>Ga0078972_1010817_pt1 | contig 16750 bp, 16 predicted proteins | sample YelNatPaOPGAMG01_FD_67568 | JGI IMG/M metagenome (GOLD analysis project Ga0078972, IMG submission 67568) | Hot spring thermophilic microbial communities from Obsidian Pool, Yellowstone National Park, USA - OP-RAMG-01 (SPADES assembly) (version 2) | ecosystem: Environmental > Aquatic > Thermal...
AGCAGTGAGATGTTGAATTACAAGCTGCCCCATGAGCCGTACAGCAGCTGCCACCTTCACATACACCACTATTGCACTCGCTGTTATCTGAACAGGCAGCGCCGTCCGAGCCACCAGCGAACGCATGTGTTGGGTAATAAAACGAGCCAATTGATAAAAAAATGCCTAAAAGAAAAGCAAAAGCAAATTTATTCATACAACACCCCCTTTGATAGTTGAATAATTTATGAAATTTCAATGTACTTATAATTACACAACTGTAATAATCATATCCTTAACTTATTATTTGTCAAATATTTATTTAATTTAATTGATTTTAATACTTTGTAAAATAGATCTATACTCCAATTTTTATATATTCGCTTTTTATGTATTTTACGAAATATCAAAGCATAAGCTAAAAAAAGACAAGTGGGGTTTTATAAGTAGGTATACCTGCTATATATTGTAGGAATGGTAAAATCATTGTTATAGTCTAGCTGCCAAAGTGGGATAATACAAAACCATATAATTAAGAGCTAACAAGATAATCAAAACAATGCTTTACAGATCAATAATATACCAGAAATAGCAATGAGAATATTCATATAAATAGTATATTGTTTATCGCTCAGTTTATTCATTAATTGGCGACCTATAAGGCTTCCGGATAAAGCTATAGGGGTAAGTAATAGCCCTATTAAAAAAAGATTTTTTGTTAGTATGTGAAAGTGTATGTAAAAAACAAACTTTGATATATCTCCAATTAATAAAAGACTTGTAAGAGTTGCAACAAAAGTTTCTTTTGTTAAGCCGATTGTGGCTAGATAAATTGTTATGATAATTCCACCAGAATTAGCAACAGCTGACGATATGCCTGCAAAAAAACCAATCAAAAATTTCCACAATATTAGATTAGGTTTAGATTTAATGTTCCAATTAATAACTTGTTTTTTTCTAATTCTAATATAAAGTGCTTGTACTGCGTAGAGTATAGCAATAATGCCAATTATAATTCTTACTGTATTAGGAGGCGCCAAAGATACATAGTATGTTCCAAAAACAACACCAACAATCATGCTAGGAAAAATAAATTTAATTTCATTCCAACTCCATTTTCCCCGAAATATGTATAGCGTAGAAAAGCCAGTGCTTAATATCACTGGTATTAACAAGCCAAGAGATGTTTTTGGATTTAAGACTAAAGATAGCAAAGGCGTAGAAAAAATACCTGCGCCCATACCAAGGCACGTTTTAATTAAACCAGCTAATAAAACTATAAAGACTATAAATATGTATAAAAATATACTATTCTGATCTCTCATAAATTACAACAATACTTTTTGTAATAAAAGATACCACAAGAGTTTTATTTGAATAATAAAACCTCTTTAAACTAGCAAATTAGGTCTTAGACTACCCTTATAAACTGTTCCTAGCTTATTTTGAGCTAAGGTTAGTGGAGCATATTTTTCAAGTTGTATTTACGTTTTTTAAATCAAACAGGTTGAGATGTGCCCATTTGTCAAGTCAAAAATTTCTAATTTTTTATTCCCCATTTACGCTGCTTTCTGTATAGTAGTCTTATAAACATTCATAGGTGCTTTATAGCCCATTAATGGGCTTGTTAAGTCTTTTGTGCAAACCACCGTTTTCCTTTTTTAACAGAATTCTCACAGATATTTACCAACTATATCCATTACATAAATAAAAATACAGTGCATCTAAAACTTCTGATCTTGGTGTTTTATTTTCTTGTATTTTTCTAAAGTGTACAAAAAATTTATTTTTTTTCTTTTTCTTATTTATTCTTTCCAATTTTGTAGTATTTTGTATGTTCATTTTAACAACCCTTTTGCAATTCAATCTATAAATTTTGGTAAGTTGCCTTCGATAGGAGGAAAACTATCGAACCACTTTTCATCTCTTATGCCTATTCCGGGGACCTCTGTTGGGTACAACATGCCATTATTGAATTTAATATTTTCTATAAATGGCTCTTGGTAAGGCATTGTTGGCGAAACTTCTATCATATTTTCCCATGGCATTGTAACACCAACATGGATTGAAGCCAAAATTGTAGACCATAGCGATTGAGGCCTACAATGTAAAATAACTATACAGCCGGTTGTTTCAGCCAGAGTTATGATTTTTTTAATTCTACTTAAACCGACTTTTGCGATGTCAGGTTGAATAATTTTTACTTTTCCTATCTCGATTAGCTTTAAATAATCATAAGGGCAGTAGAAATTTTCTCCGGCTGCAATAGGTATATTAGTGCTATTTGACAACTCTTTAAGAATATCTAAATTTTCCGGTGGCCAAGTTGGCTCTTCAACCCAACTAATTGAATATTTTTCTAATTTTGGGAGCACTAATAATGCGTCTCTTAACGATAAACTGCAATTTAAATCCAACATTAAGTTAAAGTCATATCCTAATTCATCTCTTATTGATTTAACATACTCGTATACAGAAACTCCCCCTTGATGTAATTTGATATCTTTAAATCCTTGACTCAAAGCGAATTTTACTATTTCTATTACTTCTTTAATATTATTGTATCTTGAAAAACTTGCATACGCTCTGACTGCGTCGCGCCTTTTTCCACCTAGTAATTTATATAGAGGAATATTCATTAACTTTGCAATAATATCATGCAATGCTGTATCTATTCCGGCTATCACAGCAGAAGTTATTCCGCTTCTTCCTGAAGCATATGTCATTTTTTCTAAAGTATCTATGACGAGATTTACATTGGTTGGATCCATTCCGATTATTAAATTTGATAAAGTTTTAACTAATTCAATGTAGGGTTTCTGCGACGAAGCATGAATGAATACTTCTCCCACACCAGTTATTTTTGTATTTGTTTTAATTAATAAAATTAGTTGATTACTCCAGCTTTCTCTCCACTTTTGTTCAGGATCTGTTTTAATTAAAGGTACACTGACAGGTTTTGCATCTACACCGATAATTTTAATTTCCATTATAATGCTATCCTCCTTCAACATTGGCTATCACGATATTATACCTCTTGGAAGTTGAATATTGAAAAGATGGTAAAATATAAAATAGAAAAATAACGTTACAAGAAAAGAAAAAGTAAAAATTTTCAAAATATCTAATACTCTGGAAACTTTTTTTATATACAATGACAATAATCCAATAAATAGAATACTTGATGCGATAAAACCCAAATCTTTTAATATTACAATGTAAAGCAATATTAAAATAATAGCCACACCAGCCTTATCAGCAAAAAGATCTATAAACAAATTTTTTTTCTTGATACTTTGTTTCTTAATAATTCTTTTAACTATCCTTAACGTAATATCAATAAAAACTAAAGTTGTTAAAACAACACATACCATCTCCGGAAAGAAAGAACTAGTAAAAGATAAATTTTCAACTTTTATGTAGCCTATTACAGATGCAACAATAAGCAATATAGCAAATACAACATCTCTTATCATCACTTTTCCTCTATAATTAAAGAATGCTTTTTCGAAATAAAAGGCCAAATTAAAGCGAGAATACATAATAAGACTAGAGCGATTGAGATTGCATTGCCAAAAAAGACTTCTCCAATCGACTCACCCGATTTAACAAGCAGCATTGATTGAATTAAGGCTTTTTCCATAATAGGTCCTAATATCAAACCAAGCACTAATGGGGCTGCCGTAATATCAAATTTCTTTAAAAGATACCCAAGCAAACCTATTATAACCATAATATAAACATCAAATATTGAGTTCCTAATACTGTATGAACCAACAACGCATAAAAAAACAATCGTGGGGATTAAAAAGTAACGTGGAATATTCACTAATTTACTGCTTATGCGTGGTAGATATATAGCAAGAAAAAATAAAGCAATGTTAGCTATCAGGAAACCAAATAAAAACGGGTATACTATATCGCTATATTTTTTAAATAACTCTGGACCTGGTATCATTCCATGGCTTAGGAGGGCACCAATTAGTACTGCTGTAGGTGGTGCACTAGGAATTCCCAAAGCCAAGAGTGGTATAAGAGAACCACCAACCTCTGAACCAGTGGCAGTATCAGGCGCTAAAACTCCATCTAAAATGCCTGTGCCAAATTTTTCAGGTTCTTTTGACCATCTAACTGCTTCATTATAAGATATTATGCCCGCAATATTGCCGCCAGCACCTGGTTTAATTCCTATTATTATGCCGATCAAGGCGGATCTGATCATTAAGTAAGGTCTCTTTAGCGCATATTTTATAACTTCTTTTAGCACACCTTTTTTATGCTTATAAGAAACAACTTTACCTATCCTAATCTTTTCTTCTTTAACCATTTCTAAAACCTGCGGAATAGCAAATAAACCGATAAGTGCTGAAACAAGCTCTATTCCTCCTTGAAGCTGCCACATTCCAAATGTATATCTAACATCTCCTCCAATAGGAGCTATACCTACACAACCAATCAATACTCCAATTGCTCCACCAATAAACCCTCTTAGCTGCGACTGCGAAGTTAATGTTCCGATAATTGTCAAAGCAAACACAGTAATCCAAAAGAGCTGTGGAGGGCCGAAACTTAAAGCTACGCTTGCCAGCAGTGGCGCTAAAAAAAGTAATGCTATCGCGCCAATAATTCCACCCGTACTTGATCCAACACCGGATGCCATTAAAGCTTTCTCGGTTTCTCCCTTTTTATTCAACGGATAACCATCAAAAGTAGTTGCTATTCCCGATGGATTGCCAGGTGTATTAATTAATATAGCAGGAATAGCACTACCATAAATTGCACCTACATACAAACCACCCAATAAAAGGAGGCTAGTAGTAGCATTCATTGAAAATGTAAAAGGGATTATCAAAGCTAAAGTCATGGTCGCAGTTAAACCGGGCAGGGAGCTTATTAAAGCTCCACCTGCCACTCCAACAATGATAAACAAAATATTTTGAAATGTTAAAAGCGATTCAAAAATACTAATGATATGTTCCATATCTTATCCTTTAAAATGAATACCCAATTGTTTTAATAACAATTCATATTTTACTTTCAATTCTTTTACATGTTGTTCTGATTGTTGCATATTCATAAAAATTGGTTCAAATCCTTCCGCCTCCATTTTTTTAATTGTGTCTTTATTATGCATAACTGATATAAAAGCCTTTTCTAGTATATTTACAATTGCTGGTGGTGTTCCTCTTTTTACACCAATACCCCTATCGATTGATTCTACTATATTATAGCCCTGTTCCTTAAACGTTGGTGTAGTTGGCATAAAACTCAACCTCTTAGAAGAAGCAATAGCTAACACCCTTAGCTTACTCCTATAAGAGATGAAATCGTTTGAATTAAAAAACGCAGCTTGAGTTGAGCCACCCAAAAGATTAGTGACTGTTTCAGAATCACCAGTTGATGGAATATAAGTTAGCTTTATGCCTGAATCTTTTTCTAATTCAAGGTACGTCATATAATGTCCCGTCCATTTTCCAACTCCACTTATAGTTACAGCTCCGGGATGTGCTTTAGCATATTCCACAAACTGTTTTAATGTTTTAAAAGGACTTGTTTTTAAAACTGCCAATCCTATCGGCGTCCTTTGAAAAAATGCTAGTGGTAATATTTGGTCTGTTTTATATCCTGCGCTTTTTCCCCTAACAAGCGGTTGTAATATAATATGCGGGAGATTTATACCTGCTATAGTATAGCCATTTGCCGATCCGTGCACTAAATTGCTCCAGCCAAGGGCCCCTCCACCACCAGGTTCATACGTCACAACAATAGGTACATGCAACATTTGCTTTAAGTAAGGTTGCTGAAGTCTTGCCTGAATGTCTGATTGACCTCCCGGATTAAATGGAATTATGTATGTTATTGGACGTGAAGGAAAATTGCTCGCGTAAGTGTTCAAACTAAAAAAGAAAAGGCCTATGATAGCTACCACAAAAGCAACAGTAGCCTTCATTTTATTAAACATAGTAAGCCTCCTAATTAAGCACTTGGGTATAGTTTGGTTAATATAAATTCTCTATGATTTAAACATTCTGCAGCGGTCACCTGACCATTGCATACTTGTACCATGAGATTAAGTAACCTTTCTCCTGATTCTTCTATGGTTAGCTTTCCTTTGAGAATTTGCGAACAATCATAGTCTATATGTTCGCTCATAGTTGCACACGTTAACGGGTTTGCGGAAAGTTTTATAACAGGCTCAATTGGATTTCCTACAATATTACCCTGTCCGGTAGGGAATAAATGTACTACAAATCCAGCTGCTGCCCATAAAGTTACTGCTTCTGCCGCAGCTGATGAAGTATTCATAAACCACAGACCTGGACCTGTAGGGCTTTCCGCATAGTCCAATACCCCAACATACTTAGCTTTTTTTCCTATCTTCTGAAGATTTCCAAAGGCTTTTTCCTCGATAGTTGTAAGACCACCTCGAATATTGCCTTTCGTAGGTTGAGAACCGGATAAATCATCTGTTTTATTAGCATTTATTAGATCATTATATTCTCTCCAAACAGCCATAAATTTTTCTCCCACCTCAGGAGAAATCGCACGTTGCTTACATACTTCTTCTGCCCCTGTTATTTCACTTGTTTCGCCAAACGAACAGGTTCCTCCTATCTCTGTGAGTCTATCAATTACATTACCTACGGTAGGATTGGAAGCTAGACCAGAAGTTGTATCTGACTCACCGCATTTTACAGATACCCATATATCTTTTAAGTCCACCTCTTCTCTTTTTAAGCCACTTGCCCACACAACATACTTCATTGCTTGTCTGCTTGCTTCTTCAACTGCTTTTAATTGTCCTTTGCGCTCTATACTGAAACCCGATACGGGTTTTCCAGTTTTCGCTATAGCTTCTACAACTTTATTAGTCCAATCAGGCTCAATTCCAATAACAACTGCGGCTGCCACATTTGGATTAGAGCCAATTCCAATAATTGTCCTAAAAAACAACTCTAAATCCTTGCCAAATTGCAGTCTTCCATATGCATGGGGCAAGGCCAAAACACCATTAATGTTTGCCGCAACAGCTTCGCAAGCGGCATTAGAAATATCATCCAAAGACAAAGCTACTACATAATTTCTTATTCCAACTCTCCCATTTTCCCTTCTATAAGCGAATATTTTATCTAATTGCATTGCTTACCACCTCCTTGTTTTTAAGTTATGAATGTGAACGTGGTCACCTTTTTTTATAGGTGCAACCACCTTGCCTATGTCGTGTCCGTATTTTATTATGCTATCTCCTACATTAACGTCGCATAAAGCTATTTTATGCCCCAAGGGAATTTCTTCTTCTGCTTTTAATTCTACTGTTTTTTGCGAATCCATATACAAACCAACTACGCTTTCCCCTGCCCCAATATCAGCTGTGGCAACGCCGACATTATCAGCTGAACCGTGGATTAGAAACCTTACTTCACTCATAGTACCTCCTTGTTTTAATAAACTACCAATTTAAATGAGCAAAATCTGTTCCTTATTAATAAATGCTTAATATGCAGTATTTAGTTAATTTTTAGGTTTAATTATTCTGCCGAATTTTAGTTATTATGACTAAAATTCGGCAGGATGAAGGAAATTATTATATATTAGACGTTGTTAAAGATTTTGTATTTAAATGGGCTATTAAATAAATATTATTGATTTTATCAATCTTTATTTTTTAGTCTAAAACCGTTGCAATAAAACTATAGTACTACGGTATTTTTTTTAAAATACATTTCATTTTTTACAATTTAGTTTTTCCTTGTAGATTCATAATGCAGAGTATATTTAACACAATTAAAGTAATTAGTTTTGAACTAATAAAATGCAGTATATATTAAAGCTATACCGTGTGTGCGCTGTCCTTAAAGAAGCTCAAGTCAAATTTACGAATTTAGGGAATAAGAATAACTTTAAGTGCAGAACAGCGTCCTTCATTAAGTGCTAAGAAAGCCTCTTGACCTTCGGCTAACGATTTTGTTTTAACCCATGAAAGTTCTCCAAACACCCCTCTTGAAAGAGCGTCTACGGTTGCTTGCATGTCAAATGTAGTATATGTGTATGCACCTAAAAGAGTTACTTCATCAAGCGTAAGCTTTCGCATGTCAATTTCACTTGACCAATCCTGTAAACCTATATGCATAATTACACCGCCTGGTTTTGCAGCTATAAAAGATTGGGTACGCGTTGCTCGCGAACCAACAGTATCAATTACAACATCAAACATAGGCTTAATAGCTTCACTATTTGAATCTATTGATTTAAAAGGCACTCTAAAGCTAACATCCCTCTCTAAGATGTTAAGCCTTAAAGAATTTGTTTCAATCAAAGTTAACTCTTTAACACCCACATGATCCAGCAAGATACTCGCAAACGTGCCAATTGTCCCACCTCCAATTATTAACACGCTGCATTCATGCAAAGGGCGTACAAGTGAGTTTATAATCAACCTAATAGCATGCCATGCCACAGATGCAGGTTCAGTTATTGCTGCAGCGGCGATTGACATTTCTTGAGGTATCTTAATAAGCGATTTTGCTGGAATACTCATATACTCAGCAAATGCACCAGCTCTTGTCATTCCAACCATGCCACGATTACTACATAAATTGTCACGTCCTTGAATACAATATTCACATACGCCGCATGTTATTAGTGGATTACCAGTGAAAAGAACTCCTACATCAAATCCTTTGAGCTCTGAATGCACAATTCGTCCTACAAACTCATGCCCAAGAATCAACCCCGGTTGACGTCTTGGGTCATGTCCACGCCAAGCATGCATATCAGAACCACAAATGCCAGCTGCTTCAATTTTTAACAACACTTCACCTGAAGATAGAGTTGGTACAGGTAAATCCTCAATTTCCATCTTAAACGGCTCTTTATAAACAAGAGCTTTCATAATAACCCCCTTGATAAAAACAAACCTTATTTTGCAGTAAAACCGCCGTCAACCATAATCGTTTGGCCAGTTATATAGTCGCTGGCTTTACTGCACAAAAAAATTGTTACGCCATAGAGATCTTCTAGCTTCCCATTGCGCCCTATACAAGTTTGTTCAGCATTATGAGTAACTAAACTGGGATCTGAGAAGACTTTTGAAGTAAGGTTAGTAGGGAAAAAACCTGGACCAATTGCATTACATGTTATTCCATAACGTGACCATTCTTGTGCTATGGCACGTGTTAATTGCACTATACCACCTTTGGCGGCTCCGTAAGGTGCACTATCAGCAAAAGCCCTATAACTTTGCAAAGAAGCAATATTTATTATTCGCCCCCAACCAGAAGCTTTCATGGAGGGAGCCATTAATTGAGTTAAGAAAAATGGTGTTTTAAGGTGTAATGATAATTGCATATCCCATGACTCAGATGTAACATCAGTAAATTTTTGCCGTAAATTAACGCCTGCTGCATTAATAATAATATCAATTTTCCCAAGTTCCGTTTCAGCCTTTTTTGCTACCATTTTAATGTTATCAAATACCGCAAGATCGGTTGCTATCCATGATGCTTGAATTCCATAACTATGCATTTCTTTTGTCACTTTTTCTAACTCTGGTTCGCGTCGGGCCACTAATAATAGTTGCGCTCCGGATAAACCAAGTGCATATGCCATTGCTTTGCCTATACCAGAGTTTCCACCTGTTACTAATGCTTTTAAACCATTAAGGTTGAATAACTGAGTAACAGCATTAGGAGAAAAAAAATTCATTCTTTAACCTCCTCTCCAAGATTAAAATTTTGATCAGGAAAATATTTAGATAATCTGTAATCTGCGGTTCGGGCGTGTGCTTCCATACCTTCTAGCCTTGAAATTCTAGCAGTTATTTCACCAATATCCCGTGAGGCCTCACGTGTCATTTTTTGCCAAGTAAGAATTTTCATAAATTTATGCACAGAAAGTCCTCCAGAATAACGTGCTGCTTTCTTGGTTGGTAACACATGATTAGGCCCACTTGCTTTGTCACCATATGCTACAGTAGTTTCCTCTCCAAGAAACAAAGAACCGTAGCAAGATAAATTAGTAAGCCACCACTCAAGGTCACGTGCATGAACTTCAAGGTGTTCAGGAGCATAATTATTCGATAATTCAACAATTTCTTCGCGAGTGTCACAAATTATTACTTCACCATAATCACGCCATGCCGAACCGGCTGCATCGTGTGCAAGAGGAGGCAATCCATCAATTAAAGACGGTATTATTTGAATCACTTTTTCTGCTAAATCATGAGAAGTTGTGAATAGCCAAGCTGGTGACTCGCTACCGTGCTCAGCTTGCCCAACAAGATCAATAGCGACCATTTTAGGATCGGCTGTTTCATCTGCAATAACAGCTATTTCTGATGGTCCTGCAAAAACATCTATTCCAACTTTTCCAAAGAGAACCCGTTTAGCTTCAGCTACAAATTTATTTCCAGGTCCAACAATTACATCAGCCGGTTTGCCCGTAAACAAACCATAAGCTAAAGTAGCAATTGCCTGTACTCCACCTAGTGTAATTATAATATCAGCTCCAGCCCGCTTGAGTGCATAAAGTACATACGGATGCATAGGTCCACCTCTGAATGGAGCTGAACACGCAATTACAGTTTTTACCCCAGCTGCTTTAGCTGTTGCTACTGTCATATATGATGAAGCAATATGTGCATAGCGCCCAGTGGGAGCATAACAACCAACTACGCTAACTGGTATTACTCGTTGACCAGCTATGACTCCTTTATGCAATTCCAATGAAAATTCTTTTAGCGATTGCAGCTGTGCAAGTGCAAAATCAGTTACTTGTTTAATAGCAAAATCAATGTCTTTTTGTACTATTGAAGGTACATCTGCTATAATACGAGCAATATCGTCATCCCTCATTACGATATCACCATCCCAATTATCAAATTTTTTAGCATATTCACGTACTGCTTCTTCGCCTTTCGACGCAATTTTTAAAAGCATTTCATTAACAACATTTTGGGCTGTCCCTGTTTCAGTCTCAGGTGTTTTGGCAGCCTTTTTTAAATACTTTAAACTCATAAAACACTCCTCCCTTTAAAACAATATTTGATCCAATAATTTTAATAAAAGCTAGACTACTCAACAAATGCCTCTAGTTCTTCTTTTTCGGTTTCGTCCAAATTTTTTCCTACCGGTTCCCATTTGATTATCAATGCAGCAATTAATCCAGCTATTGGTACCAGTGACAAAAGACCTACCATGTTATAAAATCCTACTATTGCTATTAATATAGGGAAAAAATAAAAACCTAATATACTACCAACCCTAACCATTGCTTGACCCCATCCAGTGCCAGTTCCGCGTATAGAAGTAGGGTAAGAGAGGGCAGCCATTGTCATTCCCTGAGACCCTGGCCCAAATGAATGACCAAGAATCATAGTTCCTATTAGTAAAGCAATAATTTCATCAGACATAACCTTATGATAATTAAATACTAAAATAAGAGATATAATTACAACAATATAACCAACAATTGCCATTTTCCTTACACCCATCTTTCTTGTAAGAAGCGAATTAACCGTTGCACCGGCAATACCAAAAAGATTAAACAAAATTGCTCCTATAATAGCGTGTATAAAGTCTTTTCCAAAAAGTGTTTGCGATATTGACGGCAAATTAAAACCTATTGCAAAATATTCCATACTTTGCGTTGCGCATATAATAGAAATTAGTATTGTTCTTGCAATATATTTTTTTACAAATAAATCCTTTATTTTTGGTATTTTTTTTGTTGTTTTTACAATTTCTACGTTAGCATCTTTAATAACTTTCACAGGAATCTTATATATTCTTTCAAGTATTTTCGCCGCTTCATTTAAACCCAAATTCTGAGCGGCCCATGGTGCACTTTCCTTCATATATATATAACGAAGAATTAAAATAATAAAGGCTGGAACTGAACCAAAACCAACCGCGTACCGCCATAAGTTCTCACTAGCAGCACCACCTGTTAAAAAATAAATTGGCAAAACCACTAGACCTGTACATGATGCTGCTACATACCACATCACTTGCCACAAATTAATACTACCGCCACGTTTTTTAACATTCACAAATTCTGCAATAAAACTCAATGCCACTGGAAAGTCAAGTCCGATACCAACACCCATAAAAAACCTAAATACTAGCAACATTGCCAGGCTTGTTGATAAAGCAGCACCTAAAGCTGATATAACAAGTAAAACTAAATCAAGCAAAAACATTTTATATCTTCCAACTTTATCGGTAGCGATCCCTCCTGATAATGCACCAAGAAGTGCACCAAATGCCATCGTTGCAGTTACGCTACCTAATTCGAATGGAGTTAGATGAAATGCTGATTTAATTTGAACAACACCAATACCAAGGCTTGTAAAATCGTAAGCATCGATAAAGATACCCCCTAGAGCTATTAGAACAATTAGCAAAGAAGAACTTCTCATAGGATTTTTGTCGATGAAATCCGATACATCACTAGGCTTTCTAATAATTAACTCTTCATTAAGACTCATTAAAAACCTCCTAAATAAATTTTGCGTTAAGTATATTGGGATTTGAAGAAGCAAAATCTGTTCCTTATTAATAAATGTTTAATATGCAGTATTTAGTTAATTTTTAAGTTTAATTATTTTGCCGAATTTTAGTCATAATAAATAAAATTCGGCAGAATAAAAGATTAAATTTATATTAATCCTGGTTTGGTAAGGAAATTTTATGTTTATTTATTTTATATTGAAGTGTAGTTCTTGGTACATTTAGTATTTTTGCAGATTTACTTACGTTATAATTATTTTTTTGTAAAATATCTAAAATATAGTTCTTCTCTAATTCTTTTAGAGTGGTATTGCCTTTTTCGAAAAACTTGTCATTGTTAAAAAAAAGGCTTTTTATTTCATTGGATGATACTTTATTTCCAGAATAAATAACAATGACTTTAGAAATAAAGCTTTCTAATTCCCTAATATTGCCAGGCCAATTATACTCTTGAAGAAGTTTAATTGCCGATTCAGTAAATTTTGGAGGTTTAGAATTAAAGATTTTTGAATATTCTAACGATATATTATCCAATAAAATTGGGATATCTTCAATTCTTTCTCTTAATGGCGGTATATTGATATTAAATACATTAATACGATAATAAAGATCAGGCCTAAATTCATTTCTGCGAATCTTTTCTTCTAAATCTGAATTTGTGGCCGAGAGCAACCGGAAGTTTACTTTTATTCTTTTATTATCTCCTATTCTATTTATAATTTTTTCCTGTAAAACCTCTAACAACTTTGATTGGAGATTAAAAGGTATATCTCCAATTTCATCTAAAAACAATGTTCCATTGTTAGCTAGTTCAATCTGTCCAACCTTTTGAGAAGTTGCGTTTGTAAAAGAACCTTTACTGTGTCCGAACAATTCGCTTTCAAAAAGGTTTTGAGGTATTGCAGGGCAGTTAATCTTCACAAACATTCCATTTTTTCTCAAGCTATTGTAGTGTATAATCCGGGCCAAAAAGTCTTTGCCTGTGCCAGTTTCTCCCGTAATTAAAACAGGTACATCTAAAATCGCTATTTTATTAACAAAATCTAAAATATTACGCATTTTTTTGCTTGTGAAGTAAAATTTATTCATTTCATACATTTGTTGTTCTTTGTTTTGTAAATAAATATTTTGTTTACTTAGAAAATCAATTTTTTCTTGGTCTTTGGCGTGCATCATAATATTATCTATCAATAGAGAAAGTTGTTTAGAAAATATAATAAGAAAATTAGAAATTTCATCGATATTTGACGGGGTATTTTTAAAATAGATATGTATGCTACCCAAAACAGTTTCTCTATGTATAAGAGGGATTGAAATTACTGATTTAAGACCATTTTTTATCATTGGCGGAACAGATGGCCATGTAGAATATTCAACTAAGTCATAGATTATTAAAGGTTTTTTATTTTCAATAACATATTGCGAAAGAGACGCTTGTTTTAAATTTCGCTTATTGTGATCGATTTCGGGAATTTCTATACCATAAGGACTATTGAAATAATTGACACAAATATTTTCAGGGTCTAATATAGTGATACTAAATCGATCATAGTATGTAATTTTTGTTTTTATCATTTCAGCAAGTGTGTCAGAAAATGTTTTTGGATCATATTTACTAATAAGAGCATTATTAAGTTCTAATAAAAGTTTATTTTTGCTTTCTATTTCCACTTTTTATAAAATAATCTTTGGATCAGTGTTTGTCAAGTTTCTAGAAGATTGATCTATAATGCAGACTATATATGAAAGTTAGCCTAAAATGGATCCATATAGGCCAACAAAATTAAGCCACTATCTGTTTTTTCTTTATATGAATTTTATTATCCATACCCTTTCTCCAAAAAAGGTATCAACAGCTACCAAAAAATGCAAAAATATACCAAAAAATGCAATTCTTTGTCTAATTTTATTGACATATGTATATCTTTTAATCTAACAGAAAATATAGGTAGATAGATATGGTTTTGGAATTTCCAATTGCTCGTGGGAAACAATGAGGAAGCTTGATTTATGTAATGCTTTTTGATTAGTGTTTTTTATTTCCAAACTTGCCACCACCTTTTCCCCGGTTTTTTCGGCAAGGCCTGTTGTTTGTAGATATTCAATTCACCCTGCAATCTTCCAAGCTCCACCAGTAAAGCTTGATATTGTCTTTGAAGCTCTTTGTATTCTTCGACTTGAACTGTCTTTTGCTCTTTTTCTTTTATTTCCCGCATTAATTCTATACAGTCAAGCATTTTTTTAACGAATTCAATGTCGGTTTCAACTTTTTCTTCCTCTTTTAGCTTATTAAATCTAGTAAACAACTCGTTGGTGAACCTAAAATTTTTTTGAATGCTCATTTGAAAGCCTCCTGTAGCTTTTTGTAGCTACTGCATAGCTGTTGCATATTTAGTGCATATCATCGCAATTTTTATTGAATAGTCACTTTGTAGCAAATAGTATGCAATGACTATACAATGACTACATAGCTATAAATAATACTCATATAAAAAACAACTTCAAGTAATTTTAAATAAATGGTAGATGTAATTTTTGGCTTATTAAACTTCACTTAAAAGGATTTTCTATCTTAAGTTTTCCATCGATTGTCTGACCATCTTGCATGTCTTCAGTATAAAGCACCTTGCATCCGTTTTCTAAGGCTGAAGATAGTATCAGGCTATCCCAATAAGAATACTTATATCGCTGAGCTATACTTAAAGCTTGATCGATAGAAGTTTTTTGAAGCAATGTTACTTCAAATTTCTCCCAAAATCTATCCAATAATGCTTGTAAAATTTTAAAATCAATTTTGTATTTCTTATTCATAACCCAAATAAATTTATTTATAACCTGAATACTAAAAACAATATGGTAATTTTCAAGGATAGTAAGAGTTGTGTCTTTCTTGTCGGGTTCAGTTTCTGAATATGCATAAATCAAGACATTTGTATCTATAAATACTTTATCTTTCATATATTTCTTCTCTATTAAATTCCCATTTTTTTGTATCAATTTTAACCTGGTCTGCAAATATTTCTTTTTCAATATTGCTTTTTAACCTAATGATTATCTCAACATCTTGTTCGTTAAATTCGCTAGGAAGCTCAATAGTTAAAACTTTATCTTTTACCTTTACTTCTTTTTTTAAAACTAGCATTTTCATCCTCCTGTTTTTTAAGTCTGCAAAGAGCTAATTTACACATACGGCAATTAAAATATATTCCTGTCCTAAAAAATAACTAATACTAACTGGTTTAACTACCAAAGCCTCTTTTAATGTTTTGCTGTTTCTTAAAAAACTGCAAATACGCTAATAAAATAACTATTTTAGAACATATATTATATTTTTTATCATGTCAATTTTTTATTATACGTTTGGGATTTTATAAAATACTGATTTTGTTCAATATCAAAAATAAGGCCCAATTTCGGGTGTTTTTTGGTTCAAATGATGAAAACCACTATAGGGTGCTCTAAACACTCACCACGCTAATTTAAATTAGCGATATGGGGCTTTAAAAAGCAAACTAAAACAAACTTTTACTCAATAAAGCGTGAGGGGTAATCGTATATATCCGTTTTCAATTTTTTCTCTAAGCGTTTCTTTTTCTCTCTGATAAGCTCTCTCTGCTTTTTCTTCTGTGTCTTTGCGGATTTTTTCTAAGCGTTTTTGGTAAATCTCATTTTTTGAGATAATATATTCAGTAATAAGTCTTTTCATAGTTTCTTCAAATAGAAAGCTTCCTTCTTGTATATCTTGGTATAATTCTTTAGTTTTAGCTCGGTACTCATTGAATAACTCTTGTTTTTCGTTTTTTTCTAAAAAACTAACGTACTCTTCATAAATTCTGTCTTTTTCTCTATCAACAGCTATATCTATCAAACTTAACTTTTCTGCTTCTAGTTTTTCAAGCTCTTGCTGAATTAATCTTTCTATTCTCTCTTTTTCTGCCCTTTCTTGCTCTTCAAGTAATTCAGCTTTAGCGTAATCTTCTTGTATAGCTTTCTTTAGATAGGCAAAAAAGTTTTTTGGCTTTTGCTGGGCTACATATTTTATCTGGTGGAGCAGGTATCGTGCATCGTAGTCTTTTAAACATTTAGCTAAATGAGTTTCAATTGATTTTGTACGTTCTTCTTCGGGTAATACATTTATAAGAACTTCTAAATCATCATTAAGTGCATTAATGGGTTCTTTATGAAGATATTTATTATCATCAAAACTATATTGATTGAGTGAGTTTCGTTGACTCGGCTTAACAACATGATTAGGATCAATA
>Ga0078972_1010819_pt1 | contig 16742 bp, 13 predicted proteins | sample YelNatPaOPGAMG01_FD_67568 | JGI IMG/M metagenome (GOLD analysis project Ga0078972, IMG submission 67568) | Hot spring thermophilic microbial communities from Obsidian Pool, Yellowstone National Park, USA - OP-RAMG-01 (SPADES assembly) (version 2) | ecosystem: Environmental > Aquatic > Thermal...
CGAACGTCCTCTACACACCATGAACTGGGCTGTACACTTCAGAGGGCAGAGGTGGAAGAGTGCCAGCGGAGCCCTGAGGCTATAAAAAAGTACGGACCGCTGACGGAAGAGCAAATGGAAAGGAGGGCGAAACTTCGAGGGCTACTCGCATGGGTTAGTACAACCAACGGGGCCAAGAAACGCATGGAGTCCGTGAATCGAGCCTCTAATGCCGCCATCAATATCAGACGATGTTCGATGCTGGATACAGGACCCGCGGGGCTGACGCGATCCAGTTTTGCGGGGCAATCTCTCCGGCTCGAAGTGAACAGGGAGAAACTGATGCCAATAGCAGTGGGCTGGTCGAAAACGACAGGTATGCGTCTGCGCCTAGTTATTCATGTGCCTTACACATTCGTGGTGTATTTTCGTTCCATTGACCATGTACGATGTAAGTTCGCAGCACGGTGCCTTGTTCGTGGTGTCGCATTCCTTCATGGATCCGAATGACCCCGGATGCACGATTGCAGCCTACAACCCGCGGTAGAGGCACCTCTATCCCCGTAGCTGCTTCGACGCTGGAGTGAGTGGAATTCAGTTTACTCGTCTGGGCTAGAGAGCTTGATCCAGTGGTCCTGCGAAAGCCGAGCTCACTGCACATGCTCGCTGAGATGGAGTATGCGTCGGTGCTGTCGCGATCGCTGTCTGGTAGCAGGCGTCCTCCATGGGGCGTTCACGGGTGTCTGAACGACGGGTCGGCACAAATGGGTAATGGAGGGAAATAGGTCACAGATGAACTTTATGGACAGCGACCATTTATGCAGCACTTTGCTTATGGCGTAACATCGATGAATTCAACGCGAACGCTTCCCATGGACTGCGAGCACGCACGCGGTGCTGCTGCGCCTTGCTTCCGCGCTGCACGCTCAGCCGGAGAGCGCTCCGTTGCTCGCCAGACGTCAGCTTGTCTCTGTGTGTGTGTGTGTGTGTGTGTTGCAGCGATGCCAGCGGGTCTAGCGCCAAACAGGCACGTATGGGACGTTCCTGCCGCATGTCCATCCAGCGAGGCGTGGTCTTCGATCCGTTAGCGCCTGACCGGATACGAGAACGGGCGAGCGTGCATGCGTCTTGCTGGAATACCTGTCGCCGCTGCAAATACACCATTCCTGTGGAAAGCGTGCTCAGCCGATATCGCTACGATCAGGCCCCTAGCATGCAACTTGTGGTGGTACGCATGCTCTGGTGTGCGCGGCTCAAGCGTTGTCTTCTGGTCCCGTTCCCGATGCAAAAAACACCAGATAAAAGGATCGTTGATGCTGCCGCCATCTTGCACATACGGGCATGCCAGATGAACATGTCCCGTATCCGGATAACTGCTCCGAGGTCCGCGCAGCACCTTTGAAGCACATACGAAGTTTTGATATGTGCAGCGTCTGCGATGGCGTTTTCTCTGGCCGGCTTCAGGACTCAGTTCAACTCGCGTGACCTTAGAAACACGCAGCATGTAGACGGCATTCACAAAGCTGCTCAGCGTGGCGGGACGTACATCGCGGCTTGTAGCGCAGCCACCCGTGGATGCGAGAGATCGCTCAAGTCTTCCGTTGCGGTTTTCTTCGCGATAGCGGATTCGGGCCCCGCGACTTGTTTCGTTTGAAAGCTTTCGTAATATTCGTTTTGGCGTCCATCCAGGGCAGCTTTGTTGTCCTCTTTGGACGTGAAACACGCGCCACGTTGGCCGAGTCCGGGAGCGCACGCGAAGCGTCGGGATTCGTACCCAACTCGCCAGTACGCACCTGCAGCTCTGAAGCCGCTGCGGGTTCGTTCACCTTTGCAAGTGACAACCTATAACCAGACGCTGCCGGACTGCTGCTTTGTTGGAGCGCCCGCTGAGCCTCATGCGCAGCCGCTACCTCGGCCGGTGTCGCCGCGTACACTCGTTGATGTTGCTCGCGCGCCTCCTGAAGACAAGCCGTTGAGGGCGGCTCTATCTGGACGTGCAAGCCACCACTGAAAACAGCCAATTGGAGCAACATCGTACCAGCCGTCGCCTTCAAGCGCGATCGCAGAGTGCTATCCAGTGCCGCTACCGCAAAACGGCCTCGGGAGCGTGTCAGTCCCGCCTGCTGCGCAGTCTCGGGGCCACGCTCGACGCAGGCTTGAATGCAGTCCGCTTCAAAGTGTTCCTGACCAGGATCAAGCTCCTTGTGTTTCGGGTGTCCACATGGGAGGAGCTCCAGCTGACGAGCTAGCCAACTGACCCGTCGCCAGTGATCGCCCACGCGTTTTTGCTCAGCAGACGAACGCTGGACCTCTGCGCCTCCACCTGTGGAGTGCGGAACCTTACCCGTCTGATTTTCTCTATCAGCAATCTTAATTTTCCTTGAAATCGCTCGCATCGTGCACGTAGTTACCAAGGTACGTACCTGGTTCTTCCCGAACACCCTTATAAACAGCGACGGAAGCGCTTTGCTCGAGCGGCGCTGCACCAGCTCCCCCAGGAACGCGCTGTCGAGGATCACCCGAAAAGGCGGGCGGTACCCAAACCGCGTCGCATAAAACTTGACATGCTTTTCCTGTCTCTTCTGTCGTTGTAAACGCATTGCATCCTCAACGAGTCGCCGAAGTTAAACTGCTGTGCTGCACACCAAGCCGCCAGCCGGATACGTTGCCACCGAGTTGCAGCGCCCGAGATGCGCCCGCTGTGGCGCTCGCACCTTGACCCTCAACCCAGTGGCGGTGCTTCTGGGAGACGGTTCCTATCAGTGAGTTTGTGCACCGGATAGCGACGTAGCAGAGCGTGCGATCATGTCGGAGCAGACGCCTCTGCTCAGCCAACGTAGCCCAGAAGGCGTTCCGGAGGGTGCAGGTACACGCGCGGCCCCTGGTCGAGCCGCCAGTGCCCAGATCACAGGCGGCCTCGACTACGACTTCGAGGAGGACGACCTTGAGGCAGGTTCCGACGACGAAAATCCCGAGCACGCCCAGCACATGTGGCCGAAGACCGGGCCGAACTCGACTGGATCGAGCTTCGTGGAACGCGCTGCCCAGACTGTAACGGACTTTGTACTGGGCGAGCGAAGTCGCACACCTATCGCAGGAACGAGTTCGACGCCACCGGAACACAGCACACAGCTTACTCGCGACACCGATGAAGACGATCGAAGAGACGACGGTGACGCTGGAGCAAAGAAAAAGAAAAAGAAGAGTAAACGAAAAGAGCGCGACGTCGACGATATTGAAGCGTGTCCTTATGATACGATAGAGTCTGCACGCAAGCCAGTCAAAGGGGACGACCTCAAGACGCATATGGCCAACGAGCGCACTTTTTTCAAGTGGCTCTTTACTGGCTTTCATATCGGAGCGATGGGAACGTTTATTCTGAGCTTTTATTCTGACGATAGCGGTCGACCTGGAACCGGAAAGATCCTGCTCTGTCTAGCGATATGGATGGTTGCACTCGTCTATGTGATGTACGGATTGATCAACTTTTATCGACGTCGCCGTGCACTGCGCCAAGGTCTAGGCAAAGAGGAATGGGATAGCGGTGCTGGCCCTGCGTACGTAGTGGCTGGACTCGTTCTCGTCATTGGGAGTGTGTTAGTGTATTCGTTAGTGACCGGACAGGCACCGCGGCGATGGCAGCAAGCGCAAACCTGAATCGATGCCGTCAAACCGAGCTGCTGGCTCTGCAGGGCACCGCACGGAAGACCAACGACTCTGAGAAAGATGCTGGAGTGCTCCAATGCCGTCGCTTGCGGCTGGTTTCGAAACGAGCTTTCCACGCGGATCGAGGCGAGGTCTGCAGCGGGGCGGGATGCTCTTTTGCGGAAAGGATGTTACCGCAAGGGTTTTGAGGGCGTCGCTCCAGCCAGGATGCCGGCGGCAAGGGATGGGCGACGAAGGCCACTCGACCATTTTGGGTCGGTTATGAAGTTATGGATGTTGGGGTGCGCCTCGGAGGTATCCCTTTCCCGAGTGGACCTGGACGATTCTCACGTGAACGAGGCACGTTTTCCCTTGAGGGCTACTCCTGCGGCTGGAACGGAACTTGGATTCTGGATGAACCGTGGACTTTTTCAAGCGATATGAAACGCATCGTCCCGGCTTGCAGATGATCGAGCTGCATACTTCTCGCTTGCCACCGTGCGACTCTACCTGAGGCCGATTCGAGCGAAAACAGCAGCACGCATACTCGACGCAGTGCGCTCTGCTTCGGTAGCTAGTCACTGGCTTCTTTTTATCTAACACGACCGGCTCATGCATAGGACTGAAAGTGACTGGAGCTGGAACGAAAACCGTACGATGGAGTGGATCTCCTGAGCACGTGCCTCCGAGTCCGTTGTGCATTGCTTTGCGTGCTGGCAAACGCCACCAACAGTTGTCTTGCTGATCAGGCGCAAGAACCGTTGCGGTTGTCCCATTCATCAGCCGCCGGAGAGGTCAAAACTTTGTGGACAATCGCGAGCACTGGCGTCGGGACACACTGGAACACGGCTTGCGCACAGCAGCTAGCTCGACACCGGCAAACAGAACGCGTGTTTGCGACTGCCTCCTTCGATGCGGACAAGTGTCGTGGTGGTGCGTGGAAGCACCTACTGAGGCAAGCATTCGGTTGAAACCGCTGCTGTGAAACGCGAGTTTCTCTTCTGGTACTCTTTAAAATCGTGGGTACACCTCGATGATGCCCGAGGCCATTCTGGTCCAGCAGACGCCGTCCAGTTCAGGTAATCGCTTTTTCTTGCGGATAACGACCGAGCGCGACACCCCGCACACCTGCGATACAAGTGCTTAGCGCAGGCGTTTAGAGGGTGTAGCTCACTTGTGCTGAACACTGTGGCAAATTCCTTTCAAAGACAAACAGCGATCGCTTTGCGCAGGCCACCTGGTACCCGTGGCCTACTCCGCGGAAACGGGGAGCCAGCGTCACCACCCGGCGCTTCCGCGCCTCAAGTAGTTTCCTACCGATGGCATTGTAGATTGTGAGTGTGATCGCTGCGAGCGGTGCGAGGTACATGACTCGCGGAACGGAGCCTTTCATGAGCGTTGCCGGACCCTCCTCTGCAATGATGCGGCGGAAAGTTGGCAGAATGCCGCGATACGTGCCGTCAGCGCCTTGGGTCATCAGACGGGTCTTCACGACATCTACGGGTGTGAGCATTAAGGCCGCAGTTGCACCTCCTATTGCGGCTAGGACGAGGTTTTCTTGTCGGTTCGGAGCGCGTTTCTGAATCCGTTCGAAAAGGCGCGACTCTTGGAGGAAAAATAGAAAGGAAAGCGCGTTCCAAGGAACATCACGAGAAACTGTTGCCCAGTAACCACGATATAGGCCACCGAATCCTTCTTTCTGGAGAATGGTGGGCAGCGCGACCCCGATGTGAGGATATAGATCCGCCTGGATGCGCTGTTTGAGCACTTCTTGCGGCACTCGAATAAAGGATGCTGCGAAAGCGCCGGCAGCTCCGGAGACCAAATCCACCACAACCTGTCGCCAGGCATGATTGCGACCAGAAGACGTAACTTTTGTTGACGCTTGTTTGGTATGCGAAGCTGGCGGCAGTAGCAGCTCGGTGAGGCGTTGTTTGCACCACTCGTACGCAACGAACTGCACGCCGCCCGCTGGCACCGCGAGAACAACCTGCGGTATCACGCCTTTGATAAACACCCGCGGTGACCAGTCTCGACGAACACCCCGGGCTTGAAGTCGGGTACGCACCACATCTATTGGGTGCAGCAGGGTCTGCGCAACACCACGAGCCGAGGACCCTGCCAGCAACTTCTCCGTAAACGTTAGCTGCGAAAGCGCATCAACGCCAGTGGTCGTAGCAGCTCCGGCGCTGGCTGCAATGACAGTTCCAGTTGTCTTCGTAAAGGCGTTTTTATTCTCTTTTGAACTCATGGACGTTGTGCGGTCGAGAGTGAGTTCTGGTGTTGCGTGCCGGAGCGAGGCACTGAATTGAACCTATATCGTTTCGTCCGGTTAGACGCTGAAGAGTACCCTACAGAGCCTCAGTTCAAGTGAATATCCGGTAATACCTAGTTAAAGAAGGCTCAATCGGTTCCAGTAGACACCTGTTCGAGAAGAGGGATACAATCCGAGCCAAAACTTACGTTCGTACACGTGTACCACAAGAGACTGTAGAACCGCCTTCGAGCCGATGCACGTGGCGAGCGCCGCAGGCCACGGCAACCGTTCTGCGGATCGCAGCTGCTCGCGGCGATCACCGGCAGCTCCGGATGGAGAATTTCTGATGAAAAGAAACGAAAAGTCGATTATGTAGAATACAGAGGCTCCAAACCAGGGATTCCTCCTTCGTACAATCGTTTTGTTGGTTGAAGAGAGCTCGGCAGCTCCGGATGGAGAATTTCTGATGAAAAGAAACGAAAAGTCGATTACGTAGAATACAGAGGCTCCAGACCAGGGATTCCTCCTTCGTACAACCGTTTTGTTGGTTGAAAAGAGCTCGGCAGCTCCGGATGGAGAATTCCTGATGAAAAGAAACGAAAAGTCGATTACGTAGAATACAGAGGCTCCAGACCAGGGATTCCTCCTTCGTACAACCGTTTTGTTGGTTGAATAGAGCTCGGCTGGTAGTGGCCCAGGCGTGCGGGCGCCCTCACAATACCAGCTTGGATTGACAATTCGCTGAGCTTGCCGCCGGTATCTTCAGTGCGCCCACCACTCGTGCATAAAGACGCGCCGGTACGCGGCTCTTTCACAGAGCGTTTGCTTGAGCCGACAACCGACAAGGTTCCGCATAGCCGCTCCGTCTCTGTGAGATAAACGCCGCAGCGGCGTCGCATAGAATGTTGCAGCGGGCGTTCAGGAAAGGCTCTGCACCCGGAAGATCCGCGATATGGTATTGACCTGACCATTAGTCTGGAGGCAAGTCTGATCTGTGCTTCGTGTAACGTACATGGATGGAAGGCGGATTGCTGATCCATTTATCGGTTACTAAAAGGCATCGAATATCCAGCCGGATTCTGGTGAGATGCATCGTCCTGGAACCTCCGCAGTGTTGAAGGTTTCGATGCGGCGAGCTCCACTGCTCGAATGGAAATCAATTACGGGATCTCTTTGTCTAGACATGTCTCATACACGTTGACGTACATATGCAGTCTATATGCTCTAAAGTTCTCCCATTTTGTTGCGTGCTTTCGCGATCGACACGTCGGTACTCGTTGGCGCCATTTAAGGCACTAGTCGCACCGGAAGCGCGCATGTCGGCACGAGGGATCCCTGCGGTGGCACGGCACGAAAACGCCATCACTAGCACTCTGCAGCGTCCCACGTGAAGGCATCTGCATCGAGACGAAAAAAGCGAAAGTTTATTCAAAGGCGAGCGACTGAATCATGACTAGAGCAGCTGGATGACAACTCTGTGGTGACGGATCTTCTGGAAGCGACCGTGTCACCGAGAGCCCATTCAAGGCATCCAAAGACAGGTGCAGGTGATATGCTGTCCAATGACTTGGCCGGCTTCGCGAGGACTCGTGCTCAAGGTTGCATTGCCCGCGCCGCGTTGCCGAGAAACGCTCCCAGTCCACAGGATACCGAGCGTAAAGCAGGACTTGAAACGGCGATTGTTCGCGACAGAAGATCACAGCCTTGGGTATCAAAAAGACCAATATCGCCGAACGGTATTGCAGAGGATGTTCACGTGCGTCTGTTCGCCAGACGATGCCGTGGATGTTTGTGCGCAGCGACCCGCGCAAAATGACAGAAGCGTCAGGGAGCATCCACATTGGTGTCAGATTGAAATGGAATACCGACCTGCTCGCTCAGTTCGTGGCTTGCGCATCTCTTCTGAAATATTTGCCGATGTACAGCCTCGATACTACAAGTGCAGATATATGGGCTTGCCGAATCATGCGTAGATTTCGGTTTCGTGGTCGTCTAGTCGCAGGAGCTCCCATGCTGCTCTGTCGCTGGAATTCGTGACGTCTCCGATACCAAGATCATCATTCGCGACGCCCTCGAGCAGTGCCGCTTAAAGGAACCGATAGCATCATCCACTTCATACCTGCAAGCCTCCACTCGTCTCCTTTTCGTATATGTAGCACGCTAAAAATCGAGCATTCTTCAAGTTCTCGATGGATCCGTTCCAAGACACCACTCGTGGACGCAGCGAAGCGCGCTGTCGGATTGACGACGAAACCATCAATCGATGTCGTTCCTGGATGACCTGTTCACCAACTGATGCCAGGAGTTCACTGAGCTTCTCACGTCAAATGATCGATTCCATCCAGAAGTCTATCCTTATCTTTTTGACGCCAAAGACGAAACGGAATGCCACAGCACCGCCACGATACCTCCCACGGGAGATGCTCTCGGAGGTTCCCGTCTCTTCCGTTTGGACGGGAAACGGTCTTGGATTCGAAGTTGGGTTACCGCACCGATGAAAGGGACGGTAGACGGATTGAAATTTCTCGACTCGGGCACCAGCCTGGATACTTTGACCGGTACTTGTTTCATCCTGGATAGCACTGTGTTCTGCCAATCATCTATTCGGTACGAAAACGCACGCTTTCGTGTGCAGTGGACAGTGCACCCGCCGACGGGATCGTCCAGAAGAAGTCTGTTATCGTGGGGTACGGCACCGGTTGCGAAAACGGAGGACGGCATCGAGGAGCGCACGCTTTACCCGCCAGGGGCATGTACAACCGAGCGATGAAGCGAGCATTCTAGTGCCACGGGGCGGCGCTCAGAGCACCCGCTCTCGTGGACACACGAGAACACCAGACCACAGTCAAGTGTCACTGCTACCAAACGGCGCATCGAGGCTGCACTCAATGAAGATGAAAATGGGAAACAAAACGTAGATCGAAATCTGCACGTGTGGATGAAATGCGTAGAAAAGAGCAACACGCAGCGAAAACGGGACGTTCATACTGCCATCAACATCCTTCGACCGCTGGCAAGGGTGCTGGTGGAAAAAAATGAGCCCAGCATCTCTCACGCCGGAGACCAGATAGATATAAAAAAAGCAGTCGGAAGTAAAGCCCACAAAGTCTGATATTCCTAACGGTTGAAAGATATCGAAAATTTAGAGTGGACGACCAATTTTGTAGAGCCCGTTCCACTGTATGCTGATATGGTGTGTGTGCGTGTGTCTGGGACGTGTCCAGATACTCGAAGCACCACTAGAGGCGGCAATCGCCAGCCAGCAACTGCGTAACACGCGCAGAATGAATGAATCTGCGCAACGGCCAGCAGGGCAATTTGTGATGTAGCCGCCAAAATATCCGGGCAAGGGTTTGTAACGGTTTGGAGTGCTGTGAATTCTTTCGAGGCACCGCGTTGCGTAAAAGAAAAAGTCGAGTTCGGGGATCCGTTTCGTTTGACTCTGAAGTTTCAAGCCGGTGATGTGCCGTGCTGCCTACACCGGTCACTGAGATGAGCATAGTGCTGGTTGGAGCGACTGCCCTATGGGGTTTCGAGTAGGCACCGGAGCGAAGCCTCAATTCAGCGCCCAGTTCCCACAGGCTGGCCATTTCACTAGCCCTATTCGAGTTTCTTGAGACACGGGTCAGAATTCAGAGAGAATGGCCTCTGGAGCACAGGGTGGTGGCAACGGATGGGACTTGTTGCGGCACAGCGCTCCCGAAACAGATCGCAAAACCAGGTGGTTTTCAAACCGACGCAGCAAGAGTGAGAAGCAAAGGTCTTTTGCAGGTACCGCTCGACGCCGACCTGGGACGGATGAAACATATTTTAATGCTTTCATAGTCACGCTGCATGAGATTGGGGAAGCGTACACTTTTCCCCTGACCGAGCGCTGCCGCTCATACGAACGCTTGGAACTTTCGGTATCTGGAGATCTTCCAGGAGAAGCTGTCACTCCAATGGAAGGTTGCGAACATCGTCCCTATAATTGGAGAAGGTATCTCGTACTCGAGACATATGTGTTTGCACTTGCGCGCCGCGTAGCAACAAGAAGCCGTGCATGCAAGGCCGGCACGTACACACATGAAGCGGGATCAAGCCGATGAGTGTCGGTCTCAGAGGTTTGGCGTTGATGCTTCATCGTACGTTGCCTGCCCCGATGCCGCACGAGCCCGCGCACAATTGAGCAACGGATCGTGAGATGCTCTTGTGCTGCTCGATGGAGCTTGCTATCATCGATGCGCAGGTTTCCTGGAGTGCCTGGCATTGCCTCGATGCCACCGATCGAATAGCGGCTTGCTCAAAACGATTGGCTGCGTAGGCTGGTAACCAAATGGAACCCAGGGCGCCGCTGACCCGCGTTCGCCACATGCGATGCTCGCCACACCTGGTCACGAATCTGCAGTCGAATGGTGGTGTGTATGCGCTCGATGCTGGCTGGGGCGGCAACCGTGCCCCACGCCCAGGATGCATCCACCGCCCGAGACGCATCGGTGGGGATCATTGCGGGTGCGCAGCGGCCTACCGCGCGATCGACGATCGGGATCTCGTGCCAGCGAGGCACGGGGCTGAAACATAGACGAAGTCGGACCTTGCGGACAAGGCGGACACGGGGGCGACACGCGTCGCGCGTGCGGTGTTGACGGCGGCGGTTTCCAGCGATGCATGTCGCGTCACAAACGCGCTCGTCTGACGCTGCCTTGGGCCACGGAATGCGGACTGCGCTGGGGCGTTTCCAGCACGCTCACTGAGGGCACTGTTGAAGCGTTGGTCGGAGTTTCGGGACGCTGACCAGCTACTGGTTCCGTATTCTGTGTGACGAGGGTCAAGTGCTCGCTCGTTGTCTCTATTGACGAGTTAGCACGCACGAAACCTGGCCATGAAGGCAGACACGGTCGCATTCCTCGTTTGGAGCGGACTTGGTCCAAACTCGAGGCAGCCGCGTGCGTCGTCGTCGAGGTCACTGCTACGTCTGGAAGCAGGTGCCGCTAGCCACGAAAACGAGCCGCCTGTTGGTAGTCGCGAGCAGAAGCAGTCGGCTTCTTTGAAGTACGAGGCTGCAAAAGAGTTACCAGCGGGCGCGAATGAAAACGCGTCCCCACCCGCGAACCATAAAATCACGCCGACGAACGGGGTATCGCCGAGAATCTCTCTACAAGAGCTCACGGGGCGTACTGGTAGGCTACTGCGATCCCAACGTAACGGGAGCGCCGGCGGAGCACCAGCGGCTTGCTGGGACCAGGGCGCCGCCAAGGTGCCGAGTGCACCAGCAGCAGCGGCGTGGCTCGCAAAGCGTCGCGCCATCTTACAGGAACCTGTCTCGGTTTCCGCGCTGGTCGAAGATGTCATCCCGGGGGGAGTCAGGCACAACGGCACGAATCAGGTCCGAAACCATGCTATGGACGAGAACGCGGCCTCTCGAGCCAACTGCAGCCAGCATGAAGCCCCGACCGCTGCCGCAGCGTATCGCGAGTCGCTTAGCGGGAGTGTCGTTGTCCAGAACTCACCGTTCCGCGAAGTAGTGGTCATCTTTGGAAAGCGTCTCGTGCGTGACCAGATAACCTACGAATACGCTGTGCGTATTCTAACGCTCGTCCGGCACATGGTTACAGGACGTATCAAACCTTCAGCAGTATGCTTTACCGGCGGCCGGGATCATCCCGATAGTTTGGTCAGCGAAGCCGTTGCCGGATACCTGTTCTTTCGCCATGTGTGCGAAGAATTTAGCATCAGCCTCGATTCAGTAGCGATTATCCTAGAGGAACAGCATCTGAACGCGCGAGATTGCATGTCGTCGATACTGACCCAACTCGGGGAGCAACTCGTAGGCTCCCATTTTACCTTTGTGAGCAGCGACTACCACTTGATACGTATTCGAGAGGTAGAGGCGGCAGCTCCGAACTTGTCGCTTTTGGCACCACTGCGCAAACTGCGCGGCACCGTGTCGTATGCATACACGACGTACCCGTTCGCGCTCTCGAAGAACGCAGCAGTAGCACTTGCTGGTCGGGCAATCGTCATCGCCGCTGAGCTGGGTATCATGATCGTGGCACTGCGCTCGTACATCGAGGAACGCGGCCTCTTCCAACGCGATGTATTCCGCCGCTTCCAGGAGGCCACCATCGAACTGGGAAATCTGTGCGAGAAATGCAGTGCAGCCCTGCAGGTACAGATCCCAACAGCGTCATCGACGACGGATGATATTGTATTCACTCAAGATATCCGCCTGGTAGGAGAGGTGATCGAAAGTGCTTACTTTGAATTGCGCCAGGTTATCCGTGTGCTGGAGCAGTGGGTTTTGGAGAAAAGTCCGCTAAGCCGCATGGAGCTACAGAATATTTTGCAACAGATCACAATAGTTGAGCAGAGAATTAGGAGCTCCCTCGATCCAGACCGGCCGCTAACGGCAATGGAATGGAATCACCTGCCTCTGGTGTTCCTAGCACCAGTCCTTGGACCAGGATTCGAGCAACACAGTTTATCAGGGGATCCTGGAACGCAACCTTGGATTCCTACATCACCAGCAGGAGCAACCCCAGCACCAACGACGGCGACGGTGACAAGCTCAGTGCATGGATCCACCATTGCACCCGCAACGGCAGCGTACGCGACATCACGAACCGAATCGGCGCTCTCGTTTGCACCAGCCGCCAATCGAAACGCAACAACAACAACGGACTCGTCATGGGAATCCTCGTCGTTCGTATCGCCTTCGTCGTCGATGACGACGTCCGCGGCGGTGGCAGCGGAACATGCAGCAGCAGCAGCAGCGTGGCATCTTCGGAAACCGTCCGCGTCGCCCCTGAACGGTGCTGGTGCTCGACTGCGCCACTTTGCGTCGATCGTCGCTGAAGCTTCGCAAGCCATCTTTCACGAAGTGCTTCGACCTGAATACCACGAGGAAAAGGCACGACGTATTTCCGAGGAAAATCGACGACGGCGACGACAGGCTGCCGCTGAGTCGGGTCCCGGTCTGTCACCCGCGAAACTGCGTGCGCACCGCGAGTCCCACGCTGCATCCGGCACTGCGAATAGACGAAGTGCTCGTACGACTGCTGCATCAAGGCCTGCGAACGGGCACGTACCCAACGGAACCAGCGCATACCATGAGCCTAAGCCGCCTGCTTCCGGTCGGGAAACGGACGCAGACACAACAACGTCGGACCGTTTCACGGACAAGCGCACGGCAACCTAGCGTGCTACCAAAGGCAAGTCGATAGCCGCCAGCCCCGCCCCTAGTCAGCAGGGCTTTGAACAGCGTGCACAGCGAACCCGCTTTCCCCAATTCTAACGAAAAAGTAGTTCCTAAGCAACTTTTTCCAGTTCACTCGCTTCGAAATGAGCGATAAACTTCTTACTACCCTCGAGCATGACCTGGATAGGTCGAGTCGCTGAGATCGGCACCCCCTGGTACTCGTCAACGAACTTGGTTACGACTCCTTCGAGACCACGCACATCATGTGGTTGTCCCTTACTCATCGGCGTGTGGTACATAATCACAGACTGCGTCACACGCACCCGGTCACCGACCTTGAAGTCGCCGCGACGTTCAGCGGATAGGCAGAGTCGCGGCGCCCGAGCAGCGGTGCGCCAAAGCTCCGTCCCTCGTCTACTAACTGGCATCCGTGCAAGCCGGTCTTTGTGCCACAGACAACTTGAGCTTGTCCGATCACGAGTTCGGGGTGCATAAGGTCCCGCTAGAAAACAAGCACGCCGCATCATGAAGGTCGTTCGTATCCGCACTTGTTTCAAGCGTCTGCCGCCCGGAAGGCGCTAGGTCGGCACTGACGCCGCTCATGGACGGCGCCCGGCGGAGGCGCACGCGATCCGCGCATCGCTGCGCGTGCTCAGAGAGGGGCGGTTTTGCACCCGCCGCTACGCATCGCTGCGCGACGTCCAGCAGCGAGCGCCGCGATCTCGCAGGATCGCGGCGTGCGAGCGTTGGCGCCTCGTCTTCGGCGATGCGTTGGAGAAAACGTTTCAGGTGAGCGCGGATCCCAGGCAGCGGCACGGGTATTGACACGCTGGTACGCGTTCATCAAACTGCATTCGACCTCCGCGTTCGATGACTCATGAATTTTTCGGATGTACTGATCGTTTCATATGATCTATCGTGCGCCGAGTGCCTGCCTTGAGCACTCGTCTTGGCGCCTAAACCGCTGGAGCAGATTCATCACGGATGCAGAGCGGGTTTGTCGTACCGCTGAAGGTGTCGACTCGAGGCGTGGTGCCTCTGACACCGGAATCAGGATTCATTACGATTCTAGGAGCCAGCGTGCTGCGCAGACAGACCTACTGCCTGCGACAGCGCGAATCGATAGACTAGGATATAACTGGAACATAGGCTACACCCAGACGCAGCATGCTCGCTCCTGGTCATAGGATGAGCTGCGTTTCGGACGAGTTGTTCAGGTCTCGCTACAGCGGTCGCCAATCTCGAGAGCATGAAGCAGAAGCTTACCAGAGTCGGCCGGCTCGTTGGGCCTTCCTCCAAGAAGATAAACTTTCGAAAATAGAGAAAACGTCTCCCCGTTTTACGGTTTAGCATATAGGGGAAAGCAATTGTCATCAAGTCGGTAGTTAACAGGTAGTTTCTGCTTTTTTTGTATCGCACGGTCGATGAGCGGAACTGCGTATTTAGAAGGCATGAGATACGACGCGCCTCTCGCTGCTGGAAGGAAACGCGATCTTGATACTTCGCTTGTTGCTCTGACGGACAAGCTGTATGTGCGCTGATGTCGTAGCAAAGTCTAGCTTTTCAGTTCCATTGTGTTTCGACCCCCAAGTCTGTGTACTCAAGTGCTTTTTCGCGGTTTACCGCAGAATCGTTCGAACAGCGTTCTTTTTCAAAAACATAAAAAAGGAAAGTTCTGGAAATCAAAGTGGAGGATCCTGGGGACGCAGTATCGCCGGCTGCCAGAAAAACCAAAAAACAGTGCCGAGCAAAGACGAACAAGATAAGACCATGAAGCAAAAAGGGGTGGGGTGGTCCGACGTCAGGATCTGCGCGAACGACGACACAACGACGAGATGTTCGTGAAAGCGTGTCTTCTTGGCCATACCAAGGATCCGTACAAGCAAAAGTTGCAAGAGGCCACAAGAAACCGTGTCGAGTCGCAATCGATGAGTGTTATATAGGCGTCGTCAGGAGAAATGCATTTAGTGAAGGACATAAATCGCGATGTGACGGATATCAAAACAGTCTAGGCTCCGGAGGATTTTTCAGCGAAAGCTTTATTCGTCACCTGATGGTTTGCACAGGGAAACGTCGAGGAGAAATGAGCATGTGCACGCTCTCCGCGAAAATTACGCCAAATGCCGCTTGAAGGGTGCTCGATACAAGGCTGACTCGCGTATTTACGAACACGGGACGATGAAGCACCTCACGAACCTGGAGAATCGCGTGATCGTGAAACTCGAACGCTCCATGATACGCTCCATCTTTGCGCTGTACCCGGGCCCGTCTCGCAAAGGGATACGGGCCATCGTCGGTGGCATCACGATCGATAGTAGGCATGAGTGGGAGATCGAGTTTGTCGAAAAGAAGACATCACGCAGAAGAAAGAATGAAGGTTCTGTAATCCGTGCGGCTACTCAAGAGCATCGTGCGGTCTTGGGGCTAGTCGACCCAGCAGAAAAGGTATCAGGATCGAAAGAAGATGAAGAAAGATGGGATCACCTCATGCTGCGCTATTTCGTGTTTTTCGGACCGAGAACTCGAACGCAAGGCCGAAAATGAGCAGGGTGTGGATGCAAATGAAGCGTCGGAGACGCGGAAGGCTGAGCTTCTGGAGAAGCGCTTCAACGTCGTTCTGTTATGCGAGATCAAGTCACATTTTGTGACAGTCGACTCCAGAGCCCTTGACGGCATCATGCAGGAGATCAGTTCGGGGTTAGGTGTCAGCACGAACGAGGTTACGGGCGAAAACCGGGAAACTCACTGAAGGAGTATCATCGATTCCAAACGTCTCAAAACGAGCAAGAAAAAGGTATGTACGGGGATGTTCGAAAGCGATGGGGTATCCATATGTCGACACTATCGGCGCTTGAAGGCAGACCGTCCAGTTCGGCCCTCGGCTTCGTCCTCGGCGAACCATGAAGAAAACAAGGAGGCGGATCCTGCGACGCAGGAGGTGGAGGAGAACGACTTTATGGTTGGCGCGGCGAAGCATGAAGATGGGATGGAGGCGGGTCCTTCGCCGCAGGACATAGAGGATACCGACTTGTCGCTGGCGCAGACCCCGGAAACACAAAGATCATAACCATCGCTGTGTCCACGCGTGCGGAAGATGGTAACGAGGGTAACTTATGTCGGAGAGACATGCGTCTGTGGAGGTTCTCGAGAGCAGGAGACTAAAGAGAATCCGGTATAATGAATGCGAGGAAGAACATCGAGATGTGGAATGCAGGAATGAAAGAGCACCTGGAAGCTATGAGCCAGGTGACGAGCCGCGGAGCGGACTTGAAATCTTTTCTGAAATCCATGGAGGTTCGCGTTGCTCATTGGGAGGCGCTGTGAAAAGAATATACAAAACCCCGGTGGGCTCGTCTGCGTATGAATCTATACAGTGGAAGCAGCGGGCATTCGCGAATTTTTTCAATGAGTTGAGCGCCTTGAAAGAGGATGAAAGTCAGAGGCTCGTAGTAGCATACGGAGCAGGACGATGGAAGACTCAAAAAGGGACTACGCCAGCTCCAACGACGAGAATGTATAACGGGTGTGCAAGGAGTTTCGCTACGATACCTGTAGATGGATTCCGAACGTCCTCTACACACCATGAACTGGGCTGTACACTTCAGAGGGCAGAGGTGGAAGAGTGCCAGCGGAGCCCTGAGGCTATAAAAAAGTACGGACCGCTGACGGAAGAGCAAATGGAAA
>Ga0078972_1010821_pt1 | contig 16740 bp, 32 predicted proteins | sample YelNatPaOPGAMG01_FD_67568 | JGI IMG/M metagenome (GOLD analysis project Ga0078972, IMG submission 67568) | Hot spring thermophilic microbial communities from Obsidian Pool, Yellowstone National Park, USA - OP-RAMG-01 (SPADES assembly) (version 2) | ecosystem: Environmental > Aquatic > Thermal...
GTCCTAGGCTCCCTCTTGCTTCTCAAGAATCTGCCTATACACTGCATGTTCTCGTTGAAAAGTGGATTTGATGTATCCAACTTATTGGATGCAATAGCCCTTTCTGCGACATCCTTAAGGTACCTGCTAACGTCTTCCAAGCTTATAACGCTCATCAGCAAGCCTCCTCCTCGCATCATCGACAGAACTTCTGAGCCTAGCCTTTTCTTCGGCAGAAAAGTTTCCACTCCTCTGCACAATAAGCTCAAGCAGATTAAGCCTTGACATCGCCTTTTTGTAGGAAATGCGCCTGGAATGGTAGTCGTCTAAAATCTTTGCACATATCCTTTTAACCTCGATTGGACTGTCTAGCCCAGGCCTTCTAACATCAGGGACACTTTTTCCCAAATAAACGTTGCCCATTTTCCATCAAAATATAGAATATTCTATTTTCTGATGCAGTCTATACAATATTGTCAGCTTCCCTTAAACCAGATTGTTGAAGGCGACTGCAAGAATGTCATGAAAACTTTTCCAGATGAAAGCATTGACCTTGTAATGTTTTCGCCACCATATTTTGGGTTAAGAGACTATGGTGTAGAAGCGGAAAGCGTGTGGGGAGAACATGTTGCATGCGATCACGAATGGACAAATGCTAAGCCTGTTAGAGCCAGAGGATACGATGGCAAACATGCTAAGGGTATAATATGGCCAACCTTACATGGCAAAATTTGCTCCAAATGTGGTGCATGGAAGGGACAGCTTGGGTTAGAATACGATTGGCGAATGTACGTCAACCATCTGCTGGAAGTCTGTGAAGAGATTAAGCGTGTCCTAAAAAAGGAGGGTTCAATGTACATTGTTATAGGAGACGTTTACAATGGACGCAGTCGCTTTAAAGACTATCCTGTGAAAAGTCTCATGGGCATACCCTGGAGGCTTGCCTTTGCCTTGATTGAAAAACTAAATTTTATACTACGCAACGACATTATATGGGTTAAACCCAACGCTCTACCCTCAAGCGTGAAAGATAGGCTGTCCAACAAATACGAACACATATTCCATTTTGTTAAATCAAAAAAATACTATTATAACCTGGATGCTATAAGAGAACCTCACAGCAGTGTCAGAGACCTTGGGAGAAGGAGAACGGAGCAGACGCACAGCAAATACTATGGTGTAAGGCCAAGCGGCTACCTTGTCCAGCATCCACTCGGCAAAAACCCTGGAGACCTGTGGAGGATACCTACAAGACCCTTCAATGGACCACATCTTGCACCATATCCTCCAGAAATATGTGTGAGGCCAATACTATCCTCTTGTCCCCCAAATGGAATAGTCTTGGACCCTTTTGCGGGAAGTGGGACAACATGTATGGTTGCTAAAGCTTTAGGGAGAAAGTGGATTGGAATAGAAATAAGCTCAAAATATGCTGAAATTGCAAGAGCAAGAGTTAATGCAGCACCTAACCCAATAGTAGCAATAGAAAACGTGAGCGAAGCATGGAAGGCTGTGGACAGCATCAGATAGGCGCACAACATATTCTATATACTGATGGAATATGGCTAGAAAAGGTCTGCCAGAACATCCGTTAAAGAGGAAACTGCCTCCCGTAAGCTGCGGCCACAGTCCAGTACTCGGTAGCATAAAATTGTCTAAAGAGCAGCTTAGAGAGCTTAAAGAAAAAGGTTCTACAACTGTACAGATTGAGGTTTCTGATGGAAAGAAGACTATTGTGGTGGAAAAGGACGTGCATCCTGGAATGGTCAAGGGGAGAAAGGTGTACTATTATGTCCGAAGCGATACAGGCGATATTGCGTTAAGAGATTTTGGCAAGGACAAGAAGCTTTTTGCTAGACATCGTGCTTCAAAGGGAAAGGCTTTTGCTGGCGACTCCTACTAGGAGGTTCAACCTATGGAGCAGAAGATATTCTATTGCGTCAAATGTAAGGAGAAGAAGGTGTGCAAAGACTATTCTCAGGTAACGTTCAGGAACAGAAGGGGGAAAAAGATTGAGGCTTTAGTGGCCAACTGTCCAGACTGTGGCACGAGAATGTACAAGATTGTGGGGAGAGCCTATGGACGTAACCCTTAGCTTCTCTCACCTCCCAATATTTTTTATCCTATTCTACATTATTTTCCCAGTCGCAGTATTCTTCTTTTTCGGAAAATTTTGGACCATAATCTACATGCTTATCTCAAGCGCCTTGGGGGCTATGGTTGCAGCAGCCATGCCTATGGCCTTCATTGATATTGTTTTACCAGACATTATTGAACCCTATAAGCAGTATTTTATTGGATTGGCTGAAAGTGTGCTAAAATATGGGTCCATGATTTTTTCTGGAATCGTGTTCTTTCTGCTCATGCTGTTGCAGCATGCGATTGTAAGGCTTGTTGAGGCCACAGGCTGGATTGGCTCTAACGGATAGCATTTCTATATTATGGTAGAAGATGGAGGCGGACAGGGGAGAGGAAATTAATTGGCCAATGCTTTTTCTATTGTCAATAGCGTTTGACTTAAGCGACTTTCTAGGGGGAATGGCTCCAGTAATCGGAGACCTTTTCGACCTTATTGAAGCGGGAATATTCTATTTGTTTTCAAAAAGTTCTGTGGCTTTTGCGACCTTGGTTGAGCTTGTGCCAATGCTTGACCTTTTACCATCCTATACTCTTGCGGCAGCATATCTATATTTTAGGAGGGAGAAAAGCTGATGGGAGAAGATGGGGCCTTAAAGACTCTGATAGTAGCTGCTGCTGGAATCATAGCACTCTTTCTAATCCTGTCCACAGTCTCAAGCGCCATAGGTGTTAAAGGTCCAGAGGTTCCAGCACCACCTGGCATGGGAAAACGAGTGTGCGATGTGATTGTTACTGTTACTGGAATATGGAATCATGTGCCTATTCCAGGATGGATGGATGAGGTTAAAATATCTGATGTAACATATTCTGTCCAAAACTGGAGAAGTGTACTGTATGCGTTCCAGCCTCTAGGATGGAGTGAAGGAGACGGTGAAATGAAAATCGTTTACACTCTCACGGATACTGTTGGCAATCCTATAACCAAGGGAGAGGTCAAGTTTACTGGAACAAGCGCATGGACACAGCAGTTCACACTCTATAAGCTTGAGCCTGGAGGATACAAGCTTAAGGTTGAAGTGTGGATGAACACTAAAGCTCTTTTATGGAGCGAGTGGGTTCTCAAGGATTCTAGGACCATTGACTTGACAATATCGTCTCCCTAACCCTTTTTTCTATTCTATATTTTGATATGATATGAGGAAGCTTGTTGCAGTCCTAGCACTAATCATATTTTCTGCTACAATAGTTATAGGATTCAGTCAAATAAGGTGGACTAACGAAAACAATACAATATCCGTGGATAGGATTGAAGTGAGGACGGGAAACATTAGAGGACTTGATGCAAGGCCTCTGCCTTACAAGAACATGTTCTATAACCTAATAGATTCTCTCGCATGGTATAAGCCTTCTTCTGGCTCAACCTCTGTAACAACACACAATTTTGGTTCATTTTCAGACTATCAGCCTCCAGGCCGAAGGGTCTTCTATGCGCAAGGAAGAATCTGGATAATATATTGGGCATCTAGTGGGGGAGACATTTATTATACTTCAAGCGCAGACGGTGTAACCTGGGCCACGCCAACAGACACTGGGTTCAGAGTCAATAGGCCTCCAGTCGCATACTTTGACGGCACCTATGTTCACATCGCATACCAGGATAGCAGCTTATACCTACGTTATGTTAGAGGCACACTAAACTCAGATGGCACCATATCATTTGGAAGCGTGCAAACTGCTGGCTCAGCATCCAACTATATTCCAATGGCTATTACCGTGGACAGTAACGGCTACCCGTGGATAGGATACAGGTACAGCAGTGATGGCTCAAACTGGTACCCTTATGTAACCAAAAGCAGCAAGAACGATGGAACATGGGCTACGGCCTCAGGGTTCCCATACCAGCTTAGCACATACACAGACACTACTTGGCTGGTGGACCTTGCGCCTATGACATCTGGAAAAGTTGCAGTCGTGTACGCTAGCATCGCAAGATTTCCTGGACTGAAATGCTGGACTGGAAGCAGCTGGACTGGTGCAAGCCCATCTTCTGTTTACTCCAACTACTATGATAAGCCTTGGATTTCGGCTGTGGCCGTCGGAGATGTAGTGTACGTCGCATTTCCTAGGCAGTCAGCAAACAATCCTACGTTGGTGAAGTACACTTACAGCAGCAACAGTTTCTCGAGTGTGATGGATATAGAGTCTTCGGGTACAAGTGGAAGCACTAGCATGCTATGCTATGATGCAGCCTTAAACCTAATCTATTATGTTACAACATACAATGGACTAAATTACAAGGTTTACAATATTACAGCCAACACTCTAAGTTCTGCCAATTCAATCTCATCAGATTCTCCGTATGCTTTGGGATTGACTGTACCATACATGAGGCGTTCTTCAAGCGAACCAGTTTTTGTAGTATATGATGTAGGCTCATCTGACCCTAGGACCATAAAATTTGCATGGATACTGGGCAGTCCACAGACACAGTTTCAAGTGAGTGTTACAAATCTTCAAGTTAGCGGAAAATATGTGAAAAGCAAGACATCAGGCCTCCTTGACAGCGCAAATGTTACAGTAAAAATATATCATAATGTGGACTCGAACAGCACATGGGTTCTAGCAGGCCAATATAATTTAGCCAACGACACACTACTACCATATTCTTCAAGTTTTACGACACCATGGTATAGCCTATTGTCTGGAGCCTTCACTCAAGGAACACACACGTACTATGTTAAGGTTGAGATAACGGTTCAAGCGTGGGATGCAATATCTGGAACCACAATTTCGTCCACAGCATACACGATATGCAGTATGCCACTACAATGGAAGAATGTAGCCACATTAGGCCAGCTTCAGATAACAGAGACAAACATGCATGAGGTCTGGAATGTTCCATTATATGTTATAGCGTTGGTGCTGCTTGTGTCCATTATAGCCTATGTTAGGCTCAGGGAAGAAAGAGAGTAGAACTATTGACAATAGATGCACTAGGCTATCTTTTCTCCTTCTTTCTATTTGATGGTGGACAAGATTGGAGAGTGTAGAACATCCTTTGGACGCATACCTTTTCGCCTCACTTGGTGTAATCATCTTCCTCTACAATATGCTGGGCCTACTCTATGAGGGGAACATTAGGGACCTTATGGTGTACGTCATATATGCTATCGTGCAAATTTTGAGCATAGTTTTTGGCGCATTCCTTATCCAAGCCTACAACAGTAGCAGGGGTGCGTGAAAATGTATGCCAAGAATCTTGTCATGGGCTTTCTGGCAAGCTTTTCTGGGCTGACAATCATAAGCTTTATCGCATCATATTTTACAAGATATGCTGAAACATTACCAATTATAGGAAACAATCCACTACTCTTTCATGTTTTTGTTGTCGCACCAAGTGAGGAACTGATGTTCAGATTCTTTCTACCTCTAGCCTTCATGGTCCTCTTTGGCATAGACTACATCCTTTCTGGGTTCATTAGCGGGTTCTTTTTCGGCCTAGCACACTATTGGGCATATCAGCAGAATAGTGCTGCAATAGGTGTGGCCGTGGCAGCAGGCGCATGGCAGACCATCATAGTATATTTTTTCAGCGACAGAGAAAATTCTTTCACATACAAGCCTGGACTTCTTTCAGCCATATTAGGCCATGGCGTATACAATGCTATGGTAACCCTTGCACCAGACCTTCTTCTTCCAGCAGCAATAGCATGTGCAGCACTTTTTGCTGGAATATTTTTGCTTGACATTGGAAGAGATTCCTAGCACATATTCTATAATATAGGTGAACAAGCTTGGAATGGAGTTGGAAAAAGGTTGCGGCCATAGCCATTGCAGTAATCGTTGTAGCATATTTTGTGTACCCATACCTTTTGCCAAAGAATACTGTTGAGACAAATGTTCAGGGGAGTGGTGGAAGCCAGGCTAGCGCCTCAGCAAGACCATACATAGACTATCAGACTGAAGACGGTAAAGTGCTTCGAGTTTACCTTGACGACAATTCAAAATATTGGGTTAATCCAGACGGAAGCCTCACACCTTACACGGGCCTAGTGTGGACTGTGCCTGGAACCCTGACAAAAATAACTAGCATGAAATTTGGTTTCAGCCTATCTCTTTCTGGAAAATATTTGAAGGACTTGAACAGCGACGGCCAACAGGATATAACAGTCTTCGTAACCTCTAAAGTGAGAAACAACGGTTCAGGCCAATACACTGTATTCAGTAACCAAAAATACACTTACCAGGTCGGTTCCTCAACTTCAGGCGGAAGCCTTAACCCTACAATCGAATCCAATTTCATGACAATAGACACAATCTTTTCAGCAGTATGGGGAGGAAGCCCATCACAAGATACAACATATTGGCCATACTATGACGTGCAAATTTCAGTTAATGCGACATCAGTGTGGGATGAGCCTTTAACCGCAAGCGACAGCAGAAGCTATGACAAAAACAGTATAGGCTCATGGAGCTGGAAGCAGGCAGTCCTATCAGCATCCCTTGGAGGCGCAACTGGTTCAACACAGAGTATAGTGAACCTCCAGGACCCGCAGACACAATTTGCCCTAATACTGGGAGCTGGTGTTGCAGTTGCAGTCGCACTGGTGGCCAAAAAAAGATGGTAGCACATATTCTATATATTAGGTGATGCAATAAAAATGGCGAACAGGAAGGCAATAGAAAGATGGCAGGCCATAATAGCAATAGGCATAATACTGCTAGCCTATGCAGCCTACACAGCATACTATGTTCCAAGCCTAAAGTATGCGGAGGTCAAAAGCTATCTAACCAACCTTGACAAGGCCGACAAGATTGCATTGACTTCTGGAAACTTTAGCGCAGTAACTGGTAGAGCAACATTGTCTATTGCACCCAACGCATACATAGTGAACGGAACCCTATCGATTAAAACAGACGAGCCTACTGCAACAATAGCAGCATACAGTTCAATACCTTTAACAAAATTGAGTGGTGGAACAGGCAATGCGACATACCTTCTGCCCCTAACAGACCAGCATCTAGACTTCGACATACTCGTCTCCTTCTCTGACACAACAAGCGTGCATCAGGTAACCTTCTCTGTGGCATCAGCTGGAGTAACCAACAGCACCACAGTATATGCGAAACCATAGAGGTGAGAACATGAAAGCACAAACTCTAGCATATAAGAAGATGCTTGTACCATTAGTAGTGGTACTGGTTCTAGCACTACCTTTAGCACTTGGAGTAGCACATGCGGACCAGAGTGTTACAATACCAATATGCTCGAACCAAGAGTTCAGCAACACTGGTTGGACGACAAAAAGTTTTACAGTCGATGTCTCGAAACTTTCTAACGCAAAACAGGTGATGATACATGTGTCTGGAAAGGCAGTCGATGACAGCTACGTCAGATACCTTGTAGTCATAATAGACAACCAGGTCGTAAACCTCCAGACGTTGGACAGAAAATGGGATGGCAGCATAAGCGGCTTCACTGACGTGGTAAGCGGCCAATTTGACCTCAAATACGATGTAACCAACCTAGTGAAGGGCAAAAACAGTGTAACAGTAAAAATCGGTATAACCACATACAACAAGTGGACCATTTCAGCAGAATTTCTTGGAGTACAAGGCGACAACATTAACATACCAACACCAGGCAACACCACCCCATCTGGAGGAATGGAAGTTCCAGTACCCACGGCTGCAGCAATAGCAGGGCTAGCATTCATAGGCCTAGGACTATACTTTAAAGAACACTAAATTTCCCCCCATTTTTTCTATTTTTTTCTTCTATATTATGGTGGAAAATGCAGACCAAATATAGGGCCAAATATAGGAAAATGGTTCAGCTTATACTGCTAGGCCTGGCTTTCACGGCCATAATTTTAGGCGCATGCTATAAAGTGGATGCAGAAAGCACATACTATTTTATCATAGAAAAGAAGGAGAATCCAGCTGGAGGAGCAGTATCGTTCCCATACCATTGGATGTGGTACGAGAAGGACAGGGAGCCTTCAACCAACACCCTAGGCATACCAATACAGCTTACAGAAGTAAGCATTGAAGGCTTCAAAAAGGCTCTAGCACCATACCTTAGCATGAACAACATACAGAGCCTACAAATATACTATGAGGACTCATATTGCTGGAAGCTTAAGGGAACAAGCGTTCAAACAACCACATCCTATGTAGCACCACCACCATCACCTACAAGCACATCAACCACAAGCACCACAATCTCGACAGAAGAGCCTCAGGGAATAGGAGGCCTCTCACTTGAACTGTTCATAATAGCTGTTGCTATCGTAATAGTGCTGGTGCTGTTGCTCTAACCATTTTTCCTTAGCACGAAAATAAATTGAAAGTTTAAATATTAATTAAGCTCAGATATTCACAATGTCTGTAGCAGATGTTATAGGGAAAACTGTAGAGGAAACTATTCCAGTGATAGGAAGTAAAATAATTTTAACATACGGGCCTCGCTTATTGGGAAAAATTTATCGCAAGAAAATTTCTACTCATATATCTTCGATATTAGTTTTTAATTTCTTTTCACGAGAAGAATACGAAAAAGTGCATGATATTCTCATGCACATAATAGATGATTTTAGGGAAAAGGAAGGTAATAGAAATGTTTTAAATATTGATGGCTGGAATTTTGACTATAATTTGAGCATATCGTGGGCACAGGATGATTTAATGATCGCAAATTTGCTAGAGGACTTCTATTATGAGGCTTACCTAAGCACTGAGCCGTTTGAGGAAAAGATTGACACGACTCTGATTGTCTCATCTGCTAGGCTTTCTCTAACTCCTAGGTTGGGGAAGAAAGAATTAGAGTTAAATGATTTTAAAAAGATGCTTGAAAGTTTGTTCAATCTTTATAGGTTTATTGATAAAAAGATTTTAGATTACATGAAAGGTGGTATGCTCGGATCAACTAAGACAACCTTACATGTTATACTTACTTTTGAGAAGGAAGATTTCCTGAAATCCAGGAAGCATTTATTGAATTCATATGATGATAGAATATATGTTAATTTAAACAGCAAAAGAATTCAAGCCCTAATAGACGATACGTCAGTTATAGAAGCGCTTATGAAATTGTTAAGGTGATAGGAAAGTGTTTTTAACATGCAAGTTAATGAAGATAAGTTCTAATACAGAGGTTAGAATGGAGCTTTCTAAAATCTTAACCGAGCCAACAGTTTACCCTTACTACACGTACTCAACTTTAGATTCTAGCAAAGAGGAAACTCTTTCACTTTACATAAAGGAAGTTGATTCAACTGAAATTGGCAAGAAAATGGAAGTTTATTTTGAGACAATTTTGCCATTTAAAGAAATTTCTTTTGAAGAAAAGAAATTGGTTCCTGTAAGAAGAAAGGTCGCATTAGGCCCGTTTTATGCTCATATATTTGAAAAGTCTCCATTGAATGATTTTATAGGAATACTTGCTGGCAACAGAATTTCAAAAAGGTTGGCCACCATATTATCAATTCTAGTTAAAAAGAAAATTGGCGCATCCGAGTCACCATTACGAGAAGTAAAAATTCCCTTTTACCTAAAACAAGAGGATATAAGAAAAATTCAAGACTTCCAAGATGTAAAGGAAATTATAGTTGAGGACATCTATGATCCATTTGTAGAATGGGCCTGGATGAAGGGATCTTCACTTGATCAAAGTGATGAGTTCAAAAAATTTGTAGAAGGGCCTTCGGCGGGAAAGATAAAACTTCTTGCAGTCCACTTTATTGATAGAGATTACTACATTTACGAAGACGGCCGAATGTTTACCAGACAAGCGAAAGTTACATCTGGTCCTCAATTGAACTCAGAAATATCTCTGTTTTTTGAAATAGGAAAACGTTTGCATATGGTAGGCGCATTAATTTGAATAAATTTAATTGATTAAACTTGAAACCATCTCCTTCCATCAACTTTGCTATTCAGAGACCATTTGTCTCTTTTCTAAGGAGTTCTAGAATAAAGTGTTACTTTATAAATTCTTTCTTTATTTCATTATAAATTTCAAAAGCAATGTTAATATTTTCCTCTGCGTCTCTTGAAGAAATATCTTCAGGATACCTAGATCTGGAAACCTGCCAAGCATTACAAAATTCACCACTCTCTAATTTATAATTATTTAACTGTGAAACTTTCGACCTTATAATGTTTTGATTTACATTTGGGAACATTTTCCAATTAATACATTCAACCATACAACTTAAGTTATGGCTAATCACATTTTTTATCACTGAGATTGGAATGCCTTGTTTAATAAGTAACGACTTCAAAAGTAATTCTACCGCCTCTCTTGCAAGTTGGAATGCGTCATGGAAATATCCACTAGAATACGTCTTTTTTGCACTTTGGAGCTTCTCTTCTCCTCTCTTGAACCATTCATTCGCTTCAGACATGGTCGGATGCACCTTGCATCATTTTGCTTTTAACGTATTCTGCTACATTGTGTAGGAATTCTTCTTCGCTTATTCCAAGCTTTTTCGATTCCAGTGCTATAAGCTTGTGGATTCTGTCCCTTTCAAGCTCGCACACTCTTGTCTCAAGAACTTCAAGCTTGGCCTCAAGCCTTTCAATATAATTTAGGAGAAACTCTTCCCTCTCACTTAACTCGCTTCTAACCTGCTCCCTCAGCATGCTAAAATATTCTCTAAGCATGTCCAATTCTTCCTGCGCACTCAACCAAAATCACCCTTTAGAAAGCTCCTTCTCCAGGTCCTCAACATACTTTCTGCATGCAAAAAAGATGAACTGCTGCTTAGAAAAGATGCCCTGACGCCTCAAAACCTTCCTATACTTCTCATAAAACTCATCAAGCATTTCAGCAACGTCTTTTGATACTGTTATACTTCTTTGGTCAGGCCTAGGCATTCTATATCATGTAGTACATAGTATTGAACGGTTAATTAATTTTCTCTTTGAATGGTTCATTGAACCGTTAAGTTTATTAATGAACAGTTCAAAGACATGTTAGAATAACCTTGCCAAGACCAGGTCAAAAGAGTATAACCGTCCCTCAAGAGTTTTTCAACCTACTCAAAACTCTAAGCGAAAAGCGTGGAACAAGCATCCCTAAACTCTTGAGGGCCTTTGTTGAAGAGGTTGGAGGGCTTGGCAACCCTGTCTCCCAGACTGCCACGGCACTCGGTGGCAGAGTGAAAGGAGGCGGAGTTGTGCCAGAAAAAGGTGGTTCAAGTGCAGGCCCAGAAAACTGAGGCTAGGGAAAAATATTGTGTGGCACTAGACTTCTTTGACCGCCTGTGCGAATGCGATTACCTGGGCTACGATTACCCAAAACAAGGCTGGGTTACACTCATAAACGTGGAGGCAGACGGAGGCCGAGAACATTTCAGCCACCTCATTGTTCCAACCAATCGCATACTGTACATTTTCAAGAAGAATGTTGAAGAGAAGGTGGAAGCATGAGGATAGAAGTTGAAAAAAGCGACAGCCACGTCTCCTTCTACTCTGTAAAAGTATATCTTGACGAGAATTCTGGAAGATACTGCTACTACACTATTGAGGTAGAACATGAAGGCGACTTCATCCATTCACTAAAAATTCGTGGCGAACTAGGAGAGGCAGAACTTCCCAACAGTATGCTTCGGGCAATAGTGGCACTGCTCTCCAGCCAAAAGTTCACGCTAGAATAGGAGGATGAAAAGATGCTCGTATGCGACCTATGCCAGAACCCAATTTATACAGAATATTATGTGGTTGAAAGGCATCCAGCACCGAACAGCATAGGACACACGAACACCTACTATCACCTACAATGTTTCATAAGAAAAATGGAGGAGATGAAAGTTTGAGCAGAAAACTGGTTTTCGAGGAAGAGCTTGAACCAGGAGACCTCGTTGAACCAGACATGGAAGAATGCAAGAAAAGCTTCATTAGACTCAAAAAATTCGACTGGCCCTGGACCATAAGAAAAGTGGAAGGAGACCTCGTTACCGTGGAACGCAGAGGCCACACGGAAACATGGCACAGAAGGTTCCTGAAAAAGGTGAGTCTATGAAAAAGAGAGTGAAACCCTTCGCAAATATAGTGCTTGATATAGTGGCCAAGCATCCAGAGGCAGCAGAAAAATATGCCCTCCTAAGATTCTACTACCTACGAGAACACTGTGGCCTAACATGGCTCAACCAGGAAACCTACAAGGCGCTAATGAAAGGCCTAAACCACCTCAGCTCACTAGAAAGAGCATATCGCAAGCTCAAGGAACTAGGACTCATCCAAATATCAGAGCAAGAGCAGGCCAGACGAGAAACACTCCAAAAAGAGATTGCGCAAGAAGTGGTTCAATGGAGGTAGAGAACATGGACGAAGACACTATTGACAATAAAGACTCCAAAAAAGTAACAACCCCTGTTACCACAAAATCACTTCATGAACCCCATGGTAACATGGTAACAACCCCTGTTACTACTTCAATAGGTATCTCTCTCCTTAATAGTGAACCCAATAATAATAACACCAATAATAATAACACCAAAATTGAAGTAGTAACAGACCCTGTTACCTTGTTACCACAAAATCATTTCATGGAACCCGTGGTAACAGAGGATGTTACCATGTTACCAAATAATGTCTTAAAATATAGGCCGACAGTTTTCTGGATACTTCATCTGTTTTCGGTAGAAGGGAAAACTGAACTTACAAGCACTACCATTACAAAGCTTCTCAAAGAAAGGTATGGGTTAGACATAGATGATAAGGCGGTCATGGCTGCTCTTCAGAGGCTGGTTAAAAAAGGTGTCTTGAAAAGGAGAAAGCCTTTCCATATAAATGCTAGTGGAAGAGGAGGTGTTAGAAAAGTTTACTACTACTCTTATGTGAGCCTGGAGAAACTATGCCAAGAGATGGCCAAATATGATAATCAGGCAGCATTCAATGTGGCCCAGCACAAATTTGACGAGATTGTCATTGAAATATTGAAGAACGATTGTGCCTTTAAAGAAAAACTTGTTGCGATATTGAATGAGCAGAATCGTTTTCTAGAGCAGCTTGCTCGGACTATCTCTGAGGTTATGATGAAACTTGATTTGAGGTGAACATCGTAATGTATGCTGTCGTAAAATGTCCTAAATGTGGTTTTATGAAGATTATCGTATATGGTGCTAGGACTGTCGAGTGCGTGAGATGCGGCCACAGTTTCAAAGTAAATCCTAGGCGCAGTCTTGCTAGAATCGTTTTCCATGGCAGCATCGACTCGTGTAGAATGTTCATTGAAAGCGTGTCCCCTCCTTCTTCCATTGTTTCAGCCATGGAGGTGAGCCTGTCATGAAATTGTGGCAGTGTCCCTATTGCAGCTATTATGTATTCTACAATGACGAGCAAGATTTTGACAGAAAGTGCTTGAAGCATGTTAGGGAAGTGCATCCTAACATGTGGAAGAAGATTATGGGAGGCTGGATGGCGTGAGGTGTTCTAATATGGCCTATACTGCTGGATCCTTGAAAGTTTTTCTCGGCAGAACGGTTCATGTTAGACTATATAATGGCAGAGAGTACAGAGGCCCTCTCCAAGAAATACGTGAGGAAGAGAATGTTATCAGGCTAGGCCAATCTATTTTCTTGCGCATTGACTTTATTGAATCAATTTTCTGGTGTCCCATGGAAGACGTTGGAGGAGACGATGTTTCATGGTGCTAGAGGAAAAGTTTGAAATCAGTCCAGAGCATTTAAAACATCTTCTAGGCGCAGACGAGGTTAGAAAGAACAATGACTGTTACTGGATAACCTTCGGCCTCCACAGACAATTTCATGTCTCATCATCTAAAATCCTTTTACTGCTTTCACAATCTTTTCCAGAAAAAACTTTCACAGTCGAGCTTCTCAGCATCCACTTTGACCTGGACAAAATCGATGTCCTGGCAAGAATAGTGTGGTGGTAGAACATGGCCACATACATTTCAAAAATCACGGTCAAAAACATTGGAAGCCTAAGGAGAAGCAGAATGTCGCAAAAGTTCGGCCTAGTATGTTACAGATGCCAAAAACCTCTTGAAATAGGAGAAAAGATTATTATCCGAGGCCAACGGAGAAGACGCTACTATTGCATTTCATGCGCTAGAAAACTGTACCTTTACCCTCCACCAGAATCCCAGGGAGGATGAAAAAATGAGGTGCAAATTCTGTAATAAAAAAGTTGCATGTAGTGAACATGGTGAACATTATATTGAGGAAATCATGGAGTCAGGCCTCCCAGTATATTATTGCAGCAAATGTGTTGAAGAATATAAGACTGCGTTTGGGGCCATCGTCCACGACCATCTGGCTGATGTTTTAGGCCAAGAAGTTCATGTGATAAGAGGAAAGCATGGAACGGTTGTGGTGGTCTAGCAATGGATTTAACCATAGTCTTCTTTGTTCTCGCAATATTTGTTACAGTCTTGACGGCGGCCATGGTCCTTTCAGGCTACCCTCCCTATCGGGGTGGTTTATGATGCCCTATCTTGTTAGACTCTATCGCTACTACTGGGACAGGGACCTTAAAAGGCTCAAGCACGAGAGCATCGCATCCAAGAGCTTGAGTGAGAAAGAGGTTCTGGAGCTGGAAAAACTATTGTCAATAGGTTTAAGGAAGGGAACCACACCCAAGAACATGGCGCCTAGCCAGGGCGCTAAATCATCTAATATTCTATCTGGTGAACGGCCATGATTGAACAAAAATTGAATAAAACTGTTAACTATAATTTGAACACCTTTGTTTCTATGGTAAAGTATGCTGTGGAAGAGCTTGGCCTAAGCTACGGCTACTTGGCAAGGGTTCTTGGAGTGGAAAGGGCCACAATATACTATTGGGTTAAAGGATTGCATAAGCCCAGCTATGCGACGGCAGCAAAATGTTATATGGCCCTCTTGGACCTTATTGAAGCCAACACTTACAGGCCTCCAGAAGCTTCAGACTTCAGCCTCAACCACATGGGTCCACCAGACAACATGTTCTCTTTCAAGGCCTCAGACGACCCCTTCATGAGGAAGGTGCTGGGCCTCCTAACCTTATATGATGGCCTCCTAGGCATAAACAATAAGGTTCTCTTGGATACGGCCGCCTACTATGTCAGAAGCTATATTGGAGAAAATAAGATAAAACGTTCTGAGGCTGGAATGCTTGCCCTCGCAGCCTTAAAAGTTAGCATGCTAAGGTTCGGCTACGATAGAACCATTTCCCATCTGATTGAGGACCCTGAAGTGTTCAAAAAATTTTTTGTTGAACTGTCCCTCAAATACCTTTCTGGGTTGAGGGAGGTGATGTGATGGAGGAAAAAGAAGAGTATGTTAGGGTTCCAAAAAGTTTATGGAACCAGATATTAAAGAAGGTGGAGGAGCTAGAAAGCGTTCTCGGCGGCCTTTCTGAGTAGCTCCTTCAACTCCATAATCTCTTTCTTCAACATTTCTATTTCCACACTACTTTTTTCCAAGACACTTTTATCCAATGGTGTACCGCATCTGCCACAATATTTTTGTCCAGGCGTGTTCTTTTCACCACATTTTGGGCATATTATTGGAGAAAATTCTGGTTTAGCAGGCTCAAGCACTTTTCCAGCATATATTCTAGCAAGCTTCTCATCCAAGTCTCTGCTGCTCAAGTGAACATATATTTCAGGCATTCTGCTTCCTCCAGTCCAACCATATTTTACCTTCATCTCATGCTCTGTCAAGTACTTGGCCGCTTCTGTCGCACTTCCATGTCTGAGCATGTGATTGTGGACCCGCTTCATTATCCCAGCCTTCAAGGCCGTTTTCTTGAGAATCCTACTCCATGGAATATATGATAGTCTTAACCCTCTCCTGTTGGTGGCATGAGAAAGCCACAGTGGCCTATTTGGCTCGTTCTTGAACGGATGCTCTTCCATGTATCTTGCCAAAAGTGGTGCAGAGGAAATTAGTCTCACAACCCTTTCCCCAGTTTTCCCTCTAACCCTAATCTTGGCCCCAAGAGAATCGAATGAAACATCTCCAACATTTAGTCCCAGAAGCTCTGAAGCCCTCAACCCAGCCTCATAGCCTACCGCAAGCATAACCTTATCCCTCAAGCAGTCAGCAGCCTCGATCATCCTCTGAACCTCCTGCCCTGTAAGAAACTCTGGCATGTTCTTCTCAGAAAGCTTACCACTCTTCTTAATCCACTTCACCAGCTCAGGCCATGGAGTATCCTTGTCCACGTTACCATAGTAGAGGAACTTGTAGAACCTTTTAATCACAAAACCATAGTCTTCAACAGTCTTAGGAGAATATTTGCCCCTAGCCTCTGCAATAAAATGCTCCAAATCCCTTCTAGAAGCGTCCCTGAAACTCTTTCCAAGCCACTCCCTAAACACCCTCAAATGGAACAGGTACTTAGCAAGCCTTCCAGTACTAACACCCTGGCTCCTCAAATGCTCAATAAACTCCAGTACAGCCCTCTTATCCTCAACAGAAATCTTCTCAGACCCCTCCAGCAGCCTCAAAGCATTTTCTAGCTTGACACCATAATAGTATATCTGATTAACAATACTATCGTTCATACCATCAGATAGAATATGTTGGCGCACCATACCCCAGAATTAGGATGCGACCGCCGGGATTTGAACCCGGGTCAGAAGCGTGGCAGGCTCCCGTCCTAGACCAGACTAGACTACGGTCGCACACGATACCTTTTAGGGTTAGTAAAATAAAAGATTTAAAC
>Ga0078972_1010823_pt1 | contig 16737 bp, 14 predicted proteins | sample YelNatPaOPGAMG01_FD_67568 | JGI IMG/M metagenome (GOLD analysis project Ga0078972, IMG submission 67568) | Hot spring thermophilic microbial communities from Obsidian Pool, Yellowstone National Park, USA - OP-RAMG-01 (SPADES assembly) (version 2) | ecosystem: Environmental > Aquatic > Thermal...
TTAGCTGACCGGCTTCCTGCATCAGGCGTCCTCTTTCACGGGCAAGGTATATTGCGGTACTGTAATCGAGAACTCCAGCGATGGCAAGGGCTATGTATTCTCCCAGGCTGTGCCCGGCCAAGAATGCAGGTGAAGGGACATTTTCTTTTCCGCAAAAATCAATTGCTGCCTGATAGCAGGCAAGGCTCATGGTAACCAGGGCAGGTTGAGTATTAATGGTTTGCTTCAATTCATCCTCAGGCCCTTCGAAACATAACCTGGACAAAGAAAACCCCAGTGTCTCATCAGCCTGGATGAAAACCTCTCTTGCGGATTTAAAGTTTACGAACAGATCACGACCCATTCCCACTTTCTGTGAGCCCTGACCAGGAAATACATAGGCAATCTTACCTGCATTTACCATTTGATTCCTCCGCAAAATTTGACGGATTCATGTACCGGCAAATTGCTAAAAACCGGACCGGGCAGGTAACAAAAATCCTGCACACCGAATCCGGTTGTTAAAAGCTCACGAACTCCATATCCGCCAGCGATTGAATTACGCCACCGCCAGACCGTGTTCAAAATGAAAACCTATATATCCCGGATGATGCAAACAGGAAATATAAACCATCAGCCGGGATTAAGATTACTTGCTGGTTTTTTTCGAAGTTTCCACAGATACTACTTCTCTACCATGGTAATATCCACAGGAAGGACAAACATGATGAGATAGCTTCATGTTATGGCATTGAGGACATTCAACCATGGGAGGAGCAGGGATTTTCATATGACCGCGTCTCTCTCTCTGACGCGATTTTGCATATTTTCTTTTAGTTAATGGTGCCATAGAGCTTATTCACTTCCTTCTGGATTTTTTTACTTTATTTGAAACAAGATCGACCACCTTAGCCCATCTCGGATCCAGGGGCGGTTCTTCACATTCACATTTCCCCTGATTCAAATCCTTTCCACAAGTGTGGCATAAACCCGCGCAATCTTTACGACACAGAGGTTTCATTGGAATTGCCAGTATAGCATTTTGACGTATTGCTTCGTTCAAGTCAAGTATATGATGTTCATCTATCGTAAAACTATCAGCATCCCCGGGTATATCAACAGGAGTACCCAGGTTAACATCAATAACAGGGAAAAATTCCTCTTCTATTTCAAACAAAAGCGGATAGTCAAACACTTTTAGACATCTACTGCATTCGACAGAAATTATGGTGAATAATTTCCCTTGAACCAGTATGCCTCTGTTTGTTCTCGTAAATATTACATTACCTTTAATGAATGATTTTAAACCAGTCTCCAGTAAATCAGCATCCTCAGATACATCATATTCCCGGATTGTTCCGGTGGGTGCTTTCAATAACTGGGACACATTGATTTCCAAAAGTCCCTCCATAATATTGCTTTCATAATTATACTTGCAAGAGCGTACGAAGCGCAAGGAAACTAGGGCGATAGTTTGTTACGCAAAGCGTATATGAATTTGTAAAACAGGCAGTGGTTGTTTATAATTGTCTATAATTTAGTCAGGGTGTAATCGAAAGAGTTCTGGTAGTACTTGTTGAGCAGGCGATCCGCATTGTATGACTAGGATGAATTTCCAGAGCATTGCTGGTCAAAGATTAGCACTAATTAGCACAAAGCTAAGCAAAATTCGATCGATGATTGGTTCCCTAGTTTTTGGATTAAAAATGATGAATATCTTCATTTAAGATTTTAAAAATTCTGACAATATCCGGTGATTGCCATCTTGAAATTCCCGAGAGAAGTACAAAATGGCGCAAAAATAAAAAACTTTTTTACAGGGTATTGTGTTTGAACTTAGTAAAGTATAAAATAATAATACATTAAATGTATATAATTTATATAAAGGCTGTACTTAGAGAGTTCCGGATTTCTAGAAATGGATCTTCGTAATTATGAAAATTGCAGTTAGTGGAAAAGGGGGAGTCGGTAAAACACTTCTGTCTGCTCTTCTGGCTCTGGAATTTGTCAGAAATGGTTATTCCGTTCTTGCAGTCGACGCTGACCCGGATACCAATTTGGCAGCTACTCTGGGATTCCCTGCACCTGAAGAGATCATACCCGTTTCCGAGATGGCGGACTTAGTTGAAGAGAGAACCGGAGCTAAACCTGGTCAACCAGGCACGCTATTTAAACTGAATCCGAAAGTTGATGATATTCCGGATAAATATGCCAGGGAACATCAGGGTGTACGCATTATGGCAATGGGTCGCTTGAAAAGAGGAGGGAGCGGCTGTTACTGCCCTGAAAATGCTTTATTACAGGCATTGATTTCACACCTGTTGTTGAGAAAAAACGAAGTTGTCATCCTGGATATGGCTGCTGGCATTGAGCATCTGGGGAGAGCTACTGCCAGAGCCGTAAATGTTTTTATTGTGGTGGTGGAGCCCGGTAGAAAGAGTATTGATACTGCTGTCAGAATCAAGAAACTTGCTGCGGACATAGGAGTAACCAATATTGTAGCAGCAGGTAACAAGATTCGATCTCAGGCAGATCGAGATTATCTGAAATCGAATCTACCTGATTTTGCATTTCTGGGCTTTATACCCTATGACCAGTCTATAATCGATGCAGATATTAGCGGCAAGGATACAATCAATAATCTCAGCAAACCTGTAAAAGACGAAATTGCCAGGATCTTTAACAAATTGATTGTGATTATGCAAGAAAAAATTCAGTAAAATAAGAATTTTGTAGGAAGGAGAAATATGGCATACGATGCAACCAAGCTAAAAGAATGGCAGATTGCTGAACTGGCAGAGGCGCATATGCCTACTCCAGAGGAATGGCGCGAAAAGCTTAACTTACAGAAAGATGAAGTCATTCCCTATGGTAGAATCTGCAAACTGGATTTCCTGAAAATAATGGAACGGCTAAAAAACAGGCCGGATGGAAAATATATCGAGGTCACCGCGATCACGCCTACGCCTTTTGGCGAAGGAAAAAGCACAACTTCGCTTGGCTTAATCGAAGGCTTAGGTAAGCGGGGTAAAAACGTAGGTGGTTGTTTGAGACAGCCTTCAGGTGGCCCGACCATGAATATTAAAGGTTCGGCTGCTGGCGGGGGAAATGCTCTACTGATCCCCATGACTGAATTCTCCATGGGACTTACCGGAGATATCAATGACATTATGAATGCCCACAACCTTGCAATGGTAGCTCTTACCGCCAGAATGCAGCACGAGCGCAATTATACTGATGAACAGCTGGAAAGGCTCAGCCATATGCGCAGGCTAGATATTGACCCGACACGTGTGGAATTTGGCTGGGTGATTGATTTCTGTGCCCAGAGCCTCCGCAAAATTATCATAGGGCTTGGTGGGCGTATGGATGGTTATTTGATGGAGTCAAAGTTCGGTATCGCGGTCAGCTCTGAATTAATGGCAATCCTGGCAATCGTAAATGATCTGGCTGACCTGCGTAAGAGAATTGGTGAGATTACCCTTGCTTACGATAAACTGGGCAATCCGGTCACCACCGCTGATCTGGAAGTAGATGGAGCCATGGCGGCCTTTATGCGCAATACAATAAACCCGACTCTCTGCTGCACGGTTGAGTATCAGCCCTGTATGGTGCATGCTGGGCCATTTGCCAATATCGCTGTTGGTCAATCCTCGATTATCGCGGACCGCATGGGTCTGAAGATGTTTGATTATCATGTCACCGAGAGCGGCTTCGCCGCTGACATCGGGTTTGAAAAGTTCTGGAATGTAAAATGTCGCTACAGCGGGTTAAAACCACATGTATCGGTTCTTACGACCACTGTTAGAGCCCTGAAAATGCATGGTGGAGGTCCCAAAGTGACTCCAGGGATGCCGCTGCCAGATGCATATTCAAAAGAAAACCTGACTCTTCTGGAAAAAGGTCTGGAGAATATGCTCCACCATATCAAAGTTATCAAAACCGCAGGCATCAATCCGGTGGTTTGCATCAACCGTTTTGCCACCGATACAGATGCTGAAATTAAGCTCGTCAAGCGAGCAGCCGAGGCAGCCGGAGCCAGAGCAGCCGAATCGAATCACTGGGCTAAAGGCGGTGAAGGCGCACTGGAACTGACTGATGCTGTACTGGATGCCTGTAACGAGGAAAATGATTTCAAATTCCTGTATCCCATGGAGATGAAGCTGAGAGAGAGAGTTGAGCGCATTGCAAAAGTTGTTTATGGAGCTGATGGGGTAAGTTGGAGCCCAGAGGCGCTGGCTAAAGCTAAAGCCTTCGAAGCGGATCCAAAGTATAATGAATACGCAACCATGATGGTGAAAACCCATCTGTCATTGTCCCACGATCCAAACTTGAAGGGTGTTCCTAAAGGATGGGTTTTACCGATCAATGACATACTGATATATTCCGGTGCCAAATTCCTGTGTCCAATGGCTGGCACCATCAGCCTGATGCCGGGTACTTCTTCTAACCCTGCATTCAGGAAGATTGATATCGATGTCAAAACCGGGAAGGTAACTGGATTGCATGAGGTAGATTAAAACTGGAGCATTGAATGCTCGAAATCCTGAGTAACAATAAATGCAGGGTGCGTTTTATCCCCGATAATATTGAGGTTGTGGTTGATAAGGGGACCAACCTGCTGGATGCAGCAGTTGCAGGAGGCGTTCGCCTGAACGCCTCCTGTGGTGGTTTTGGTGTCTGTGGAACTTGCAAGGTAAAAATTGAAAGCGGTGTCGTTGAGAGTATTCGCTCACAGGTGATTTCTGAAGAAGAGTATACCAGAAATATCAGGCAGGCGTGCCAGAGCACAATTCTATCGGATTTAACGGTATCAATCCTTGAAGATTCAAGATTGGATAAAGCCATTCAGATACGTGAAAGAGAGAAACATTCGGGTATTTCGCCGGCTGGATGGAAGTTTGATCCCCCTTTGAAAAAGTATTATCTTGAACTTCCCTCCCCAACATTGCAGGACAATATCAGCGATTTATCGAGAATAACCCGGGGTTTGAGACAAAAATATAATTTACATGATCTTGAGGTTGATTTTGACATCCTCAAATCATTACCGTGGGTTCTTAGAGAGAATGATTGGAAGGTGACAGTTACAACTCTGCGTGAGCCAATCAAACCTGAGATGAAGAATCCACCTAATCCCAGAATTATCCGGGTCGAACCGGGTGATACGCGCGAAAAAAACTATGCGCTGGCGATTGATCTGGGCACTACCACTATCTGCGGTCAGTTACTGGATTTGAACCGAGGCACTGTCATCGCTCAGAGTATTTCGTTTAATAAGCAGATTAGTTATGGAGTTGATGTAATCGCACGTATTGCTTTTATTCAGAAACCGGGCATATCAGGCTTGAAAAAGCTGCAGGCTGCTGCCGTTTCATCCATTAACGAGGTAATCGATGAACTGATAAACCAGAGCCATATCGCCAGAAAAGATATCAGCCATATCACTCTGGCTGGTAATACTACCATGACACAGATCTTGCTTGGGTTGGATCCCAAGTACATACGTCTTTCGCCTTACGTCCCGGTAGCGAAGTATATACCTCCTGTAAAAGCTTATACTTTGGGAATCAGGGTCACCGAACATGTATATTTGTATATTTTTCCTTCAATATCCAGTTATATCGGAGGAGATATCGTATCCGGTGTAATCGCAGCCGGCGTTTATCAGACAGATAAATTGACCTTTTTTATGGATATCGGCACCAATGGAGAGATCGTTATAGGGAATTCCGATTGGCTGATCACCGCCTCATGTTCGGCCGGACCGGCTTTCGAAGGTGGAGGAATTAAATACGGCATGGTGGCTATTAACGGTGCCATACAGGATTTTGAGATAAATCCTGAAACACTGGAGCCCCGAATCAGTGTTATCGGCGGAGTAAAACCGAAGGGAATCTGCGGATCCGGCTTGATTAATGTAATTGCGGGGCTGCTTGAGTTGGGAATTATCGGACAAAATGGAAAGTTTAATACGGGATTTCATTCTCCCAGGGTGCGGGAAGGCCCGGATGGTTATGAGTATGTTCTGGCCTGGGCACCGGAAACACAAATCGGTCAGGATATAGTCCTGACAGAAGCAGATATAGATAATCTGGTTCGTTCAAAAGCTGCAATGTACGCCGGTTGCCATACCCTGAGTAAATACGTTAATATCACCTGCTCTGATTTTGATCAGGTGATTCTGGCTGGCAATTTCGGGAGCAGTCTGAATATTGAAAAGGCGATCACCATCGGACTTTTACCTGATATACCGCGGGAGAGGTTTACTTTCATTGGCAACAGTTCTCTCTCTGGAGCACGGCTGGTTTCGTTTTCTTCTGAGCTGCTCGATGCTTCGATTAGAATTGCTCAAATGATGACCAATATAGAGTTAAGTGAGAATACATATTTTAATGATAGCTATATCGCGGCACTTTTCCTGCCACATACTGATGAAAGTGCTTTTCCTTCGGTAATGGAGAGGTTGCGCAAAAAGAATTTAAGGGATAATGGGAGATAATCAAATTGGGTTTTACGATTGCAGTTGCTGGAAAAGGAGGAAGTGGCAAGACTTCCATTGCCACTCTGATAATCCGTTATTTGATAAAACATAAATTTGAGCCTGTGCTGGCAGTGGATGCTGATCCAAATGCCAATTTAGGAGAAAGTCTGGGGCTGGAAGTGAAAGATACCGTGGGCGCAATGCTGGATAGATTCCAGAAATCCAAGATAGATATTCCGGCCGGGATGACCAAAGAGGCTTACCTTGAGTATCAGCTTAACAGCTTGCTGTCGGAGAGCCATGGTCTCGATTTGATTACCATGGGCAGAGGCGAAGGTCAGGACTGTTACTGTTATCCCAACCTGATTCTCAGAAAATTTATTGACCAGCTGTCGAGTAATTACCGTTTTATCGTGATGGATAATGAAGCTGGAATGGAGCATCTTAGCCGCGGCACTACCCGCAATATAAATGAGTTATTGATAGTTTCAAATCACTCTGTAAAAGGAATCAGAGCCGTTGCCAGAATCAAAGAACTGGTAAATGAACTTGATCTAAAGGTCAAAAATCAGAGGGTAATCATAAATATGGTTCCTGGTGCAATTGATCAGGTGATAGCTGAGGAAATGAGAAAGTTGAATCTGAAAGTGGATATGTTAGTTCCTGAAGATGAGATAGTTTATAGCTACGATTTGAAACTCAAGCCACTGTCAGAATTACCCGACTCATCAAAAGCCGTGAAAGCAATAGATCGGCTGATGGAGATAATTTTGAATCAATAAAATCGACAGGAGTAGAGGAGAATCTTAAATGACAGCACAGATTATTAACGGTAATGAAATTGCCAAACAAATTCGTGAAGAATTAAAGAAAGAAATCCAGGAATTGAAAGCAAAGTATAATCTGGTACCCGGTTTGGCTACTGTCCTGGTAGGTGATGATCCCGCATCAAAGGTTTACGTGGGACAGAAAGAAAAAGCCTGTCATGAGCTGGGTCTCTATTCAGACCGGCGAGATCTACCTGGGAACACCACTGAAGAGCAATTACTTGATTTGATCAATAAGCTCAATAATGACCCGAAAATTCATGGTATCCTGGTTCAGATGCCTTTACCCAAACATGTTAACGAAACCAGGGTGCTTTATGCCATCAATCCTAAGAAGGATGTGGATGGTTTTCATCCTGTTAATCTGGGCAAGTTGATGATAGGTGAGCCTGATTTTATCCCCTGTACGCCACATGGCATTCAGCAACTCCTGATCCGTTCCGGCATCAATACTGAAGGTGCCGAAGTTGTGGTGGTTGGGAGAAGTAACATTGTCGGCAAGCCTATTGCCAATATTCTGCTTCAAAAACAAAAAGGAGCAAATGCCACTGTCACCATCTGCCATACTGCGACCAGAGATATTGCCTTGCATACTAGGCGGGCAGATATCATCATCGCTGCAGCCGGAAGGCCCAAAGCAATTACTGCCGATATGGTTAAGGATGGGGTGGTTGTGATTGACGTTGGAGTGAACGAAATAGGAAAAACTCCGGAAGGCAAACGTATCCTGGTGGGTGATGTGGATTTTGAGGCAATCAAAGAGAAAGCCAGAGCTATTACTCCCGTGCCTGGTGGTGTGGGCCCGATGACAATTACAATGTTGATGCTTAATACAGTAAAAGCTGGTAAAATGGCAATAGGACTATAAGATGGTCTATAAAGAGGTAAAAACGATGAAACAGGAAGTCATAAGAAAGCCTGCCCCTGGATGGGGAGAAGTCGAAGTTCTGGGAGCTACTTTCGAAGAAGGTAAGCCTGCCGGTGAAGAAATGGGCAGATGGAGGCATAAACTGGCTTCCAGATCCGAAAAATTGAAGTATCTGCAGACAGGAGAAAGGTATTTTTACAGTCAGGACTGGTTTGGCAGTGAGAAAAGGAAAAAACCCGCTTAAAAATCGCATTCACAGAGATTTTGGCGGGAATTTTTAATGAAGGAAGGTGGCCATGGTGCTGGAAATTCCCAAAACGGCATATAACGGAAAAATAAAAGAAATCCAGATCGGAACGGGGAACAAGGCGATAACAATCGGTGGCGAAACCTGTTATCCGTTTTACCTTTTCGAGGGTGCTATGCCCCATTTACCGCGGATTGCCATGGAGGTATATGATTCTCCACCTCAGGAATGGCCACCGGCAGCCCTGGAGCCCTTTGCTGATGTGGTGAACGATCCTGTTGCCTGGGCAAAAAAGTGTATCAATGAGTACGGTGCTGAAATAATTTGTTTACAAATGACCAGTACTGATCCAAACGGGATGAACAGGAGCGCCGCTGAGGCGGCAGAAATTGCTCGAAAAGTTGTTAACTCTATAGATGTACCTGTGATTATCTGGGGTACAGCTAGTCTGGAAAAAGACACTGAAGTCTTGAGAACGATTGCTGAAATTTGTCAGGGCAAACATCTCGTCCTTGGACCGGTTGAGGAAGGTGATTATAAGAAAATTGGAGCTGCAGCTATTGGCTATAACCATACAATTGCTGCTTCTACTCCGATTGATATCAACCTGGCAAAGCAGTTAAACATCCTGCTTGGCAACCTGGGTGTCCCGGATAGTTCTCTGATTATGGATCCAACAGTGAGCGGAATAGGTTACGGCATCGAATATTGTTATTCAGTTATGGAACGCATCAGGGCTGCAGCGCTGACCCAGGCAGATGATAAATTGCAATATCCCATTATCGCCAATATCGCTAAAGAAACCTGGAAAACTAAAGAAGTTAAAATTACCGAGCAGGAAGATCCTAACCTGGGCGATCCTGCCAGGAGGGGGATTTTGCTGGAGGCAATGTCTGCAATGTGCCTGCTTCTGGCCGGCGCTGATATTCTGGTTATGCGGCACCCTGAGGCAATAAAGTTAATTAAGGGAATGATAGCTGAACTGGTGGGGAATTAATTAAATATAAAGGTGGGCTAAAATGGTTGAGAAGGATTTGAGAAGTATTGATCAGGCAACTCTGGATATGCTGGAAAAAGCCAGGGAAGATGGCTGCTCAACTGCTTTCGACAGAGCAGAAACAATGAAACCCTGTCCGATCGGGCTGGAAGGGAGCTGTTGTAAAAATTGTGCGATGGGGCCCTGCAGGGTACCATTACCCAAAGGCAAGGAAGAGACGCCTGAAGAGAAGAAGAAGCGTAAGGGTGTTTGTGGGGCTACCGCGGAAACTATCGCTGCCAGAAATTTTGCCCGTATGATTGCGGCTGGTTCTGCGGCTCACAGTGATCATGGGCGCAGAGTTGCAGAACTATTCCTTGCTGTAGCTGAAGGAAGAGCACCGGGATATCAAATCAAAGACGAACAAAAACTTTTACAACTTGCTCTGGAACTGGGTGTAACTATCGGGGATCGCTCCAACGAGGAGATAGCCAGAGATATAGCCAGAATTGCTATTGATGAATTCGGTAAGCAAGAAGGGGAGTTAAGGTTTATCAAAAGGGCTCCACTCAAGCGCCAGGAAATCTGGCGTCAACTTGGCGTAGTGCCCAGAGGCATTGATAGAGAAGTAGTGGAAATCATGCATCGTACCCATATGGGAGTTGATCAGGACTATCAAAGCCTGATGTTGCAGGGAACCCGAACTGCTCTAGCGGATGGGTGGGGTGGTAGCATGATGGCAACCGATCTGCAGGATATTATGTTCGGTACACCCGCACCTGTGCTCAGTCAAATTAATCTAGGAGTCCTGAAAGAAGAGGACGTCAATATTATTATTCATGGACACGAACCTGCTCTGGCTGAAATCCTGGCGATGGTGACTCAGGATCCAGAGATGGTGGCTTATGCCAGATCGAAAGGAGCAAAAGGGATCAACCTGGCAGGGATGTGCTGTACTGCGAATGAAATTCTGATGCGTCATGGCATACCGATTGCCGGTAATTTCCTGCAGCAGGAGCTGGCTATTGTAACCGGGGCACTCGAGGCACTGGTTGTAGATGTTCAATGCATCATGCAGGGGCTGGCAGATGTAGCCCAGTGTTATCATACCAAACTGATTACCACGGACGAACGTGCCCGGATTCCCGGTTCCATTTATATCAAATTTGATGATCTGAATGCGCTTGAGATCGGCAAAACCATTGTTAGAACTGCGATAGATAATTTCCCCAATCGCAGAAAGAATGTGCATATCCCGCAACAAAAGACCGACATGGTTGCCGGCTTTAGCCATGAAACCATTAACTACCTGCTGGGCGGTTTATTCCGGGCATCTTATAGGCCGCTGAATGAAAATATTATCAATGGCAGAATACGGGGAGTTGCCGGTATAGTCGGGTGTAATAATCCCCGTGTTACCCATGATGATGTTCATGTTACTCTGGTTAAGGAATTAATTAAAAACGATGTTCTGGTTCTGCAAACAGGTTGCAGTGCAATGGCGAGTGGAAAGGCAGGATTAATGGTGCCTGAAGCAGTTAAATTTGCTGGTGATGGGCTTGCTTCAGTATGTGAAGCGGTCGGAATCCCACCTGTTTTGCATCTTGGATCCTGCGTAGATAATGCGAGAATTCTTGTTGCCGCAACGGCGATGGTAAAAGAAGGCGGACTGGGCGATGATATCAGCGATCTACCGGCTGCTGGAGCTGCTCCGGAGTGGATGAGCGAAAAGGCGATTTCAATTGGGCAGTATTTTGTGGCTTCCGGAGTGTTTACCGTGTTTGGAGTGACCTGGCCGACACTTGGTTCGAAGGAACTTACAGATTTTCTCTTCCAGGATTATGAGAAAATCTATGGGGGAAAGTGGGCTTTTGAGCCGGATCCGATTAAAGCTGCCAGATTAATGATCGAACATATTGATAAGAAGCGGAAAGCCTTGGGTATAGATAAAGCCAGAGAAAGAATTCTTTTTGACATGGCGATGAGGAGAGAACTGGAAAAATAAAATTGGAGATGATTGGAGGAGCCGGAGATGTCTAAAATTATTGCGTCTGCCGCAATCAGAGGGGCTTACAAGATTGTGCAACAGGCTGAAGAGAAGTGGAAGCTGGCTGTGGATAAATATGGTCTTAATGAACCTGTGGGTTTTCCCAATACTGCTTATTATCTCCCTGTGATTTACGGTATTCTCGGAATAAAGGTCGAAAAGCTGGGAGATATGGAAGGTATATTGAGAAAATGCCGCATGCTCCTGCCTCCGCCTGTCAAAGAAGAACACCATTTACCCTATCTCGGTCCAGCTCTGGATGCAGGTATGGTAACCTTGTTCGCAGAGGAAATTATCGAGGCTATCAGGTATCTTGATTCTCCTGATTTCTATACCAAAACTGAAGAGATATCCGATAAAACAATCTGGTTGGGTGCAGCGGATGATGTGATATTACGTAAAAGAGGTGTGGAATTCGTTGATGGCACGGCGCCGGGATTTGCCGCCGTTCTGGGTGCTGCTCCTGATAAAGAGATTGCTGTAAAAATTGCAAGGGAATTACAGCAGAAAAATCTGTATGTCTTCATGTCAGCCGATTACAACGGACAGAGATTTGCGCAGCAGCTTCTTGATGCAGGAGTTGAAATCGGCTGGCCAACCAGACTGGTTTCTTTTGGTCCGGATGTATCTTCAACGGTCTTCGCCCTGGGTTTTGCCACCCGGGCAGCGCTTTCATTTGGAGGTATTCAACCCGGGGAATTCCGCAAGGTGTTGATTTACAATAAAGATCGTATCTTTGCATTTGTTTTACCGATGGGTTTTGTAACTGATGAATGGTATGCCAACGCAGCGGGTGCAATCAATTTTGGATTTCCGGTCATTGCCGACACACCGATCCCTGAGATTCTTCCAACCGGTATTACCACTTATGAACATGTTGTTTCCAATGTTCCTCACGACAATCTGGTGTCAAAGGCAATCGAGGTTCGTGGTCTGAAAGTCACTGTGGCCAATGTACCCGTACCGGTAGCGTATGGGGCAGCTTTTGAAGGAGAAAGGGTGAGGGGAGATGACATTTATCTGGAATGTGGCGGCGGGAGAACGCAAATGGTGGAGTGGGTCACCTCAAAAAGAATGAACGAGGTGGAAGATGGTAAAATTGAGGTTATTGGCCCTGAGATAACTGATGTTCCTCCCAATTCCAAACTGCCGATGGCGATCTGCGTTGAGGTTGCTGGCAGGGAGATGCAGGAGGATTTTGAACCTATTCTGGAGAGGCAGATCCACCATCTTATTAACTACGCTCAGGGTGTGATGCATATAGGGCAGAGGGATATTGCCTGGCTGAGGGTGAGCAAGCAGGCTGTGGAAAAAGGCTTTAGGTTAAAACACCTGGGCGTTATCCTGCATGCCAAATTGCATCAGGATTTCGGGCGAATTTTTGATAAAATTCAGGTCAAGATCTATACTACTGAACCGGACGTTAAAAGAATCGTGGAACAGGCGAGAGAAGTGTATCATGTTCGGGATGCCCGGATCGAAGGCATGACCGATGAAACCACCGATGTCTTTTATTCCTGCACACTCTGCCAGTCCTTTGCTCCCAGTCATGTGTGCGTGATCAGCCCGGAAAGAACCGGCCTTTGTGGTTCATACAACTGGATGGACTGCAAAGCTTCTTATGAAATTAATCCAACCGGTCCTAACCAGCCTGTACCAAAGGGTGAGGTAATTGACGAGAAACTGGGCCAGTGGAAAGGGGTTAATGAATTTGTTTTTAAAGCCTCGCGGGGTAAAATTGATCATTATAATTTCTACAGTATTGTCCATGATCCCATGACCACCTGCGGATGCTGTGAATGTATTGCTGCTGTTTTACCAATGTGCAATGGGGTAATGACGGTCAATCGCGAATATACTGATATGACACCTTGCGGTATGAAATTTACTACGCTCGCAGGTACGATTGGAGGTGGTCTTAGCACGCCTGGTTTTGTCGGTCATGGTAAATATAATATTACCCAGCGGAAATTCTTAAGCGGTGACGGCGGTTTATTGAGATTGGTATGGATGCCCAGAATGTTGAAAGAGGAGATTAAAGAGAGATTCCAGAAAAGGGCAATTGAGCTGGGGATTCCGGATCTGCTGGATAGGGTCGCCGATGAAACCATTGGCACAACAGAGGATGCAATTCTACCTTTCCTGACAGAAAAGAACCATCCAGCTCTAAGCATGCCGCCGATTATCGGGTAAAAAGAAAAGGAGAACGGGAAGATGCCATTAACAGGGATAGAAATTTTTAAATTATTACCGAAGACCAATTGTGGTAAATGTGGAGTACCGACCTGTCTTGCTTTTGCCATGCAACTGGCAGCGGGCAAGGCAGAATTAACCGCCTGCCCTACGGTTTCCGAGGAAGCCAGAGCTAAGCTTTCCGAGGCGGCTGCTCCACCCATCAGACTGGTTACCATAGGGACGGGTTCCCGGTCGCTTAGAGTTGGTGGGGAGACCGTTCTGTTCCGCCATGAAAAGCGCTTTGAAAATCCACCAGGGCTGGCTATTTTAATTTCGGATTTACTCCCCGATATAGAAATTAATGCCCGCATTACAAAGATAAATTCCCTTCGTTATGAGAGAGTAGGGTTGACCTTGAGACCGGAACTGGCTGCGATTAAGTACGAATCCGGTAAAACCGAAAGGTTTATCAGCGTTGTTGACAGGGTTAAAAAGCAGAGCGACTGCAGTATCATTTTGATGAGCTCAGATACCGGAGCATTATCGGCGGCACTGAAAATCTGTGCGGATCGTAAACCATTGATATATGCCGCAACAAAGGATAATGCCGCGCAGGTCGCCGATCTGGCGAAAGAATATAACTGCCCGGTCGCTGTAAAGGGTGAAAATCTGGAAGAGGTAATGCAGCTCACCGACCAGTTGGGCAAGTCCGGTATTAAAGACATGGTAATCGATTCCGGAACTCGAAAACTCAAGAAAGCTTTTGAGGATCAGATTTTCATCAGAAAAGCAGCTCTGGCAAAAAATCGCCTGTTTGGTTTCCCGACAATTACTTTTCCCTGCGAGATGTCAACTGATCCAATGAAAGAGGCTTTAATCGCTTCAATTTTTATCGCAAAATATGCCGGGTTGATTGTACTTTCTAACTTTGATGGACACAGCCTGTTTCCATTGCTCGTTGAGAGGCTGAATATTTATACAGATCCGCAAAAACCACTGGCGACCAAAGAAGGTATTTATGAAATCGGAGGACCCGGTGAAAATTCTCCAGTATTGATCACGTCAAACTTCTCACTGACGTATTTCATCGTTTCCGGTGAGATAGAAAATAGCAAAGTCCCGGCTTATTTACTTGTGAAGGACACTGAAGGTTTATCGGTCATGACTGCCTGGGCAGCCGGGAAATTCGTGGCTGATACAATAGCCCAGTTTGTGAAAAAATCCGGCATTGCCGATAAAGTGAAACACCGTACGCTTATTATTCCTGGCTATGCTGCCCAGGAAAGCGGAGGACTCGAAGAGGAGTTACCTGGATGGAAGATCGAGGTAGGGCCGAGAGAAGCTTCACATATCCCAGCCTATCTTAAAAACTGGAAACCAGCATAAGGAGTGAGAAAATGATTCTTATCGGCGAAAATTTAAATATTATGTCAAAAACTCTTGGTCCAGCTTTGCGTGAAAGGAATCCGGGCCCTGTTATTGAGATGGCCAAAACTGAAGATGCTTCTGAGGTGGATTATATTGATTTAAATATCGGTCCCGCACGCAAATCAGGCGATGAGTTTATGGCCTGGGTTGTTCAGACTGTGCAATCCGTTACCCGGAAACCCCTTTCACTGGATACGACCAATCCGATTGCTATGGAAGCGGGTCTGAAGGTTTGCAGGAATAAAGCCCTGATAAATTCGATCTCACTCCAACCGGAGAGATTGCAGACTGAACTGCCGATGGTGAATAAATATAATGCAGATATGATAGGTCTACTCTGGGGAGTCGAAGGGATGCCTCGGGATGCTAATGAGAGATGTATGCTGGCGGTAGATCTGGTTTACAAGGCAAATGAACAGGGAATCCCCAATGAAAAAATTTGGATAGACCCGATCATCACCCCTGTTTCCGGCGAAATTAACCAGTTGAAAGCCAGCTATGAATTCCTGAGCATGCTGCCGGATATCGCGCCCGGCTGTAAAACTGTGGTAGGACTATCAAACGTTTCTAATGGAACACCGTCGAACCTTAGACCATATCTAAATCGCACTCTGTTAATAATGTTGATGAAATATGGTTTATACGCTGCTATAGTCGATGCTTTTGATAAGGAATTGATTGATATTGCACGCGGTCGCAGACCGAAGCTTGTGCAAATAGTTCATAAAATCATGAATGGTGAAAAAGTAGATGTGGCTTCTCTTGATACCGAGCAATTAAAATATTATAAAACTGTAAAGGTACTGACCGGGGAAACATTATATTCCCATTCATGGCTGGAAATATAAATCTTAAAATATCTGCTATTGAATTCTAATTATTATCAAGGTAATGATTATGCCTGTTAACCAGGGACAGCCTTCGCCGCTGAACGTGCCGGATCAGAAAAATTATGAATATGCCTATACAATGGCTTTTAATCTGGTCACAGAAGAGATCAGAAAACTCCCGAATATCGAAGAGCAATGCAGGAAATGCGATGCCCTTTTTCTTGATAAAAACGGCCAGCATTCAGTCGTTATAGGCTATCTGAATAATTTATATAAAATTGTTTTCCCGGAAATTGATGTTTTAAGATTTCAGGGTGATGATCCGGTTGAATTAAGGGAGAAACTCCTGATAATGCATTATTTTGTCAGAGCAAAAGGCACTCCACTTCCCAACCGATTGATCACCTATCAGGAATTGCAGGAAGGAGCCGTATATTATCCCAGTTTTTTCAAGCGTGCTATTAAACCGTTGGTAGATTACTTTGGGAATAAACCGGAAATACTTCTGGAAGCTTCCAGGATGCTGGGGGGAATCAAGACTGATTTCGGGGACTTATCTGTTATGATACCCGCTTTTAAACGGGTTCCTGTTACACTGATAATCTGGAAAGGAGATGAGGAGTTCCCACCGAGTGGCAATATTTTGTTCGATAGCAGTATTCTTGATTATCTTACTGTGGAAGATATTAATATTTTATGTCAAACTATTACTTTTTCTCTGATTCACTATTCAAGGTCCCGGTGATAGTTTAACTTTTCTACTGGAGGATGAAATTGAAAAAGGTACTGGTAGCCTATTTGAGCAAAAGCGGAAAAACCGAAATGATGGCTCAGTATATTGCCGAGGGAGTTAGATTTACAGGAAATCAGGCAGAG
>Ga0078972_1010824_pt1 | contig 16737 bp, 17 predicted proteins | sample YelNatPaOPGAMG01_FD_67568 | JGI IMG/M metagenome (GOLD analysis project Ga0078972, IMG submission 67568) | Hot spring thermophilic microbial communities from Obsidian Pool, Yellowstone National Park, USA - OP-RAMG-01 (SPADES assembly) (version 2) | ecosystem: Environmental > Aquatic > Thermal...
CCTATGAGCAGAGGAGGGATGGGGAGATAAGAAAGAAGCAGAAGGAGGTGCAGAGGATGCTGCACTCCATGACTGGTAGCGCACAAGAAGAGGACAAACCTAAAAGGAAGATGAACCCAAACTCAATTCGCAACCTTAAAAGAGGCACCAAAATTCCTGCCAGAGGTCTTCCTGATAGCTCCGAATAGGGTTTCCCGATAGAAACCAAGCAATTTTTTCTCATTTCCCCGATTCCTAGGTCCCCTGACATGTTACATACATTTAAAACGCAGAGGGTAAACTTCTTCTCTCTTCTCAGACATTTCTAAGATCTATGTTGTGTTCTAATAATTAAGTAGGTAGTTAGAAGTAATTTGCTAAACGAAAATTATTTAAAAAAAATTCATTATCTAAGTTATGGCAAAAAGCGGTTTTTTACTTGAATTGGATAAGAAGACTTTAAAAGATATTGCCCAGAAGGAGGGGCTCAAAACTGTTCCAAAAAACTATGATAAGGAGGATTTTGTTAAATTTTTAGAGGGTGTGTTGACCACTGAGAAGATAAAGAGATACAGGGAGGAATACTACGAGAGGGAAACTGAAAGGGACATCCACATACATGAAAAGGTGAAGGAAAAAGGCTTTAAAAGAGAGGGGGAAGAGGTTACAAAGATGTCAGTGAACAGACATGAGGCAATTGTTAACCTCCAGAAGGAGAGGATAAGCAAAAAGATCCTTGAAGAAATTGCGAACTACCTCCATGAACCTCTTCCAACTGGTTCAGGTGTTAGACTTTACGACAACTTGAATGAAAAGATGCTAAATGTTGTCAAGGAGGTCTTCCTGGATAATAAGGAGGACAAAACGGGGAGATATTTTGAATTCAGATGCGCCAACTGGCTTGACCTCAATGAGAAAGGAATTACCAGACTTGAACTAAGGCACAAGTTCCCTAGGATTGGAGAAATAGACATAGTGGGTTTCGATGGGCTTGATGAGCCCTCAATAATGGCCGAATGCAAGGACAGACCAGTCTCTTTTGAGGACATTGACAAGTGGATGGCAAATTTGGACAAGCTTAATAATGATTTCCCATCGTTGTACAAGGCCTATTTCTTCAGTTCAAAGGGTTATACTCAGGGCGTTATCGACAGAGTGAAAAATAACAACAACGTGGACCCTTATACGGGAATGATGGAGATAAAGAGGGGGATCCTCAGCAAGGCGTATGTTTCTCTAATGATATATGATAACCGGGGAGATAAGTTTCTTAGGCAATTCCCGTGAGCATTATACCTTTAAGCTATCTTCCACGATCTTATTTTTATCCTGTTAATCATCAATCTTTTCCTTATAGTGTTCGGGGCTACCCTGTATTCAGCTGCAAGAGCCTTGATTGATTCACCGTTTTTGTATCTCTGGATGATTGCCTTCTCTGGGAGGTCCTTAAGAGGGCCATGCATGGGTTTCCCTGACCTTGTGCCGTTAAGCATTGCCCTCATCCGCCCTTCTGAAGTCCTTTCCACAATGAGGTCCCTCTCGAATTCTGCCACTGCACCGAGAATCTGGAAAAGCATCTTTCCCATTGGTGAGCTGAGGTCAATGTTCTGGTCCAGAAATATCATGCTCACCTTATGGGCCTCCAGGAAGTTCATGGTTTCAATGAGATCCTTAAGAGATCTCCCCCATCTGTCAAGCTTGGTGCATATGACCAGATCTATCCTACCCTGTTCCGCCAGCTTAAGTATCTTTCCTCTCTCTGGCCTCTGATTCGATGCCCCTGATAACTTCTCCTGGAATATTGCTCCTTCGATTGCCGGAATAAGGCCATAATCTGTTATGTATCTCTGGATCCTCTCAACCTGGGATGTCAGGTCCTGGTCCCTGGTGGAAACCCTGGCATACCCTACAACACGTCTCTGTATCTCATTGCTCATATTTCATTTTCATACTGATATGGTAAATAACCATAACGTGAAAGGTCAGCTCTTGCAATCTTTCAATGAGTGTAGAGACATTGATTCATTCAAGTTATAAGTGGGAAATTAGCAAATGCCAAAAACTCAATAACCAGGTATTCGGAATAAGAATAAGTAAGAAGACAAGAAAGAGTTCTATCAAAGAAATTATTAGCCTCTTATTAACGGAAATCAATATACTTTGAAACCTAGCAATTCCTAACGATACTATGGATAACAATTCGGTTGTTGCCATTATTCCAAACAAAGATAAACTTTTGAAATGGAAATATTCTGCAACGATGAAAGCGGGAAACAAAATGGAAAATAATGTAATAATTCCTACAATATTGCGAACCTCTTTATCTGGAACGACGGCATACAATACAGCAACCGCCTGTATCCCTGCTTCTTTTCTTTTCCTAGCAGAGATACTCAGAGTTATGTTCCGTTCTTTATCTGCATAATGAAATTTTTCTTGAATATCTGGATAAAGTCTTTTATTATTCGCGCCTCGAGCAATTAATGATATGCCATATTCGGTTGTTATACCTTCTTCAAAATCCAGAGACAGACTTAATGTCTCGTTTCCAAAAAACGACAAAAAAATTGGAAATTCTGTATACTTGTAAAAAGGAATTAATGAATTATAATAATAATTTCCGGATCCAGCCCATAAGAAATTATATGTAAGTTTCAATATCCTATACTCCCCACTTTCTATTGAGGTTGGGAGGGGGATTCTGCATATGTAAATTTGGTCAGAATCCAATTTTTCTGAAATTGCGTCACCCACAGATTGTTTGATTTCTTCCTTTGTGAGGAATGGAATCAAATTACCCTTATCGTCTGTAACACTTAACTCGTTTCTGAAATCTTCCATTTCAAAATAAAATTCTCTTATTGGTTCCTTTCCCTCATTAAATAACGTGATTATTTCTGTAACTTCCTGCCTTCCTAGACCACTCTGATGCTTAACGACAATCCTGCGTGATATAACGTTCAATTCAGTTGGGGAAATAAAAATTTGAATCACCCAAAGTAGAGAAATATAAGTTACTTCTTCTTTCTTAAATCAATAGTCTCAACTTTACCATCTGCTAAAGTAACTTTAACAATTTCCGGAACCAAATTATAACGGATATTCTTGCTTTTATCTTTATTTTTGGAAAGCTTTATTTTTATTTTTTTTGCAGAAGCTAAATCAGAAAAGTATCTTGAGGTCATAACTTTATAACACGAATCTTTATAAGAACATTGCGTAACTATTCTGAATGCGAAAATTAAGTTATTAAATTTTTAATTAGATCTAATACTTGACGATACCAGTAATCAGCTTGCTTCACCCTGGAAAGATAATGCATTGACCCTACTGATTCTGGGGCTCTACCCTCAATGAAATCCGCAACTGATTCAGGGACGTTGTTCATTATGAGAAAGTTGTAGAACCACTTTCTGAGGTACTTAGGCGCTATTCCCCATTGTCTGATTTCATATGATACGGTATCTTTGTGTATGTAGAACCTATGCAGCTTTTCTGCCACCTCTGAAGGTAGGTAAACATACTGGGATCTCTTGTTTCCTCTGAAGTAGTTGAGAGGATACTTTGAGACGCTATTTTCAGTTATCAGCTTTGAAGGATCGTATTCCCTTAACATCTTTACGAGCTCAGTAACCCTTACTCCCGAGAATGCAAGGATCTGGAATAACAATCTGTCTTTTTCACTCTTGATACTTGCATAGGCCTTCTTCACATCGCTGTCAGTAGGCACATAACCATCGGGATTTGTTTTCCTTGAAGGTAATGCCTTCCTGAAGTATATTGCAGTTTCTTCATCTATAACCTCACTTTCAAGAAGAAAATTGATGTAGGCACGCATCACTGTAAGGACCATTGATGAGGTGCTCTTGGAAACAATTTCCCTGAGTTCATTATTGGAATTTATCCCAAGGTTCTCAATTGGCCTAATGTAACGGATAATGTCTTTCTTGTAACCTTCACTGAAACCTTTCTGGTTCATCCACTTGTTTAATTCCCTTATGTATTTAGATGCCGGAGGCAATATATTATGGCTTCGCAAGCAGGAGGCCTCGGGTTCAAATCCCGACCGGTCCATTTAAACTATTAATCGAATACTTCTTATCGGATTACTCGCCATGTTCTCATGACCATGCAGCCAAAGTATCAGGACCTTCTTCACGATGAGGATGTAAGAAGATGGTTTGATAACCTCAGACAAAATCCATTTTAATTGCAACGGTTGCGCTGAGGAATCTTGGACACTATTGCGAACTTACACAGACGGATCCAAAAGGAATCCTGAAGAAGGCAAGTGAAAGAGAGAAGGATTTCCGCTATGAATTCGTTGATTTTGTCAGGAAAATGGAAAAGGATGGCAAAGCAGGCTCATACATAGCGAGATTCAGGAAGGTAATTCTTTCATGGCTGAAGTTTAACGGTATCCGTTTGCAGTTAACCGTTAACATATCCGGAGAGAGTGAAACGCCTACAATAGTAAATGAGAGAGTGCCAGCCAAAGAGGAACTTGCCAGAATACTCAGAAAGGCAACACCGAGAGGTACACAAAGGCTGATCTCATTCTGTTAACACAGAAAGTATACTGTACAAGAACATGAATGATGAAAGCGTTAAGAGCTCATTGCAACCTGATCACATTGTATTCCACGAATACAGCGCAAATGAGATGAAAGAGATCTTGGAGATGCGAACTGAAGAAGGCCTTTATAAATACAGTAAGGAAGCCATATCGCTATTATCTGCCATGCTTGTAAGGGATTACAGAAGCGATGCAAGGATAGGCATTAAGGCACTTGAAATTCTGGGTAGAAACAATAAGTGGAGCGATGAGGATGTGAGAAATGCCCTAAAGCAGGCATATATCGAAGTGGAAGATGAAACACTGAAGAATCTTGGAGATCGCGATCTGCTGATACTGGCAGCATTGATCAGGAACCAGGACACAAACAAGGCCTATGCGGAAATATCCTTGTCAAATAATCCAATGTTAAGAGGACTCAGCAAGTCAACCTTCTTCCAGAGCGTCAACTATCTGCAGAATCTTGGTCTGATCACGCTCATAAAGAAGAAGATAGGCAGATATTATACTATGGAGTCGCAAATATTATTATCAGATGAGTCTATAGTATCTGGAGAGCTTAGAAAAAGTTTATAGACCCGGATATTTGTCAAAGCTAGCTCTTCATTGGTGGTTAAATGGCTGGAAAAAGTGGGAAAAAAGAGAATAAGGATAAGTTAGCACAATATATCTTTGAAAAAGAGAAGCGGCTCAATATACCACAGACAGGTCTAGTTTCAGCTGAAACAGATCCACTTAACGCGAAAAAGACATATGTGTTTGTCCCACACTTAGATCCAGAACTACATTGGGCGGGCAAAACCGAAGGAATGAGTTATATAAGACACAACAGGAAATAGTGAACCAATGGCCAATCAGTTGTTTGGAAAGGAATTCTGGATTGACCAGCTAACCAAGATTGGATATAATGTAAATGTCCAAGAATTTCCTCTAACCCTTTTAAAGGAACAAAAAACACTACCTGCTAATACAAATCCATCTAAGGTTTATAGGCTTTTTCACAACGGGCTGATGGAAATTGTCGTATTTGAAGTGAAGGACAACGAATTCTCACGTGGAAGATGTGTTTCTTTGGCAAGATCGTGGAAAAGGAACAACCTCATAAGTCCCATCATAATCTTGACGAATTCCAAGGACTCGTACATCAGCATACTTCCAGGAACTGGTTTCAACTCGGAAGTTAAAGTGCTTTATCTGTCGGATCAGCTCTACCATACCGATAAACTGGTTCTGGAGTCACTGAAACATGACCCAGACAAGGTGGTTCTGTTAAAGCGCTATAACGAGGAATTCTTCCCTTACCAGAAAGTGAGAGATGAATTTTTCACTGGTTACAGCGAAATGTTTCAGGAACTTCAGGAATCGTTGGAGTCTCATCTCGGGCAACAAACAAGATCATTTTCGCAGAAGTTCCTAGGCAGGCTCATGTTCCTCTATTTCCTCCAGAAGAAGGGCTGGCTGAAGAATGATAAGCATTTCATCGATTCCATTCCAGGGTATGAACAGCTCAGCAACATATATTATAACGGTCTCAACACAGGGAAATTGGATGGTATACCGTTTCTTAATGGATCACTCTTCGACAGGGAAGATTATCTCGGTGATGAAAAAGAGGCTGAGATCTCGGAAATTCTAAATGACATGTTCTTAAAGGCGAGGAAATTCTTCAATAAGTACAATTTCACCGTTGATGAAACCTCTTCCCTGGAAGTCGAAGTAAGCATAGACCCAGCCCTTATAGGGACGGTTTTCGAAAATTTGCTGCTTGAAAAAGAACGTGGAAGAAAGGGCACATTTTATACGCCAAAGGATGAGATTTCATTCATTTGCAGGCGCGCCTTGGTAAAATACCTTGGTCTTGAGGATAAGTTTTCAGCTGACCAGAAAGAGCTCATAGATGGGATACAGAATCATCTGGAAATCCTAAGAAAAACAAAGAAAATAGACGAGATCAGGGAATTGAAAGACAAGCTTCTGAAAGTAAAGGTTGTTGATCCGGCTGTTGGATCTGGAGGTTTTCTAGTGATCATGATGCATGAGATAGTTTCCACTATCATAGAGGCAGATGCAATAGCAGGGTGGAAATCAGACTCCTACGAATACAAGAAGGAAGTACACAGAAATCTCTTCGGCTTTGATATTGAACCAGAAGCTGTTGAAATTGCACGGCTCAGACTTTGGCTTTCCATGATTATAGATCAGGAGGTACCCATTCCTCTTCCAAATTTGGAATTCAAAATTGTAGACATACCAGACTCTTTACAGCTCCAGAGCTTCCAGAAAAAAATCGAACCTGAAATAGAGGAAGAAAGAGATCTTTTGGGTAAATTAATAGAACAGTATTCCAATGAACATGATCACGAAAACAAAGTCAACCTGAAGCAGAGAATCCGTATCCACACAAACAATTTATTGAAATATGGACTCAATCCAAACGTAATTGAGAGCTATATGGTTGAGCAAGCGGATATCGTGGTTATGAACCCTCCCTACGTGAGACAGGAGTCCATTGATCCAGAAAGAAAGAAGTATTACACAGATACGTACAAGTTTGACAAGAAGTCTGATGTCTACGTATACTTCTTCCAGAGAGCACTCCGGCTTCTTAAGCCTAATGGTGTTGTATCGGCCATAACATCAGACAAATGGCTTGAAACCTATTACGGAATAAAGCTTCAAGAATACCTGAAAAGCAGGCTGATCTCGGTGTTTGGACAAAGGAACAGGTCTTTTGAAGCTGATGTGAACACCGTTGTAACAGTGTACAGCAATGAAATGCAACAGGCTCCGGTGAATTTTGTGTATCTTGAAAGCTATGGCTCAAGATCTGTAAGGCAGAAGATTGCCATGGAGAGGTCAGAACTGAAACCAGGCAAATGGTTCTATCTACGCGCCCCCAATCTATTCATGGAAAAAATATACCCTAAACTAACACATAAGCTGAGTGACTTTGCTGAGATCAAGCGTGGCTTTACAACGGGTGCCAACGATTTCTTTTACATGAAAGACGTTTCACCACAGTATGAGACGGATTACCTTTCTAATCCTAAGAAGTTTGAGGATTGGGGTGTCACAGCGAAAAATGAGAAGGAACTAAAGGAACAAGGGTTAATCTACATTGAGAACGAGGGTCGAGAGAGATTTGTGATAAACATGTCAGATACAATCCCTATTGTCAGAACCACCAAGGAACTCAAAGGTTACACAATCGGGGGAACGAGAAAATTTTGTCTTTACACCAAAGAACCGGGTAAATTTACTAAAAAGTACATTGGCTGGGGAGAAGAGCAGCCAGTACAGATAAGAGGGAGAAAGGATCGCGTGTACGGATACAACAAGGTCCCTTCAGTCTCAGGCAGAAAAAAATGGTATTCTCTCAATGAACTTGCTCCATCTAATATAATATTACCCATGTATATGATGGACAGATTTTTCATTCCCTTATCGAATGAGCCTGTTATTTGCGATAATACTTTTTATACGATAAAATCAAAATTCAAAAATATCTCATCATACCTTAATTCAACTTTATTTTACATGACAATGGAGCTACACCTTAGAAGATTGGGTGGGGGTGTGGGTGAGATCAAGGTTGATGACTATGAGCAGATGCCTGTACCGGATTTCGGCAAATTAAACCTATCTAAAATAGATTTTCCATTTGACAGGGACGTAAATATATATTTTGAAGAGATAAAAATGGAAGACAGAAGAAAATTAGATTCGGAGATATTAAAGTCAATGGGAGTTGACAATATTTCTCTGGAGGAACTTTACAATGAATTTGTTGAACTGGTGGATGACCGCCTCATAAAGGCTGACAGAGGGCTGAAATCCAGGGAGATCGAAAATGACCAAGATAATTGACAATTCAAAGCAGAATCTAGCAAGCACCCTGAAGGACGAGATGAGGCATGTGGAGGAGCTTGCCGTAGCTTCAGCATATTTCAATCTTGAAGGATACAGAAATATTAGGGAGGGCTTGAAAAATAAGCCCCTGAAGCTGTTGTTAGGCCGGGAACCATCTGAAAGCATCAAGTTCGAAGAGGAGGTAATAAAGAACCTTGAGAGCTTCGACGAGAAATTCAAGTCCGATCAGGGAGATGTCCTTTCAAACGAGGTCTTGGGCAACGAAGACGACGAGAGCTACTTCTCAGCGCTTCACGATGCGGATGAATATTTCAAGAGACCTGAAGTAGAGATAAGAAGGGTGAGAGGTAGATTTTTTCATGGCAAGGCTTACATGGGTGCGCATCCATCATTTTCCAATATAATCAGTGGTTTCGCCACCGTTGGTTCAAGCAATTTTACCGGAGGAGGATTGGCAGGGAACAGGGAACTCAACATGCTTACAACCGACAGGGAAGGCGTGACCGAACTGATAAACTGGTTTCTGAGTCTGTGGAAAGAGGACAATTCCGTTGACTTTAAGAATGAATTCCTTCAACTGCTTGAGAATTACGTCACTACGCACAGTCCATATGAGGTATTGGCCAAGGCTCTGTATGAGGTTTATCGCCCACAGATCGACGAAGCGAAGACTAATAACCTCATGAAAACACTCTTTCCCCATCAGGTACTTTCCACGATACAGGCGTCAAGAATACTGAGTGCATATAATGGAGTCATCATAGCAGATTCTACTGGCTTGGGAAAGACAAGGGTGGGCATAAACCTAACCCAAATGGCCATAAACGAGGGAAAAAATCCCATGCTTATAGCTCCAAAGAGTGCTCTGGATACTACATGGAAAGACGAAATGGACAAGACACATGTACATATAGACTCTATTTCCTCTGAGTATCTTTCAAGCCATCCGGACCAGACTGTAAGGGATTATTCTGAGAAAGATTTTATAATCATAGACGAGGCCCATTATTTCAGGTCACAGTCTTCGAACAGGTATAGTGCGTTGCGCGACCTGATGGCCTCTGGCGGTAAACAGATTGTTCTGCTCACGGCAACACCAATAAACAACAGTCTTATGGATCTTTATGCGCTCCTTTCTTTATACTTGAGAGACGATGCAATATCAGACATAAGTCCATCCCTTAAAGGTTATTTCTCCATGCAGCAGAAGTTGTGGATCAATGAACAGCCGGTGGATATGGATCCAATTCTTCGCAGGTTTGTTGTAAGGACGTCCAGGGAATTGGCCAAGGCCTTGAGCAAAGACAGCTTGAATTTTCCTGTTCGCAAATTGGACAGCGATCCGAGGGACAGGTACAGCACAAAGATAGACTATGAAAAAATAGATGGTCACTTTGACGCCATGAGTTTTGTGTATTACGATTATGCCATCGACAAGCTCGGTGATAAGCTGAAACTTCCCGATGGTACGCCAATATCCACATCTGCAATGTCGGAAAAGAAGGAGTCGCTCAAGTCACTTGTGAAGGTGGTAATAAGAATAAATTTCTTCAAACGACTTGAGAGCAGCATCCATGCATTTAGAGTAACGATGGAGACACTGAAGAGATATGTGGAAATGTCGAGGGATTACGCCATTAAGAAAGGATATTTCGTCCCCCCGAAAATGAAGGGTGACCTGACGGAGATGTATGATGAGGACGAGGAATGGAATCCACCACGACCGGAAGAGATGTTCTCCGGTAAGTTTTCAGAATTACTTGGAAAATGCCAGCTTGAAGTAGATGAAAAGGACGAGTTCATTAAAAAATGCAATGTTGATATTGGCGTAATAAAATCAATACTTTCCGAACTTCCCACTGAAGATGATAAACTAGAACAGACCATTGACCGGGTAAGAGCCATCGATCTGGAGGGGAGCAACGGCGTAATATTGTTCACGCAGTATGCAGCAACTGCCAGGTATGTGTATGATAATTTAAAAAATGTGGTTAAGGACAACGTCATGCTTACAACCGGATCTGTGTGTGAAGATCGGAACGGCCATACTAGGGATAAAACAACAGTGATAAAGGACTTCATGAAGAATGGCGGTTACATCGTGAGCACCGATGTTCTAAGCGAAAGTCAGAACCTTCAGAATGCGCAGTATGTTGTAGATTACGATTTTCCATGGAATCCGGTTGTTCTCATACAAAGGGCAGGAAGGATTGACAGAATAGGGTCCATACATAAAGAAGTATATCTCATAAATATCCTGCCGGTGAACGGCAATGAGGAGGACCCAAAGAGCCTTTCTCATTTCTTAAGCGTCATGAGAAAATTGTACAGGAGGATTGATCTGATCAGCAATGTTATAGGAATAGATTCCACAACACTCGGTGAAGATGCATCGCCAAGGGATTTCGGTATACAGGAAGCCATTGCGAGAAACGATCCAAGAATCCTTGATGTGTTAATGGAAAAAGTGGAGCAGTTTACGAAAGACCCGATAGAGACACTTGCGGCAATCATCAACAATAAAGGAGAGAAATGGCTGCAGGATCTCCCTCTTGGAATTGGCGCATATAAGCATTCAAGCAGGAACGGCCTCTTTATACTATTCAGAGATGGCAGGAGCTATTACTGGATATTGAAATTCTTTGATGGCAGCAGGGAAACTATAAAAAATCCGAATGAAATCATAAACCTCCTGTTGGATGACAATTATGACAATAAGGGCGACATCATTGATTATACTGAACTTATGGCACAATTCAAAGACCTAAAATCAGTGCTAAGAAACAAGATTGAAGAAGAAAAGAAGATAAAGGATATCCAACAGGGCAGGAAAACGGGTGCAACGAAACAGGAAAGAGAGATATACGAAGCACTCCAAAAATTTGGCAGTGAAGGCATGGAATTATCGGCCATTTTCAATGTCGCACGTGCAAAGCAGACTGTAGTGGCTTCACTGAGTAAAGCCCTGAAGGAAGGAAACCTGTTGGAAAGAGCCAGAGAGGTGCTAAAGTCATACAGTTCCCCTACAAGCGATAGTGAAACGAGTGGATTCGATGTTGTTACAAATCTGAGGAGAGTCTGTTGGTGCCTACTGGTGGACAAAGCAAAGAGTTTGAGGGAGTAAAATGCCAAAGTCAATATCAATAGAAGTAGTTCCTGAAGTTCTCACTTGGCTCAGAGAAAGCTCGAGCTGGAAGATAGATGAAGTGAGCAAGAGATTGGGAACCACTTCTGAAGTAATCAAGGACCTAGAATCAGGAAAAAGGAACCCAACTCTGAGGCAGTTGCATGTTCTTTCAGATCTATACCAGAGACCTCTTGAATCATTCTTTTTATCGAACCCGAAGCAGGAAAAGCCCTTGCCAAAGATTACAGACACTTGACAAATAAGACCGATATTTTCGATCGTAAAACCATACTTGCCATCAGAAGAACCAGGAGCCTGCAGAATGTAAGCAGGGAACTATCCCTGAATATTGACTACAATACAAAAACTCATATAAAAAAGGCGAAATTGACGGATGACACCGATCTTCTGGCCTCCGAATATAGGAGATCATTGGATCTTGATATCGAAAAACAAAGGAAGTTCAGTGACGCTTACAAGATGTTTAGGTATCTGAGGGATGTGCTTGAGGAACTTAATGTCCTTGTGTTTCAATTCTCCATGCCCGTTGAAGATGCCAGAGGATTCTCCTTAGCGGACGAGACCCCAAATATCATCGTGATAAATTCAAAGGACAGCATTGAGGCACGATTATTCACTCTGATGCATGAATTTGGCCATATCATACTTGGAGAGACGATTATAGACCTTCCAGATGAGTCTTTGTCGGCCAGAAGCAACATTGAGGCATGGTGTAACGACTTCTCATCAGCATTCCTCCTACCAAAGGAGGTTTCAATTGAACTTTTCAACAAAAATAAGAATACCCTAACTGAGACAGATACTCTAAATACCCTGTCGAAGAGGTACAAAGTTAGCAAGGCAGTTCTTCTTGTGAAAATGGTAAATTTGAGATATATTTCTAGAGAGAACTTCGAATCTGTGCTTGCCAGATATGCCCCTAGAGATGAGAAAGCGGAAAAGAGAGAAAATCCCGCAATTCGGCTGGCATCCGATCAGAAATATCTTAATGAAATAGGTAACAAATTCGTGTCTTTTGTGGCTAATAATTTCGACAAGGAGTTAATAACTTACAACGATGCGATTAGCTTCTTATCCATAAAATCGAGAAATTTTGATAAAGTTCTGGCGAGAGCGAGAAAATGACCTCCAACCACTACATAATGGATACATCTTCATTGGTAGAGCTCAACAGGCACAACCCAATTGATGTGTTCCCAAGCTTATGGAACAACCTGGAGTCGTTGTCTAAGAAAGGACTGCTTGTAGCCCTGTTGAGGTACTTTTCGAGATAAAGGAAAGGGATGATGAACTCGCTGCCTGGGCAAATACAAACAAGGGCTTATTTCGGCCTCCAACCAAGAGGCAGATTGAAATATTGAAGGACCTATTAAGAAATTATCCTGCGTTAGTGAAAGAGGACAGAAAATACGATGCCGACGCATGGGTTGTGGCGCTAGCTGTGGAAATGGCAACAAACCCGCAACAAACTATAATACAAATAAAAAGGATAGTTGTGACAGAAGAAAAGCTTCGGGGAGATAAGATCCGGATACCGTATGTATGCCAGAAGTACAGCATAGAATCTATTGGCATAATTGAAATGTTTAGAATAGAAAGTTGGAAATTCTAAGGTGAGAATGTGCCTCTCAATAAGAGATGATTGATAATGAAAAACAAGTTAGCTAGCTTCCTTAACAACCTTTTGATGCGGCGAAGCCGAAGTTAATAACAATGGATTTTTACAAACTCCGAGGGATAGTGTAAGAATTCTTTTCTCCCAAGTAGGTGTTGAAATTGTTACCGCATTCTGAGCATTTGTACCTTGAAACCTCATATACGATGAACGCCCATTGTTTAAGCGGAGGATTCCTATTTTCTTTATTGCAGACAGGACACTTCATAACGGAATGGTAAAACTAACATCGACTTAAATTTGTTCCTGCAAGAACTCTCTTGCATTTCTGACCCTACCTTTCCTAATGTCATCCTCGCTCTTTCTTAGTTGATCCATTACGTATTGGTTTTCAAGAGTCTCAATGGTAGCCAAGAGGCTATCCAAATCAGACTTGCGTATACTTATCATTCTGTCCTTGGCTCTTTCCATCAAGTATAGTAATTTGCATTCAGGTTTTAGTATCTATTGGTAAGGCTCCAGATCAAATTCACCACTCTTTTGATTTACGTCTCGCACTCTTCTTCGAAGAGCCCTTCATTCTCTATGTTCTCTCAGGGTGGTGTCCTGTGCTCGCCGCTCGTGGTGTATGTGTGGTGTTTCACACCTTCGCTTCGCTCAGTGCGGATTTAGAGTAATATGAGGGGGTTCTCGAACCGTGCTGTCTCTTCAACTATTCAAAAGGGATGATTGAACGGCACTGCGACCATACCTTTTGGGAAAAGGTAGGCGAAAACAAAATGAGTGTTTGAATATATAGAATAACTATGTGACGAAGTTTTACCACAAAACCTTGAGACAAAGTTATATACAAAAACCAAATGACGGGGTAGGTGAAAACCATGAGATTAAGAGCACTTGAAATTAGTCAAAAGGACACAAAGTTTTACCTATGCTCTTTCAGGGCAAAGGATATTGTAGGTATTTACAAAGTAGACACATGGAGAACGGACAACAGGGATGGCTATCAGAGAGACGTTATCGTCAACAGAGCAAGGGGTTTTGGAAGGTTCATAAGAGAGGGAGGAGTATCTCCTTCTTCCATTCTTTTGAATGTTAGGGAAAATGGAGTCCTGTCGTACAGAGATGGTTACCTGCAGATCCCTGATAAAACGCCCTTGTGGATCGTGGATGGCCAACATCGAGTTAAGGGCCTTAAAGAGATGATCGAAAACGACGGGCATATAGATCTAGGAGAATTCGAATTTCCGGCAGTAATTATGAATTACCAGAATCCTTACGAAGAGGCCAAACAGTTTGTTATAATCAACAGAACTGCGAAGGGCGTGAGGTCTGACTTAGGAGAAAGATTCCTTCAAAGAGCTATTGAAGAACAAGGAAGAATGAGTGTCTTGGCAAGGGAAGGTCTGCCTTCATCCATTCTAACAGGAGTAGAATGGAAAACGAGAGCAGTTAACATAACTGACAGAATGAGCACTATGGAAACTTCCGTATGGAAGGACCTGATCATATTTCCAAACGAACCAAAAGGCGATAAATTAGTTAGTCAAAAGGCATTTTCTGATTCCCTAAGACCTATCCTAAACGACAGACTCTTCGAAATGCGTACAGATGATGAAATTACTCAGATACTCATTAACTACTGGAACGCCATAAAAGAAACTTGGGCAAGGTGCTTCAGTGATCCAAGTTCGTACGTTGTTCAGAAATACGCTGGAGTTTTTGTTCTCCACAAGTTGCTTCCGAAGGTAGCACAATTCTGTCCTACAAAGGGCGACAAAATTGTTCTTACCAAGGATTCTTTCTTGACTATTTTTAATAAACTCGCTCAGAAGGACCAAGGGAATGGCAAGAAATTTGATGAGGATATTTGGGCAAACAGAGGCAGATATGGAATGCTCGGGACAACTATGAAGTCCGTATCTCTAATTACAGACGATCTGTCGGACGCACTTGAGAATTCCTTTGGGTCTGGGCAGGATATCGAGTTGTAATCAACTCGGTTTCTTATTTTGGAGGGATGTATGTCTTGTGATTTTCTTTCCGGATTTCAAATTCAAGAGAATTTTGTGACTGATCCAAAGGAAGGCATCAACTATGAATTCAAAGAAAGCTTCAATTGGGGAAGCAGGGAACAATATGCAAAAATTATGTCGTCTTTTGCTAATTCCTCTGGTGGTTGCCTTATTTTTGGTATCAAGGACAGTGGTTACATTATTGGATTAAACAATAATAATTTTGAAAACAAAGATTCCGCTGGGATTAGTTCATACTTAAATTCCGTGTTTTCTCCGGCAATAAACTGGAGCAAGTCTGTTTGTGAGTGTAATGGTAAGAAAATTGGCGTAATACAAGTGAAAGAAGCTGTAGATAAACCGATAATCTCGCACACAAATGTACAAGAGATAAAAGAGAGTGATATTTTTTATAGGTACACAGCTCAAACTGAGAAAATAAAACATCCAGAGCTCAAGTCAATAATTGAAGTAGAAAAGAGGAAGTATGGTGAAAAGTTACTTAATAGTCTAAAAATGATTGTTGAAAAAGGCCCAGAAACGGTCATGCTACTTGATTTGGATGAACTACAAGAGTCAAAGGAGGATACGGTATACCTTATAGATGCTAAAAGTTCAGAGTTGGGAGTGAAAGTCCATGAGGCGTCAGAAGACGAGAAGACTGAAGGCATTGGTTTGAAAATAGTAAAGATCGAGGGCAAGGCAATACCTGTTACCGTACCAGAATTTGCTAACATAAGCCCTGAACTGATTATTCATTCATTTCTAGAACAAGAATTACCAAGTAGTTACAATCCAAAGGTGTTCATAGAGAGACTTCCATATGAAACAAGTGGTCTTGTGCCAATATACTTTTACATAACAAAGGCTGGGATGAGTGTGGATGAGGCCGTAGAGATAATAAGAAATGCAAAATCGACGACGCGTGGAAGATCAACTTTGATTAATCGCCTAACGAAGAAGGAGTATGATTTTAGGACTCATACAAACAGTCATTCGCTAACGCAATTAATAGAGGGTGAGATCAAGATTGAAGAGGTCAAGCGATCCAACGTCAAGTACACTCTTCAAGCCATTCGTTCAGAATCCAAAGAGTATTTGTTACAGAATTGGGGTATCGTAAAGAAGATTGTCCGTTATGCGTATGATAATTTCTATATGGATCGCGGGATGCGTCAGGATATAAGATTAACCATTTGTTTCATGGACAAAACACTATATTCGAAAGGTAATGAATTCACGAATACCTAAGATAGCTTCGAGGGTCAAAGGTATTCCCTTAAAACTTTAATCAAATCCTGACCGGTCCATAAGTATTAGAACCTATTTTTATGCTTTAGGATTTGTAATAACACTCACTTTAGCAGTACAATTGCTTTCGTACCCTGAAGGGGATAAGATATATCTACTGAATTTGTACTAAATTTTTGGTTATACACAACTGTTATATATTCGCTATAGATAATCTATCTCTAGTTATAGGTGATATATAATGAAAAAGCAGGACTTCACAACGATACAGTTAAAAAGAGAT
>Ga0078972_1010826_pt1 | contig 16732 bp, 15 predicted proteins | sample YelNatPaOPGAMG01_FD_67568 | JGI IMG/M metagenome (GOLD analysis project Ga0078972, IMG submission 67568) | Hot spring thermophilic microbial communities from Obsidian Pool, Yellowstone National Park, USA - OP-RAMG-01 (SPADES assembly) (version 2) | ecosystem: Environmental > Aquatic > Thermal...
CGTAGAGCCCGATCACGGCCAGCACGGGCCACGTGCGGCGCAGGTGGCCACGCCCGTCGGGAGGCTGTTGGCCGGGTGGGTCGGCAAGAGGGTCCGCGTGTCGAACGTATGTTCGATACTGTCGGCCTGTGGGCACGCTGAACCCCGTCGTCCCCTGGTCTGAGCTCGAGCGCCGGCTCTCGGGACGGCCAGACCGTAGCCGGCTGCCGGGGGGACCTGCCACGGTTCCCGGCGTTCGCCGTCCCGTCCCCACGGCGCTCCGGCCGGGTGGCACCCCCTACGCCGAGCTGCACTGCCACTCGAGCTTCAGCTTCCTCGACGGTGCCTCGTCGCCGGAGGAGCTCGTGGAGGAGGCGGTCAGGCTCGGTCTCTCTGCTCTTGCCCTCACCGATCACGACGGCTTCTACGGCGTCGTCCGTTTCGCCGCTGCCGCCCGGCGCGCAGGCCTGCCGGCAGTCTTCGGCGCCGAGCTCGGCCTTCCGTCTCCCCGAGCCGGTCTCCGTGGCGACGAGGGGCGTGGCGAGCACCGGGAAGCCTCTGCCCGAGCCGGGGCGCGAGCAGGAGCGATCGATCCGGAGGCGACGCATCTCGTCGTGCTCTCCCGGGACGCGGAGGGTTACTCCAGGCTGTCGACGGCGATTGCCGCGGCACAGCTCGCCGGTGGCGAGAAGGGTCGTCCCGCCTACGGGCTTGCCACGCTGGCCGACGCGCACGGCGGGCGGTGGTGGGTCCTCACGGGCTGCCGACACGGCGCGGTGCCACGTGCCCTCGAGCGCAGTGGCCCGTCTGCGGCAGCCCGTGAGCTGGCGCGTCTCGTCGAGGCTTTCGGGCGCGACAGCGTCGCCGTCGAGCTCTACGACCACGGCGCTCCTCTCGACAGCGCTCGCAACGACGCACTTGCCGAGCTTGCCGCCAAGGCGCACGTCGCCCTCGTCGCGACGAGCAACGCCCACTACGCGACGGCCGCGCGCTACCCGCTCTCGACTGCCCTCTCGGCGATCCGTGCCCGGAGCAGCCTCGCAGGCGTGGAGGGCTTCCTCCCCGCGTGGGCGGCGGCGACACTGCGCTCGGGGGCAGAGCAGGTCCGGCGGTTCCGCCGCTACCCCGGTGCCGTCGAGCAGGCCGACGAGATCGGCCGGGCGTGCGCGTTCGACCTCGCTCTCGTCGCACCCGGGCTGCCACCGTTCCCCGTGCCCGACGGGCAGGGGGAAGGGGACTTCCTCCGGCACCTCGCCGAGGTCGGCGGGACGCGCCGCTACGGGCCGCGGGCCGCGGCGCGGGTGGTCGGGGCGTGGAGCCAGATCGACAAGGAGCTCGCGGTCATCGAGCAGCTCGGCTTTCCCGGCTACTTCCTCGTCGTGTGGGACATCGTCGAGCACTGCCGGCGTTCGGGCATCTACTGCCAAGGTCGCGGCTCGGCTGCGAACTCCGCGGTCTGCTACGCGCTCGGCATCACGAACGTCGATGCGGTCGGGCTCGGGCTGCTGTTCGAGCGGTTCCTCTCGCCGGCCCGGGAGGGGCCTCCCGACATCGACCTCGACATCGAGTCCGGACGGCGCGACGAGGTGATCGCCTACGTCTATGACCGTTACGGCCGCGAGCACGCTGCGCAGGTCGCGAACGTGATCACCTACCGCCGGCGCTCGGCCGTCCGGGACGCAGCTCGGGCGCTCGGCTGCCATCTCGACGATCCAACCCTCGGCGAGGTCCCTGCCGAGGTGCTCCGGCTCGCTGCCGAGCTCGACGGCCTCCCGCGTCATCTCGGGGTGCACTCGGGGGGCATGGTGATCTGCGACCGGCCGGTGGTGGCGGTCTGCCCGGTCGAGTGGGCGCGGCGTGACGGCAGGACCGTCCTGCAGTGGGACAAGGAGGACTGCGCGGCGGTCGGGCTCGTGAAGTTCGACCTGCTCGGTCTCGGGATGCTCGAGGCGCTGCACCGGATGGTCGACCTCGTTGCGAGCCACGACGGCGTCACCGTCGACCTCGCAGTGCTGCCGCAGGAGCCCGCGGTCTACGAGATGCTCGCACGGGCGGACTCGATGGGGGTGTTCCAGGTCGAGAGCAGGGCGCAGATGGCAACTCTGCCGAGGCTCCGGCCGAGCTGCTTCTACGACCTGGTCGTCGAGATCGCCCTCATCCGGCCCGGACCGATCCAGGGTGGCTCGGTGCACCCGTACCTACGGCGCCGCAATGGCGAGGAGCAGGTGCGCTTCCTCCACCCGCTCCTCGAGCGGTCGCTCGCGAAGACTCTCGGCGTCCCGCTGTTCCAGGAACAGCTCATGCAGGTCGCAATCGACGTCGCGGGCTTCAGTGCGACGGAGGCCGACCAGCTCCGCCAGGCGATGGGCTCGAAGCGCTCGGCGCAACGGATGGAGAGCCTCCGAGTCCGGCTCTACGCGGGCATGGCGGACAAGGGTGTGACCGGCGAGGTGGCCGACGCGATCTACGACCAGCTCGCCGCCTTCGCGAGCTTCGGCTTCCCCGAGTCGCACGCCGTCTCCTTCGCCTACCTCGTTTACGCCTCGGCGTGGTTCAAGCTCCACTATCCGGCGGCGCTCCTCGCCGCTCTGCTCGACGCGCAGCCGATGGGCTTCTGGTCGCCGCAGAGCCTCGTCGCCGATGCCCGGCGCCACGGCGTCGTCGTGCTCGGTCCCGACGTGGAGGCGAGCGATGCCGGCGCACGCCTCGTCGAGCAGGAGCTCGGGACGGCGGTGCGTCTCGGGCTGTCGTACGTGCGCGGCATCGGCCCCGACCTCGCCGCGAGGATCGCCGCCGGCCAGCCGTACGCAAGCCTCGACGACTTGGCTCGCCGGAGCGGCGTCTCCCGGCCGCAGCTCGAGGCGCTCGCGACCGCCGGTGCGTGCGCGAGCCTGCCGCTGCTCGACGGGGCGGCGCCGGGATCACCGAGGCGTCGGGAGGCGCTCTGGGCCGCCGGCGCTCTCGCCGGTGGGGTGCCCGGACGTCTCCCCGGGATCGTGGTCGGCACCGACGCTCCGGCGCTGGCCGAGATGACGCCGGTCGACGTGACGGCGGCGGATCTGTGGGCGACCGGGGTGACGACCGCCGACCACCCGTTCGCGCACATGCGTCCCGAGCTCGACGCGCATGGCGTGCTCAGTGCCGCGGCGCTGGGCTCGGGCCCGGATGCAGCTACAGCTCCAGCTGCGAGCACGTCGAAGGTGGTCGTCGCCGGCATCGTCACCCATCGCCAGCGCCCCTCGACGGCGGGAGGGGCAGTGTTCGTGAACCTCGAGGACGAGACGGGGGTCGTGAACGTCGTCTGCTCGGTCGGCTGCTGGGCTCGCTACCAGACGGTCGCCTCGTCATCGCCCGCGCTCGTGGTCCGCGGCCGGGTGGAGCGCTCCCGGGGGGCGGTGACCGTCGTCGCCGAGCGGATCGATGCGCTCGAGCTCCCGTTCTCCCCCTCGCGTTCGAGGGACTTCCGCTGAGCCACTCGCGACAGAGCCCGGCTCGCCGACCCGCTCGCCACCAAGCTTCGCGCCGGCCGACCGCCAGCGGCTACGACCAGGCCCCGAGGACCGGCAGCTGGGGATCGCTCGAGCGACCGTAGAGCCAGGCGAGCACGGCATGGGAGGGACGCTGGACGCGAGCCTCCACCGGACCGTCGCCGACCACCAGGGGGGGGCTGTCGTCGACGCGCAGCTCGAGCGCCATGCCGGCCGGCAGCCGGGCGGCGAGGCCGGGAAGCATCACCTCGAGGCGACGCACGACGAAGCGCTCGGGCCACTGCTCGGGCCCGTAGCCGAGGCCGAGGTCGACTCGGTGCACTTCGACCTCTTGCCAGCGCCGGATCGGGAGGTCGGAGATCGACACCTCGCTGTCGCCGCGGCGCAGGGCACCCGTGGCCCAGACGTCCTGCGTCGTCGCGGCGAGCGCCTCCTCGAGGCGGGCGTTCGAGGACGCGAGGTCGGCGAGGAGCTCGGAGGCCGGCCTGGCGGCTCCGGCCTCGATGTCGGCGTCGCGGCTCGCCTGGCCGTCGGGGTATTGCGCCGAGACTTTGCCTTCTCGGGCGGCATCGAGGACGCGCACGAAGCTGTCGGCGTTGCGGGCGACGTGGGTGAGGACGTGGCCGACGCTCCACCCGGGTAAGAGCGACGGCGCTCGCACGGTCTCGTCGTCGAGACCCGCGCAGGCATCGTAAAGCGCCCGATGCGACGCGACGACCCCGGCGATGTCCTCGGTTCGGGTGGCCGGCGCGACGGAGCTCATAGCACACCCCTTGCCGGGCTCCGCGTCATGGAGCTCCGTCTCCTTGCGTCGGATGCTGTCATCACGCGGCTCATGTGGCAACGTTAGACGCAGGCCAGTCGCCCCGACTGCCAACCGGAGCGTGCTTGGCCCGCCGCTAGGTTGTCTCGGCATGGCGGACATCGAGGCAGTACCTGGCGCGGCCGGGCTTGCGGGTCGGGAGCGTCCCGAGAGCGACGTCCGACGTGCGGGAGCAGGAGCTGCGACGCCGGGCCCGAGCTTGATCGATCGCCTGCACCACCGAGCGCCGAGCTGGGCGGTGCTCGCGATCTGTTGCGTCGCGCAGTTCATGGTGGTGCTCGACGTCTCGATCGTCAACGTCGCGCTCCCGCAGATGCGCGAGCGCCTCGGGCTCACCGTCACGGGCCAGCAGTGGGTCGTCAATGCCTACACGCTGACCTTTGCCGGGCTGCTCATGCTGGGCGGGCGCGCCGGCGACCTGTTTGGCCGACGTCGCGTCTTCCTCCTCGGGCTTGCGCTGTTCACCGGTTGCAGCCTGCTCGGCGGCCTCGCGGAGAACGGGACCTGGTTGATCCTGGCGCGTGCCGCCCAGGGGGTCGGGGGCGCGGTGCTCGCCCCGTCGACCTTGTCGCTGCTGACGAGCACCTTCACCGATCCCCACGAGCGGCGCAAGGCACTCGGCGCGTGGTCCGCGACCGCAGCGAGCGGAGCGGCGATCGGTGTCCTCGCCGGAGGCGTGCTGACCGACCTGCTCGACTGGCGATGGGTCCTCATCGTCAACGTGCCAATCGGCATCCTCCTGCTCGGTGCGGCCGTCGTCGTGCTGCGCGAGTCGCGCGCGACGGGTGCCTCGAAGAGCCTCGATCTGCCGGGTGCGGTGACGATCACCGCAGGGCTCGCGATCCTCGTCTACGCGATCGTGAGCACCGACACCCATCCGTGGGGATCGGCCCACACCATCGTCTCCCTTCTCGTCGGCGTCCTCGTGCTGGCCGGCTTCGTCGTCATCGAGGCGCGTCTCGCTCCCGAGCCCCTCGTCCCGCTCGCGGTGTTCAGACGCAGGGCCGTGGCGGTCGCGAACGTCATCGCGGTTGCCGTGGGCGCGTCGCTTTTCGGCGTTTACTTCTTCCTCTCGCTCTACATCCAGCAGGTCGCCGGCGCGAGCCCGCTGCAGGGCGGTATCGACTTCCTGCCTGCCGGACTGTCCACGATGGCTGCCGCTCTCGTCGGCACGCGGCTCGTTGCACGGATCGGCCCCCGGCGTCAGCTCGTCCTTGGTCCGTTGGTGGCTGCGATCGGGGTGGCGTGGCTTTCCGTCCTGCCCTACGGCGGGAGCTACCTCGTGCACATCCTCGGCCCGCTCGTGCTGTTTGGCGTCGGGCTCGGGCTCTCCTTTGTCCCGATGACGATCGCCGCGACCACCGGCGTGCCCGTCCACCAGGCCGGGCTCGCGTCGGGGCTCATCAACACGACGCGTCAGGTCGGCGGGGCCGTCGGTCTTGCAGCCATGGCGACGATCGCTGCGAGCACGGCGGTCCATAGGGTCGCAGCGGGCGCCTCGCAAGGCGCTGCGCTGACAGGCGGCTACGACCAGGCGTTCCTCATCTCCGCGGTGCTGCTGGGCGTCGGCGCTGCGCTCGCGTTGCTGCTTCCGTCCCGCGCCGTGGTGCCGCACGGTGCCGACGCTGCCGTGAGCGCGGCTGCCCATGCGGGCTGAGCCGCGCGCGTCTGGGCCCGTGACGCCTGCTGTGCGAGCCCAGGAGCAGCACGGGTCCCCGTCGACTCAGGACCTCGCCGACGACGAGCTCCTCGAGCAGGCCTGCCCCCTCGTTCGTGACCTCGGCTGGAGGTTCTACTTCGCCCCGGCGACGCTCGAGCGGGGAGACGAGCTGGGCCTTGACGGGAGCCAGTTTTACTTCCTCGGCCGTGGTGGGGTGCTCGGTGACGTCGACTCTCGAGTCGTGGCGAGCGCGTTCGGCTACTTCAACCCTGCGCACGTGGCACGGTCGTGGGACGCCGGCCGGGCAAAGGTCGCACCGCGAGATGCCGCCCGGGCCTACCTCGCCTGCTGCCAGGACTTCGGTAGGGAGAACCTCGGGCAGGTCCCCGACCTCGAGGCGTTCTGCGTGGCGCTCGAGGCCGTGAACGAGGCCGCCGACCCGACCGGTCTCGCCCTCTACGCGGGGATCTCTGCCGAGCCCCTCGCGACCGACCTGCCGGCGCGGGCGATGCAGCTCGTCACGGTGCTGCGGGAGCTCCGCGGGAGCGCGCACCTCGTCGCGCTCGTCTGCTCCGGTGTGGCGCCGGTGGTCGCGCACTTTCTCAACCGCCCCGACGCGATGGCGATGTTTGGCTGGGACCCGGCCGACTCGCCCACTCCGACCGACGCCGACCGCGAACGCCTCGCGTGCGCCGAGCGGCTCACCGACCAGATCGTGCGGCCGGCGTACGCGGTCCTCGACGGACCGGGACGGTCGGCACTGTTGGATGGCTTGCACGCGATGTGCGAGGTGATCGCACCGGAGAGGCACGTGCAGGCTTAAGGGATGCGCGCGTCGTGGTGGCGTGCCGCGCTCGAGCGCTCTTGGTCGTCGAGCTCGGCGACGCGCACGGGCGTGACAAGGCTCCAGTGGCGACCGACCGGGCAGCGTTGCAGGCGCCACCATCCGAGGCGAAGAGATTTCACCGACGCGCCGGGGATCCACCACGTCGTGAAGAGGTGGCCGCGCCGGCAGCGCACGACCGTGTCGAGGGCGACGAGCGAGCCGCGCCGTCGCGCGACGACGACGGTCTCGATCGCGAGGAGAGCTCCCGCTGCGGCTACGACGGCCCGCTTCGCCCGCGGCCGGCTCGCAGTCGCCCAGGTTCGTGCCGCCCCTCCGGCGATCCGTGTGCCGCCGGTCAACGGGGCCGCCGCCGTGCGATGACCATCGCGGCAACCGCGTCGGGCTCGGCGCAACCGACGACCCACGCATCGTGCGGGGCATCGCGCAGGCGCACGCGCACGCCGCGCGGGGTCGTGCGGTGGACCGCGACGAACAGCACCTCGCTCGACGCGTGCACCGTGCCGACCTCGACGGTCCCCGGCAAGCGTGTCCCGACCTTGATCCCGATCACGTCCGCCGCTGCGTGCGCGTCGTCGAGCACCTCGACCCCCGTCACGGCGTCGAGCGGAACGCGCAGGTCACCGTGCAGCCCTTCCAGCTTCTCCAGGCGATCGAGGTGCAGCACGAGCTCCTCACCCTCCACCTCCAGCTTCGCCATCTCGCACCGCCTCGACAGAGCATCCAGCTCTCCGGCCGATAACTGCAGCTCACACGCTAGTAGCCCGACGACTCAGCGCCACGCCGGCTTCGTCGCCCTGCCTTGGGCCCAGCCTGCGGCGGCGGCTGGCGTGCGCGTCGTGGGGTCGAGGGGGCTCGTGCCGATCACCGCCCGTGACGCCTCGTCCGGCAGGACGATCGCGACCTCCGCACCGCCGGCCCGGAGGACCGCAACGGCCTGCTCGAGCGGCATCTCGCCCGGGACGAGCGGCTCCGTCCCGAGTGGCGCGACGACGAGGACCCGGGACGCGCCTTTGGCGTAGTCGGCGTTCTCGTTCGAGCGCACGCCCCCGTCGACATAGTGGCGACCCGCGATCTCGACCGGCGGCCAGATCCCCGGCACGGCACAGCTCGCCGCAACCGCGTCGACGAGGTCCACGCCCGAGGTCTTGTCGAACACACGAGGGTCGCCGCTGCGTGCGTCGACCGCGACGATCCGCAAGGTCCGAGCCGGCCACGCGTGGCTCGGCAGGCGAGACTCGATGACGGCGCGCCGCACGAGCTCATCGACGGTCTGCGCGCGCAGTGCGAGCTCGCCGATCGCTCGCCTGACGTCCCTGGGTGAGCCCGTGGCGCGCAGCGCCACCCCGAGACCGTCGGCGAAGGTACGCAGGTCGACTCCGGGGTCGATCTCTGGTGCCTGGAGATCCGGCTCGACCTGACGCGCGTAGAGCTGGTCGAGCCCGAGCCCGCTGCCGAGCTGGGCACCGACGGTCGCCCCGGCCGACGTACCGACGACGAGGTCGGCCTCGGCGGCGTCCAGCCCCGCCTCGGCGAGTCCTCGCAGGAGCCCTGTCGTCCACGCGATCCCGGCAACACCGCCACCGCCGAGCACGAGCGCCGTGCTCATGGCCGGCTACTGCCGGCTGTGCAGCGGTGCCGACCGGTATCGGGTAGGGCATCTCCGGGGTGGAGGTTCGTCACGACTACACAGTACGGGGAGAGGGGCGCAGTGAAGGCGGTCCTTCCTGAAATCCCGACTAGAAGAGTCGTCTATTGTGCGCCCGGTGCTCGTCTCGTGGTCGCAGGCTGTTGTCGGTGCCGTCGTCGGTGTCGTCGTCGGACTGACTGGCGCAGGTGGCGGCGCGCTCCTCACGCCGCTGCTCATCCTCGGATTCGGCGTGGCGCCAAGTACAGCCGTGTCGAGCGACCTGCTGGTCTCTCTCGTCATGCGACCGGTCGGCGGGATGGTCCATGTCCGGCGCGGGACGGTCGCCTGGGGCCTTGTCGGTTGGCTCTGCGTCGGCTCGGTGCCTGCCGGCTTCGCCAGTTCGCTGCTCTTGGGCGCGCTCGGCCATGGAGCGGCTCTCGAGCACGCAGTCCAGATCGCCGTCGGGGTTGCCCTCGCCGTCGCTGCCGTGGCGACAGTCGCCAAGAGCGCTGCCGGGAGCCGCAGCCGACCCCTCGTGGTCCCCGAGCCTGCCGGTGTGGGCACGAGGCGGCTCGCCACCGTCGCGGTCGGCATCGCAGGCGGCGTCATGGTCGGGATGACCTCGGTCGGCTCTGGGTCGCTCATGATGGTCCTGCTCATGTTGGTCCAGCCGCGGCTCTCTGCGAAGAGCCTGGTCGGAACTGACCTCGTGCAGGCAGTCCCGCTCATCGCAGCGGCGACACTTGGCCACGCTCTCGTCGGTCACATCAGCTTTGATCTGACGCTCTCCCTCGTGATCGGATCGGTGCCTGGGGTCTACGTCGGTGCCCGACTCTCGAGCCGGGCACCGGACGGCTTCGTCAAGCCCGCGCTCGTCGTCGTCCTCGGCGCGACGGCACTCAAGCTGCTCGGGGCGCCCTCGCCCGTCGTGGTCGTCTCGGCCTGCGCGCTCGGAAGCGGTGCCGTGATCGCTGCCCGGACTGGCCGCCGCTCTCCCGGCCGCGTTCCCCGCCGACGGGGAGGCCACCGGGCCCTTGGCGTCGGACTGGAGCACGGCGACGAGTCGACGGCGCTCCCGCAATAGCGGCGCGATAGCGGGCGCATGTCTCGATGAGCGGTGGAGCTCGCCGCGTCTCCTCTCGACGAGGACGACCGGGAGGTCATTCGCGTACGAGCTCGTCCTGGGCGTTGGCGACGCTGGAGCTGGCGACTTAAAGGCCCGGGTAACTGGCGGAAGGGTGGCCTCATGGGGGTGGCGGGCGACACATCGACGCCAGCGCGTGGCGGACTACGAGCAGCTGGGGTTTCCGGAGCTCATCGAGATCTCGACCCTCGCCAAGCTCCTCGGGGTCGGAGGAGCGCTACCTGCGGCAGATGATCGCCGAGCGGCGGGTGCCGGCGATGACGATCGGCCGGCTCATCCGCTTCGGCCTCGCCGTGATCCGGCGAGGGTCTCGTGCTCCCCGTCGCCGACGATGACCGGGCGCATCGCGACGGACCGGCCTCCGGCGGCCGACGGCGGGCTCACCGGATCGTCCCAGCGGTCGGGCGCCTCGTAGACGGCGGGCGTCGTCGCCCCGGGCAGCGAGGTGCGGATCTCGACGCCGTGGAGCGCCATCGTCGCCGTGATGGCGCGGGCGAGCGGCGCAGGGAGCGCCGGCGTGCCCGGGAGCGGCTCGACCACCACGCCGATGGCGATCGCAACGAGGACGGCGAGCGCTGTCGGCAGAAAGACGCGCACGATGCGGGATCCTACGAAGCCTCACCGCCCGAACCCAGCGCGCACGACGTTGCTCGCGCGGCGCTCGTGGACCTCGGCGAGGTGCTCTCCGAAGGCGACGGCGATCGCCTCATCGAGCGCGGGGAAGTCGTGCGAGCGCCTCTGCAGGCGTCAGGCGCGGTACCGCGTCGCCCGTGCCCGCGAGGACCCCAGCGTCCCCGGAGACGACCATGTCGGCTTCCTGCTCGATCGCCAGCGAGACGAGGTAGTCGTCGTCGGTCATCGCCGGAGCGCTCGCCCACTGCCGATCGAGCGCGTCCCCGGCGACCTGACGGGCAAGCGCCCTGACGGGCAAGCGCCCTGTCGATCGTGACGGACCGGCTCTCCCCGGTACGTTCCCGCTGACGGTCGAGCGCGCGCAGCGTCCCCTCGTCGATAGCCACCGTCACCAGTCGCTTCGGCATGGCTCGATTCGACGGAGGTGGGGGGACCGACGGAGGCGGGCCGGAGCGAGACGTCACGCCTCGACCCGGCCCGCGTATCCGCTCTCAGCTCGTGAGCGTCGCGTGGACAACGTTTGTCGACCGGCTCGCCTGCACGTCGACGAGCCGGTCGGCGAAGGTCGTCGCGATCGCCTCGTTGAGCTCGCGGAACAGGTGCCCGCAGCGGTCGAGGGTGACGTCGATCGGCGAATGGCCCATGCGGGTCTGGATCGCCTTCGGGTGCGCACCAGCCGCGATCGCGAGCGCCACGCTCGTTTGCCGCAGGTCGTGGAAGCGGCACGTGACTCTCGCCTTCCGGTTGCGCAGGTCGAGCCGCGCCCGGCGCAGCCCGATCAGCTCGCCCCGGCGCATCCCCGAGTCGAGCGCGAGGTAGGGGAGCGCCCGGTCGTGGCGGTGCACCGAGCTCGGCGCCACGCCGGCGGCTACCTCGTCCACCAGCCAGTTCTCGATCTCGTCGGCGGGCAGGCTCCCGATCCGGTAGGCCGCGAAGCGGGGGAGGGTGCACTTGTCCAGGTCGCGCCGGTAGGTGTCCTGCGTCGTCGGGGCGAGGCGGCGGGCGAGCGAGCGGAGCCCTGCCACCCACGTCCCGAGCGGCATCTCCGCCCCGCGGGGATCGAGCCACCGGCTTCGGTCGATCTCGACCGCCATCTCGGCGAGGAACCTTTCCGCGTCGATCTTCCGGTTGAACGTCTCGGAACGACGCCGGCCGAGCGGGTCGTGGTACCGGACGCGAAAGCCGCCATAGCGCTTCTCGATGTGTCCCGTCGTGTGCTGCCCTCAGGATTCGGCAGCGGGGCTCCGCCGGGTCCGAAACAGAGGTTCCTGAGGGGTTGCGGCGGTCGCTGCCCGTCTGTCACGGACAAACCGAAATGCGTCCCTGACCTGCCAATCTAGACGAGAAACGGCTGGAGGCGGCGCCGGGAATCGAACCCGGGTACAGGGCTTTGCAGGCCCTTGCCTAAGCCACTCGGCCACGCCGCCAGGGACCAGACCTTACCCGGATCGACGCCCGGCTCCGACAGCGACTCCTCGTCGCCGACCCTGCGGGCGCGCGTCGGTGCTCTACGCGCCGACGGCGTGGTAGCCGCCGTCGACGTGGATGATCTCGCCGGTCGTGCGTGGAAAGAGGTCCGAGAGCAACGCGACGCAGGCGCGGCCGACAGCGTCGCCGTCGGCCGTGACGTTCCACCCGAGAGGTGCCCGGTCGTGCCAGGCGCTCTCGAACTGGGGGAAGCTGGGGATGGACTTCGCCGCGACGGATCGGATCGGTCCCGCCGCGACGAGGTTCACCCGGACCCCGCGGGGACCGAGATCGCGCGCGAGGTAGCGGGCGAGGCTCTCGAGCGCGGCCTTGGCGACGCCCATCCAGTCGTAGGCGGGCCACGCGACGCTCGCGTCGAAGTCGAGCCCGACGATCGAGCCTCCTCCGCCTTGCTCGAGCAGAGGAAGAAAGGCGCTCGCGAGCACTTTCAGCGAGAACGCCGAGACCTCGAGCGCGGTTGCGACCTCTGGCCAGGCGGCATCGAGCATGCCGTTGCCGAGGATGCTCGAGGGGGCGAAGCCGATGGCGTGGAGGAGGCCGTCGAGGCGCCCGTAGCGGGAGCGCACCTGCTCCGCGACCGCACCAGGTTGGTCGGGGTCGGTGACGTCGAGCTCGAGCACCTCCGGCACGGTCTCGAACCGACGAGCGGTGCGCTTCGTGATCGACAGTCCTCGGCCGAACCCGGTGAGGACGACCTCTGCACCCTCGGCCTGGGCATGGCGCGCGGCATGCCACGCGAGCGAGTCGTCGGTGAGCACGCCAGTGATCAGCACCGTCTTGCCCTCGAGGATCCCCACGTCCGTCTCCCGTCGCCGGTCGCGCCGACCGTTGCGGCTGACGCCCGGGGACATTACCGGCGCTACGGTCCTCGGGTCCACGGTCTTCGCGCACGCCTGCACAGCGGTTGCCATGGGCGGCACCCGGGCTTCGATCGCCGCCGAGACGAGCCCGGTCGCACGTCTGCAGGACTGAGGCGGCGAAGTCGCCCATCACGACGCCCGGGTCGTCGACCGCCCGACGAGGTTCTCGTAGAGCAGCGCTGTGTCCGGGTGGACGTAGCGCAGCGGGTCGCCGTCGATCTCGAGGACGAGGGCGAGGTGGCGCAGTGTCGCCTCGACGCCGGCGCGGTTGCCGGTTGCGTCCGCGGTGCGCATGAGCAACCGGTGCAGGCGCTCGTCCCACGGTGCGGCGCTCAGCCCCCTATGGGCAGCCCAGACGGCTCCGGCGTAGTCTGCGCGCTCGAGAAGGGCATCCCCACAGCGCAGCGCGCAGTCGGTCACGACGTGCTCGATCTCGGCCGCGGTGCACTCGACGGCGGTCCACAGTGCGGGGGGAAGGTCCTCGAAGGGTCGGCCACGCACGAGCCCGAGTGCTGCTCGCCACGCGGGGACGTCGGCACTGCGGTCGGCGAGCCGCTTGAACCTCGCCCAGTCGGTCGAGACGTCGGCGAGCCGGTAGAGCTCGCCGTCGCGCCGGAGACGGGGGCGGTCGTCGGGAGCGAAGCCGAGAAGGCGCCTGGCCTCGGACAGCCGGTTCGAGATCGTCTGGTCCGGCACGCGCCGGTGTGGCCACAAGGCGGTCGACCAGGCGAGAGAGGTGGATCCCTCCGGGTGGAGCGCAAGGAACACGACCAGCTCGGTCAGCTTCGGCCGGCGGGCGAACGACCCGCTCACGCCGCGCACCTCGACACGCCCGAGCACCGCCACTTCGACTGCGTCGTCGCGGTCGAGCCCCGAGTGCTCCGAGCACTGGCTCCGTCCCTCGTCGTCGGCCCGGTTGCCGTCCGGCCGCGTCGAACCGTCGGGCAGTGCCCGCGTCGTTGTCGTCCCGTCGTCGTTCCCGCCCACGGTGTCCCGCCTCCTCTCGCCGAAGCCGGGCTGCGCAGGTTCCGCCATGGCAGCTCGGCGCCCCGACTTCCGGGTGCACCGGAAGCCTTGTGGGCTACCGTACCGGCCCGGCTACCGGCGGACTAGGGCTGGGTGCGACATCGCGGACGGGATCGCGCGAGATGGCTCCTGCTATGATCGACCGGCGATTCAGATGTCAGGTGGTCGTGCGGGAACGTGGGCTGTTGCCCACGTTCTTGACTTTTAAAAGCGAGGTCCGGCGGCCTGGGTCGCGTCAGGCGAGGGAAGGAGGGTGTCGTGGCTGGTGCTGACGAGCTGTCGGTCGTCGTCACCCGGGTGTGCGATGCCCTCGGTGTCGAGCTCTACGACCTCGAACCTGCGGCAGGAGTCATCAAGGTGACCGTCGAGACGTCCGGTGGCCTCGACCTCGACGCGCTCGCCGAGGTCGCGCGGGCCATCTCGGACGCGCTCGACGAGCTCGACGAGGACCTGGTGCCGATCGGGCGCTACGAGCTCGAGGTCTCGACCCCTGGGCTCGAGCGTCGGCTCCGGCGACCGGACCACTTCCTCTCCGCCGTCGGTCACGTCGTGGCGGTCCGTACCCGACCCGGCGTCCCAGGCGCGCGGCGCCTCGACGGTGTGCTGCTGTCGGCAGATGCCGATGGCGTCGTCGTCGCATCGGGCGATGCCGAGCGGCGGATCGCCTATGGCGAGGTCGACAGGGCACACACGGTGTTCGACTGGCGGTCCGCGCTCGCGGCCTCGCCAACCGACGACGGCAGCGTCGGTACGGCTACGACGAGGGAGAGGGCGGCGACGTCATGAGCACGACGAACTTCGAGTTCCTGGACGCGCTCCAGCAGATCGCACGGGACAAGGGCATAGCGGTCGACACCCTGCTGGAGGCGCTGGCCAACGCGTTGGTCGCCGCGTACAAGCGGTTGCCGGACGCTGCCGAGGAAGCCTTCGTCACGATCGACTCCGACTCCGGTGAGATCCGCGTCTACGGCCAGGAGCTCGACGAGAACGGCACGGTCGTGCGCGAGTGGGACGACACGCCGAGCGACTTCGGCCGTATTGCTGCCCAGGCTGCCAAGCAGGTCATCCTCCAGCGCATCCGCGAGGCCGAGCGCGACCTCAAGTACGAGGAGTACGCGGGCCGCGAAGGCGACATCGTGACCGGCATCATCCAGCAGAGCGACAACCGCTACACGCTGCTCGACCTTGGCAAGGTGGAGGCGCTCCTGCCCCAGGCGGAGCAGGTTCCCTACGAGCGCTACGACCACGGCGCTCGGCTCAAGGCCTACATCGTCGAGGTACGCAAGACCACGAAGGGTCCCCAGATCGTCGTCTCGCGGAGCCACCCAGGCCTCATCAAGCGGCTCTTCGAGCTCGAGGTGCCCGAGATCGCCAATGGCGTCGTCGAGATCAAGGCGTGTGCCCGTGAGCCGGGTCACCGGACGAAGATCGCGGTCTGGTCGAACGACCAGAATGTCGACCCGGTCGGCGCTTGCGTCGGCGCGCGCGGCGCGCGTGTGCGGATGGTGACGAACGAGCTGCGCGGCGAGAAGGTCGACATCGTCCCGTTCTCCGACGATCCTGCAGAGTTCGTGGCTCGTGCCCTGCAGCCGGCGAAGGTCAAGGAGGTCCGCCTCGACGAGCAGAGCGGGACGGCGACGGTGGTCGTGCACGACTACCAGCTCTCGCTCGCGATCGGCAAGGAAGGTCAGAACGCCCGCCTTGCTGCCCGGCTCACAGGTTGGCGCATCGACATCAAGAGCGAGACCCAGCTCGCGGAGGAAGAGAGCGCGTTCGCGGCGGAGGACTGGGCCGAGGGCGAATGGGTCGAGAGCGAGAGCGGTGAGATGGTGTTCCAGCCTGCGGGTGGAGGCGCTGCGATCTCGATGCAGGAGTGGGCCAAGGGCGATCCCGAGCCCGCCGAGCCGAGCCCGGGGGCTGTGGATGCTGCGACGCCAAAGGGCGAGGGAGAGTCGCCGGCCGCGCGCGACGCCCAGCCCGACGGCGACGCCACCTTGCCCGACGCCACGTCGTCCGACGCCACGCCGCACGGTGACCCGACCGCCGCGGACGACGCGATCGTGACCGAGGACGGCGCGGGGGGTGCGCCGTAGGGTACGTGGCTGTCCGCACCTGCGTTGGCTGCCGCCGACGCACGACGACAGAGGACCTCGTGCGCGTCGTGCTGGGCTCGGACGGGGCAGTCACGGTGGGGCGGTCGTTGCCCGGTCGGGGGGCGTGGTTGTGTGCGGGCTCGCTCGACTGTTGTGAGCAGGCCGTTCGCCGCCGCGCTCTGGCCCGCGCGTTCCGCCGCGAGGTCCGCCCTGAGGCCGCCGCGGCGTTCCTCGGCGACTGGGGCTCGGGCACACAGGGCACGAAGGTGTGCGAGGATAGATGAATCGGCGCAGTGCCGATCGCGTCGCGCGGGTTTTTCCCGTGCAGAGAAGGGACTGTCAGGCAGTTGGCGAAGAAGATCCGCGTCTACGAACTCGCGCGTGAGCTCGGGCTGACCAACAAGGAGGCGCTCGACCTCGCTGTCTCCCTCGGGATCGGCGTGAAGAGCCACTCGTCCTCGATCGAGGACGCGCAGGGCGACCGTGTCCGCCGCAAGGCGGAGCGCGATGGCCTCGTGCGCGAAGTGCAGCCCCCCGAAGAGACGGTTGCGCCGGCGCCGGCGGGTCGTGGTGCCTCGGTTCGTGGCGGAGGATCTGCCGTCAAGTCGACCGAGCCAGGGGAGAGCCGGGTTCCTGCCGAGGACTCTCGCAAGGACGTCCCTCCGACCTCGGGCCCTGCAGTCGACGGCCGCGCCGTGAACGCGCAGCCCTCTGGGGCACCGACGCCGTCGTCTACGACCCAGCCCCTCGGGGTGGACGGCGGAGCTGGATCCCGAGAGCAAGCTGGCGAGTCGAGACCAGCTGAGCACAGGGTGGTCCGGAGCCGGCCGGCGAGCGAGCTTGCCGAAGCAGGGCGCGCTCCCGTGGCCCCGGCTCGACTCCACCAGCAGGCTCGGCCCGCTGCGGCCCACGCCTCCGACCCCGCGGCGCCCCTCGCCCAGCAACCTGTCACCACGGCTGGTCGACCGGCCCAGGACCGTGCACCTGCACCTGCACCTGCACCTGCACCTGCACCTGCACCTGCACCTGCACCTGCACCTGCACCTGCACCTGCACCTGCACGC
>Ga0078972_1010827_pt1 | contig 16728 bp, 14 predicted proteins | sample YelNatPaOPGAMG01_FD_67568 | JGI IMG/M metagenome (GOLD analysis project Ga0078972, IMG submission 67568) | Hot spring thermophilic microbial communities from Obsidian Pool, Yellowstone National Park, USA - OP-RAMG-01 (SPADES assembly) (version 2) | ecosystem: Environmental > Aquatic > Thermal...
CCCCGGCGCGGAGCCGTTTTGGTGGGGGTTTGGGGCGGGCGCAAAGCGCCCGCCCCAAACCCCCAAACCCTTGCCCCCCTGCAGGGGGTGGGGGCAGCACCACACACCGAATGCTGGCATACAGGCTTGCCCCAAACTGAACTGCACCCTTATACCCTTTGGAAGATTGACGGCGGCCAGGGTCGCAGGTATAATCCAGTTTCGCCTATGATATTCGAGGCAGGTCATGGCCACAGGCTACGTCTACGACCCCCTGTACCTGGAGCACAACTCGAACTCGAGCCCAGAGAACAGCCGCCGGCTGGTGGCCGTGATGCAGGCGTTGGCTTCGAGCCCCCTCAGGGAGAGACTCGTGCCCATCCCGGCGGGTGATGTGGCCGAGGCGGCGCTCTTGGCCGTGCACGACGCAGCCTACGTCCGCCGTGTGCGCCGGCAATCGGAGGCGGGAGGCGGCTGGCTCGATGCCGACACCTACCTTGCACCGCGCTCGTACGCGGCGGCCCTGCGTGCCGTGGGCGGCGTGTGCCGGGCCGTGGGTGCGGTGCTCGAAGGGGAGGTGGAGAATGCCTACGCCCTGGTGCGCCCCCCGGGGCACCACGCGCTGCGCAACCGCGGCATGGGCTTCTGCCTGTTCAACAACGTGGCCATCGCGGCCCGCGAAGCCCAGCGCTTGGGGGCCGCCCGGCGCATCCTCATCGTCGATTTCGATGTCCACCACGGCAACGGGACGGCGGCCGCCTTTGCCGATGACCCGGCCGTGCTCTACTTTTCCATCCACCAGTCGCCGCTCTACCCGGGCACGGGCGATTGCGCCGACACCGGCTGCGGCGCCGGCCAGGGTACCACGGTCAACGTGCCGCTGCCGCCGGGCGCCGGCGACCGGGCCGGGCGGCGCGCCTTTGACGAAATCCTGGTGCCCATCGCCCGGCGGTTCAAACCGGACCTCATCCTCGTCTCTGCTGGCTATGATGCCCACTGGCGCGATCCCCTGGCCGACCTGCGCTTCTCGGTGGCAGGCCTGGCCAGCCTGGTGCAGACGGTGAAGGACCTGGCCGTTGCCACCTGCCACGGCCGCCTGGTGCTGGCCCTCGAAGGCGGCTACGACCACCAGGCCCTGGCTGCAGGCGTCATCGCCAGCCTGGCCGTGCTGGCCGGCGAAGGGCCCGAGGACCCCATCGGCCCATCGCCGGTGCCCGAGATCGGCGCCGACTATGCCATTGCCCAGGCGCGGGCGGTGCATGGGCTCGGTTGAGTTGATGGGAGGTGCGCATTGCGCGCGAGACAACGGCTCCGGCTGCCCCACCTCGGAGCAACCCTGGCGATCATCCTGAGCGGCCTGCTCATGCCCTTGAGGGCGCGCGCGGCAGAGCCGCCCACCCGGCTCAAATCGCTCACCGTCTCGGTGTGGCTCGAGTATGACCGGCCCGGCGCCCTCTACATCTTTCGCGGCGAGCTGCCCGATGGCACCACCCTGCCGGTGACCCTCGTATTCCGCATTCCGGGGCGCAGCGGCGGGCCGAGCTCCACAGCCGGCATCGACTCTTCCGGCAACTACCACTACGTCCGCCCGACGCTCAGCGATGACGGCGATACCATCATCGTGGAATACCAGACCAACTGGCCCGCTTTCCAGTTCGAATACTACGACGACGCCCTCGAACGGCAGGGGCAGCACAGGCAACTCGAGTTCTCGTACCACGCCGAGTACGCCACCGACCAACTGGCGCTGGAGATCAAGGAGCCCTACGGGGCCACCAACGTGGCCCTCGACCCGCCGGGCGACGCTCAGAGCCAGGGCGAGGACGGCCTGAAGGTCCACCGCCGCAACGTGGGGCCCGTCGCCCCCGGCCAGAATGTGGTCTGGAAGGTCAGCTACGACAAGAGCGACCCGCGCCTCTCGGCCGAGGCCTTGGGCATCCCCACCCCCGGCACCAGCCCCTACGAGGATGCTTCGGCCGCCTCTCAGCCTGTTACGCGCACGCAGGACCGGGTGGTGTTTGCCGTGCTGGCCGTGCTGGGGCTCCTCGCCCTCGGCGGGTTGCTCTATGCCCTGCGCTCCGGCAGCGCCCTGCCGGCCCCCTCGGCCCATACGGCAGGCGCCCAGCCAGCCAAAAAGAGCCGCCGGCCCAAAGGCGTGCCCGAGCCGCCCCGGGTGCGCCCGGCCCGCTACTGCCACCAGTGTGGCGCCCCCATGTCGAGAGACGATATCTATTGCCGGAAATGCGGCACCCGGCGCCGAGGGGCTTGATGGAGGAACGGGCTTCGGGGCAGGGCGCCGTTGAGCCCTTATCAGGAAGGGGTCCGAACCATGGCCGATGAGACCACCCAGGCCGTCCGCAGCGCCATCGAGGACCGGGCGGCGTACCTGTACTTCCTGTTCAAAGAGATGGAGGCCGCGTACGGCCGGCAGGCCGCGGTCGAGCTGGCCGGCCGCGCCATCTTCCGGTACGGCCAGGCCAAGGCGAGTGCCATGCCGCCCATGGGCGCGCCCGTCGATTTCGTGCGCCACCAGATGCGGCCCGGGCGCCGTGAGATCTTTGACAAAGAGGTGGCCGAGGAGGCGCCCTCGCGCAGCGAGGTCCGCTTCCACCACTGCCCGCTGGTGCAGGCCTGGAAGCGCCTCGGCGCTACGCGCGAGGAGCTGGGGCTGCTCTGCGATATCGCCATGCAGGGCGATTTCGGCATGGTCAGCGGCTGCCCCTTCACATTGCGCATCGCCGGATCCATCGCCAAGGGCGATGCGTGTTGCCGGCTGGTCGTGGAGGCCAAAGAATAGCCCATGCGCGTCGATCTCTACACCGATCCCCAGGCATTCGGCTCGCTGCGCGCCGAGTGGGCCGACCTCGTGGCGCGCAGCTCCTACAACACCCTCTTCCTGCGCCCGGAGTGGATGGCGGCGTGGTGGCAGGTTTTCGGGCCCGAAGGGGCGCTGCGCCTGCTGGCCGTGCGTGGCGACGACGGCCGCCTGCTGGGCGTGGCCCCGCTCTTCCTGGCCGCCGTCGATGCCGACCCCTCGCAGCCCCTGCCGGCGCTCAGCTTCGAGCGGCCGCGCCCCAACCCGGCGGCCACACCCCAGCCCACCCTCCTCTTGGTGGGCGGCACAGAAGTCACGGATTACACCGATATTCTTGTGGAGCCAGAGCACGCGCCCGCAGTCATCGAGGCCATCTTCGCGGCGCTCCTGGAGCGGGTGCCCGGCTGGCGTTGGCTCGACCTGCACAACATCCCCGACGGCTCGCCCACCCTGGCCCTCCTGACGCGCCTGGCCGAGCAGCACGGCCTCGCCGCGGAGCTGGGGCAAGAGGAGGTGTGCCCATTCATCTCGCTCCCTGCCAGCTGGGATGAATACCTGGCCTCGCTGGGCAAGAAGGAGCGCCACGAGCTGCGCCGCAAGATGCGCAACATCGAGCAGGCAGGCCGGGTGCACCTGCTGGAGGTGACCGCCCCCGCCCAACTCGAGGGCTCTGTGGAGACCTTCATGGCCCTGCACGAGGCTTCCACCCCCGACAAGGCCAGCTTTATGCGGGACCCGCGCATGCGCCGCTTCTTCCGCCTCATCACGCGCATGGCCATCGAGAACGGGTGGCTCGACCTGTCCTTTCTGGCCATCGACGACCAGCCCGCGGCGGGCATCCTGTGCTTCCATTACGGCGACGGGCTGCTCGTCTACAACTCGGGGTGCGACCCGCAGGCCTGGCCAGGCCTCAGCCCGGGCATCGCCCTCCTGGGTCACTGCATCCGCAAGGCCATCGACAGAGGCCTGCACGAGTTCGACTTTTTGCAGGGCAGCGAGCCCTACAAGTACGACCTGGGCGCCCGCGACCGCCCCGTGTGGCGCCTGCTCATCCGCAGGGAGTAGCGCCGTATCCGGGTTCGCCGGATGGCTCTGCCATCCGAGCAAGGCGCTTCGCGCAGGGCCGGAGCCTATCCTCAAGGTGTTTGGTGCCGGAAGCCGGCCGCCGCAAACGGCAATGCTGTGGGCTGCCGGCCCAACGGGGAAGCGCCTGGCCGAGGTGTAGGGGGCGGCCTCCAACGCCGCACGAGTTGCCCCTCGCGGGGGGCTTGTGAGGAGAGATGATGGGCCAACGCGACAATCCGTGGGCGAGCCTTCCGCCCGGCCCCCAGGTGCCGGAGGTCATCCACGTGCTGGTCGAGATCCCCAAAGGGAGCCGCAACAAGTTCGAGTATGACAAGCATCTGGGGGTGTTCCGGCTCGACCGGGTGTTGTACTCGCCGCTGCACTACCCCGGCGACTATGGGCTCATCCCCCAGACCCTGGCCGAGGATGGTGACCCGCTCGACGTCCTGGTCATGGTCAGCGAGCCCACCTTTGTGGGCTGCCTGATCCGGGCGCGGCCCCTTGGCCTCTTCCGCATGGTCGACCACGGCACCCTAGACCACAAGGTGCTGGCGGTGCCCGCCACCGACCCGCTCTTTGCCGATAGCCGCGACCTGCGCGACGTGCCCCGGCACTTCCTGGCCGAGGTGGCTCACTTCTTCAAGACCTACAAGGACCTGGAGGGCATCGGCGTCGAGCCCCTGGGGTGGGAGCCGGCCGCCTCGGCGCGCCAGGAAATCCTGCGCTCCGTCGAGCGCTACCGCGAGCGCCAGAGCCTGCACAGCGCCACCGCGCAGGCGTGAGTGGCGCAAGGGCTGAGCGCACAGAAGCAGGGCCCCGGGGTCTCGGGCTCTTGCGTGGCTCCGCCTTGCGCCTACATGGGGAAGAGGAGCACTTCGCTGCCCACGCCGGCGCCGAACTCGCGCTGGGCGCTGCCATCGCGCAGGGCGATCTCGAGGTAGCCGCCGCTGCCCACCAGGATGGCCGGAGAGCCAGAGGGCACGTCGGCATAGGTGCCCACCACGGCATGGATGATGGCGCTCCCCACCTGGGCGCCCTGCAGGCGCTCGAGCCAGGCCGGGTCGGGGCGCATGTTGGTGATCAGGTTGCCAAAGCGGTCCACGTGGATCACCTGGGCCACCCAGGTGCCATCGGCGCGCCGGTGGGGCTGCGCCAGGGGCAGGCGCACCAGCTCCTCCACCGGCTCGCCCAGGCTGGCCAGCGGGACCCCCAGTGACAGGTGCGCGGCCACGGGGGCAAAGATGTCGCGCCCGTGAAAGGTGCGGGCCGGCTGCGGACGCCAGAAGCGCGGCTCGGTGAGGGCCACCGCCGCATCGTACCCCTCGGCCAACACGTGGGTCAGCAGGCCGTTATCGGGCGCCACGAAGGTCTGTCCCGCCGCCTGCACGGCCACCGCCGCGCGGGCGCTGCCCACGCCGGGATCCACCACGGCCACATGGATGGTGCCCGGCGGAAAGTAGGGGTACACCGTGCCCAGGATGTACGCGCCGTAACCGACATCCTGCGGCGGCACTTCGTGGGTCACATCGACGATGGTGGCCTGGGGGTTCAGGGTCAGGATCACCCCCTTCATGGCTGCGCCGTAGCCATCGACCAGGCCAAAGTCCGTCAGCAGTGTGATGATGGCAGCCATTCCCACCTCCTTGGGCGAGCCGGGGCTGCGGAGCTATGCCCCGTCACCCTGCAGGCTGCGCCTGCCTCTGGGCACTCAGGAACGCGGCGAAGCGCAGCGACTCCTCGTAGGTGGCATCGCGGCCCATGTCGCGCAGGGCCATGCTCAGGAGCTCCGTGGGCCCCGCGACGGCAAAGGGGACAATCCGCAGCCGCTCCTCGCGGTTCGGCAGCTGCGCGATGACCTCGGCCCGCGCCTCGTGCGGGGTGCGGTGGATGGAGAACGTGGCCGGCCCTTCGGGGTGGGCTGCCCGCAGCACCAACCCGCGCAGGCCCGGCTCGGCCTCCATTTCCTCCAGGGGCACCAGGTCGGCCGTCACCGGCCAGCGGCCCTGCAACAGGTGCAGACGCAGGCCGGCGCCGTCTTGGGTCCAGAGGGGCGAGTCGGGCGCCCAGCCCAGGCGAGTGGCCAGCCAGGCCAACAGGAGGTAGGCCTGGGTCCAGTCGCCGCGCTGCCCGGGCAGCATAGAGACCTCGAGCCGCACCTCCTGCAGGCGCTGCAGGCACACCCGGCAGTCGGGCGCATCGAAGAACTGGGCCGTCAGCTCGCGCCAGGGCAGCAGGCGGTACCAGGCATAGTCGCTGATGGCACACATGCAGCGCTCGGCGTGGCTCAGATCGGCCAGACGCTGCAGCATCCCCTCGGGGTCCGAAGCGCTGGCGGTGTCGACCAGCACCCGGTCCGAGTTGGCCATCAACTGCTCGAAGAGCGGGCTGTCGAACGGCACGTCGCCCGGCCACCAGAGCACCACCGGCAGGTCGCGCAGCAGCAGCGAAAGCGCCACCGCCGGCAGCTGCGGCACCGCCTGGCCGTGGGCCACGAGCTGCACTGCCTCGAAGCACACCAGATGGCCGGGCACAGCCGGGTGGCAGTGGGCAGCCACGTGGATGTCCCAGTCGCCGGCCAGCCCCATGGGATCCACGCTGATGACAATGGTTCGCGACGGGTGCTGCTCGGCCAGCGCAGCGGCCTGGGCGGCCATCTCGGCCGCCTGCATGCGGTCGGCGGCGTAGGCCAACAGGTTGAGCACCGTAGCCCGCACGGGCGGCATGCCGGGCCCGGCCGACGCCAGAGCGGTCTGGCGCAGCTCCCTCAGCGCCTGGTAGATCTCTTGCGGTTGCTCCACATGCACCTGGTTCTGCACTGCCCTGCCTCCCCGTTCGATCTCGCGCCGCCCCACGGCCGCGCAGACGCCTGGGGTTGTGTTTGGGAACCTGCGTAGGGCCTTGTGCCCGCTTGGCCTCGGCACGGCCCCGGGATTCGCAGCCAGCGACTCTCACAAGAGCCTGCCCTGAGCAAGGCGAAGGGAGCTATGTTACGGCCTTGGGAACACGACCTAGAAACGCCGCCAGCGGCGGCCGTCGGCGGCGATGAGCCGCTGGGCAACGTCGGGTCCCCACGTGCCCGCCTGATAGTTCGGGAACTCGGGGGGCGGCGCAGCCTCCCAGCCGCGCAGGATCTGGGTGGTGTACTCCCAGGCTGCCTCTACCTCGTCGCTGCGGGTGAAGAGGGTTGGGTCGCCCAGCATGGCATCCAGCAGCAGGCGCTCGTAGGCCTCGGGCGTGCGGCCAAAGGTCGTGCCGTAGAGAAAGTCCATGCTCACCGGCCGCACCTCCAACTGCAGGCCTGGCAGCTTGACGGCGAAACGCAGCGAGATGCCCTCGTCGGGCTGGATGCGCAGGGCGAGCACGTTGGGCTCGGCCGGCTCCATCTCGGCGCCGAAGAGCTTGAGCGGCGGCCGCCGGAACTGCACGGCAATCTCCGATACACGCCGCGTGAGCCGCTTGCCGGTGCGCAGGTAAAAGGGCACGTCGGCCCAACGCCAGTTATCGACGAACAGCTTGAGGGCCACATAGGTTTCGGTCAGCGAATCGGGCGCCACCCCCGGCTCCTCGCGGTAGCCCGGCACCGGCCGCCCGCCCAGAAAGCCAGGCCCGTACTGCCCGCGCACCGCGAGCTGCGGCACCTCGGCCAGGCCTGGCAAGCGCAGCGCCTTGAGCACCTTGACCTTCTCGTTGCGCACCATGTTGGCCTCGTTGGTCACCGGTGGCTCCATGGCCATGAGCGAAAGGAGCTGCATCATGTGGTTCTGCACCATATCGCGCAGGGCGCCCGTGCGGTCGTAGTACCTGCCCCTTGCCTCCACCCCCACCGACTCGGCCACCGCAATCTGCACATGATCCACATAGCGGCGGTTCCAGATGGGTTCGAAGATGGCATTGGCAAAGCGAAAGACCAGGATGTTCTGTACCGTCTCTTTGCCCAGGTAGTGGTCGATGCGGTAAATGGAGTCTTCAGGGAATGCCCGGCGCAAGAGCTCGTTGAGAACATGGGCGCTGGCCAGGTCGTGGCCGAAAGGCTTTTCCACCACCAGCCGCGACCACCCCTCCTCGCTGCGGGCCAGGCCCGTCTCGCCCAAAAGGCCAACCACGCTCGGAACATCCTCCGGCGCCGTGGCCATGTAGAACACGCGGTTCCCGGCCGTGCCGCGCTCCCGGTCGAGCCAGCGCAAGAGGTCGCGCAGACGCTCGTAGCCCGCGCGCTCCTGGAAATCGGAGCGCACGTAGTAGAGGCCGCGCGCAAAGCTCTCCCACACCTCGGGGGTCACCGGCAGCGCCGCGAACTCGACACAGGCCTGGCGCATCTGCTCGCGGAAGGCCTCGTCGGTCCATGGCCGCCTGGCAAAGCCAACGGCGCTGAACCCGGTGGGCAGGAGGCGGCTGGCGTGCAGGTTGTACAGCGCGGGCACCAGCTTGCGCCGCGTGAGGTCGCCCGTGGCTCCAAAGATGACCATCACGCTGGGCTCGGGCGTGCGGGCCACGCGCAGCCCCACCCGCAGAGGGTTGATCTCCAAGAGCGGCTCCGCCACCACCATTGCCACTCTCCCGTATCCTTGCGTTGAAGCGCGAGTAGCATACTCCGGGCGGCAGGCAATGCCAAGTCCAAAGCCGGGAGGCGGGAAACAAAAAGGGCCAGAACCCTGCGAAAGCCACTCGCCTTCGCAAGGTTCTGGCCCCAAACGCAACAGCGAATTCGGCGACGCACGAGCACCGCTGGCCCCGCTGCGCCGGATGCGCCATCCGAACACGGGGCAAGGCGGTGCCCCGGTCAGCCCTTGGAATTCGCTGCCGTTTCAATGGGGCAGATAGCGCACCGGGTTGACGGCGCCTCCGCCAAAGCGGAGGATAAAGTGGGTGTGTGGCCCTGTCGACTTGCCCGTGGAGCCCATCTCACCGATCTGTTGGCCCCGCGCCACGTACTGGCCTTCCTGCACCAGAATCTTGCGCATGTGGCCGTAGAAGCTCTGGAAACCGTTGCCATGGTCGATCTCTACATTCAGGCCCAGCGTCCCCAGCTCGCCCGCCTGCACCACAGTGCCCGAGTCGGCCGCGTAGATCGGCGTGCCCGCCTGGTTGGCAATGTCGATGGCCAGGTGGTACTTGCTGTAGGGGGTGGTGATGGCGCCCGTGCAGGGCCAGATGAAGCGGCCGGGGTTGGGTGGAGCATTCAGGGTGACGGCACCCCCCTCGGTATAGACCACATGCGCCTCGTAGGGCTTTTCGCCGCCGGGGATGATCAGTTTGCGCCCCGGCACGAGGGGCGAATCGGCGTCCAGGTGGTTGGGCGCGTAGCCTGTGATCGCTTCGGGGCTCACCTTGTAGTAGGCGGCAATGCCGGCCAGCGTGTCTCCTTCCCTGATCGTGTGCCACACGCCGATCACGGGAAGGATATTGATCTGGTCGCCGATGCTGATCAGGTCGGGGTCCAGCTCCAGCCGTTCGTTCGCCCAGATGATGGTGTCGAGGTTGATGCCGAAGCGCAGGGCAATGTCCCACAGGGTGTCGCCCGCTGCCACGGTGTAGGTGATCACTTCGGTGCGAGGGGGCAGGGGTGTAGGAGTCAGGCTGAGCAGGGTGGCCATGTCGGGCGCCTCCCACGAGGCGCCAAACTCCACGGTCGGCAGGGGCGCGGAGTAACGCTCACCGCGCTCATCCGGGCGGGCGTCGGGGCGCAGGCCGCGCGCGCTGGGGCTATCGGCCAGCTGGCGAACCTGGGGAGTGGGGGTCGTCTCGAGGGGGTAACGCAGGCCTGCCCGGATCAGGCTCAGCCCCGCCACCGCCAACGTCAGCATCAGAGCGTGGTAGCGCCAGCGATACAGGCAAGAGGGAAGGTGCCCCTTCATCGGATCTGGTCCTCCTGGTGGGGGCGGCAACGGATCAGCCGCTGGGGCAGAGGGTCTGGAGAGGCCAGGCGCGCATAGGGAGAAGGGCGACACGGCCGCCCCGGACCAAAATCGGGAAGCTTGCTACACTCTCTTTTCATTCTATACCAATGTGCGCCTTTTGGCAAAGTGTGGCTCCTTGACGGAAATTACGCTTGCACGTATCATCGGACGCATCGGAGACGCCTCAGTCACGCGAAGGAGACAACGGGATGATCGGCGCAGAATGCGGCATTACGCCCAGTGGTGTGGTGTACCTCTTTGGGGAGCAGTTCGTGGAACCCGCCAAGATGGTCGGCGAGACGCTGCTTTCCAGCGGCATCAAGGTCAAGGGCCGCGAGCTGGCTGAGATGCTGTACGGCATGGCCCTACTGGCCCTCGACGCGGATGGCGTGGTGCGCCTCGAGATGGCGCAACGCAAGCGTTTCTTGGGCCTGGGGCAGACCCAGGCAGTGGCCGTCCGCCCCCTCGGCCCCAACCCCGGCAGCGGACTGGAGGGGCTCATCGCGGCCGAGCTCACGCCGGACCCGGCCCAGAACCACGTGAGCGACCTCCTGAATCGCCAGATCGGCGAGAACATGGCCGACCCATGGGGCTACATCACCTCCCTGGTCAAACGGGACCTTGCTGCCCGCGGCTTTCTCCTCGAACAGCGCGAGGCCAGGCAGGGGCTGGCCAAGGTCCTGGGCGACAAGGTCACCCTCAAAGCCGTGCCCGAGCGCATCGCACCTCTCGCCGACCAGGTCGGGCTCGTGCGCGGGCTGCTGGCCAACGCCCAGGCGCGCCAGCCCGAACTCGCTGCTCAGCTCTGGAAGGATATGCGCAAAGGATTCCAGAGCCGGGTGGAGCAGACAGATAACGACAGCGGCTTTGACGACTGAAAGGAGCCCTGGTGGAAAAACGTGCCCTCCTGAGCGTGGCCGATAAGACGGGCCTGGCCCCCTTCGCCCGCGGCCTGGCCGAACTGGGCTGGACCCTCATCTCCACCGGCGGCACAGCACGGGCGCTGGCGCAGGCCGGCCTGCCGGTGCAGACGGTGGAGAGCCTCACCGGCTTTCCCGAGATCCTCGGCGGCCGGGTGAAGACCCTGCACCCCGCCGTGCACGGCGGCATCCTGGCCCGCCGCGAGCCGGAGCACCTGGCCGAATTGGCCGCGCGCGGCATCGCGCCCATCGACCTGGTGGCCGTGAACCTCTACCCCTTCGAGGCGACGGTAGCGCGCCCCGGCGCCACCCTGTCCGAAGCCATCGAAGAGATCGACATCGGCGGCGTGGCCCTCCTGCGGGCAGCCGCCAAGAACCACGAAGCGGTGCTCGCCGTCTCAGATCCCGGGCAGTATCCAGCCGTGCTCGAAGCCCTGCGGGCGGGCGAGGTGCCAGAGGCGATGCGTCGGGAGCTGGCCGCCCTGGCCTTCCGGCGCACCGCCGCCTACGATGCGGCCATTGCCACCTACCTGGCCCAGGGGGAGGGCGAGGGCGCCTTCCCCGACCTGTGGGTGCCCCGCGCCCGCAAGCTGGCCGACCTGCGCTACGGCGAGAACCCCCACCAGCGGGCCGCCCTCTACGGCGAGCCGGGCGTCGAAGGCCCCCTGGGCGCCACCTTCCTGCAGGGCAAAGCCCTCTCGTACAACAACATCCTCGACCTCGACGCTGCCTGGACCCTGGCCAACGACCTGGAAGCCCCGGCCGCGGTGATCGTCAAGCACAACAACCCCTGCGGGGCCGCCGCCGCGGCCGACCTGGCCGAAGCGATGGCCGCCGCCCTGGCGGCGGACCCCGTCTCGGCCTTTGGCAGCGTCATCGCCGTCAACCGGCCGCTCGAGGCGCCGGCAGTGCGCGCCCTGGGCGACCTCTTTGTCGAAGCCATCATTGCGCCCGGCTATGACGCCGAGGCCCTCGGCCTCCTGGCGGCCCACCGCAACCTGCGCCTGCTGCAGGCCGCAGCGCGGCCGGCCCCTGCCGCCTGGGAGGTGCGCAGCGTGCGCGGCGGCTGGCTGCTGCAAGAGCCCGACCGCCCCGACTCGGCGCCGTGGCAGGTCGTCACCCGCCGCGCCCCCACCGACGAGGAGAAGCAGGCCCTGGCCTTCGCCTGGCGGGTCTGCGCGCGGGTGAAATCCAACGCCATCGTGCTGGCCCGGGGCACGGCCACCGTGGGCGTAGGCGCCGGCCAGATGAGTCGCGTCGACTCGGTGCGCATCGCCGCCGCCAAGGCCGGTGAGCGGGCCAGGGGCTCCGCCCTCGCCTCCGATGCCTTCTTCCCCTTCGCCGATGGCATCGAGGCCGCCGCGCAGGCGGGCGTCACGGCCATCATCCAGCCGGGCGGCTCGCTGCGCGACTCCGAGGCCATCGCCGCCGCCGACGCGGCCGGCATGGCCATGGTGTTCACAGGGGTCAGGCACTTCAGGCACTGAGGCTGGTGCGTGCCGCAGTACGCAACACGCAACCCCCATCTGGAAGGAGTGACTGTGGACGTTAGGGATGTGGCCCGGCGAATCCTGGCCAATGTGGAGCAGGTGATTGTCGGCAAGGCCGATGTGGTGGAGTTGGCCCTGGTGGCGATGCTGTGCGAGGGGCACGTGCTGATCGAGGACGTGCCGGGCATCGGCAAGACCACCCTGGCCCGCGCCCTGGCCGCCTCGCTCGGCTGCTCGTTCCGCCGCATCCAGTTCACGCCCGACCTCTTGCCCTCCGACGTCACCGGCATCTCCTACTTTAACCAGAAGCAGCAAGAGTTCGAGTTCCGCCCCGGGCCGGTGATGGCGCAGGTCGTCTTGGCCGATGAGATCAACCGCGCCACGCCGCGCACCCAATCGGCCCTGCTCGAGGCCATGCAAGAGCGCCAGGTCACCGTCGACGGCGTAACCTATGCGCTGCCCCAACCCTTCCTGGTGCTGGCCACCCAGAACCCCATCGAGCTCGAAGGAACCTTCCCTCTGCCCGAGGCCCAGGTCGACCGCTTCCTGATCCGCATCCGGCTGGGCTACCCGTCAGAGCGAGAGGAGAACGACCTCTTGGTGCGCTTTGAGCGCGACGACCCCTTGCCCCGTCTGGCGCCTGTGGCGACCCCTGAGGCCATCCTCCAGGCGCAGCAGGCGGTGAGGCAGGTGGGTGTCGAGCCGTCGGTGCGCGAGTATCTGGTGCGGGTGGTACGGGCCACCCGTTCTCACGGGTCGGTCGAGTTGGGCGCCAGCCCGCGCGGCACCCTCGCCCTCTACCGCGCCTGCCAGGCGCTGGCCGCCGTGCGCGGCCGCGATTTCGTGTTGCCCGATGATGTGAAAGAGTTGGCGCCGGTGGTGTTGACCCACCGCATCCTCATCAGCCCGCAGACGCGCCTGCGCGGCCGGCGGCCCGAGGAGGTGGTGCAGGAGATCGTCGACACCGTGCCGGTGCCGGTCAGCAAGTAATGTTCAACCAGGCCTGGCTTCTGCTCGCTTCCATTGCCCTCCTGATCGGCCTGGCCGCCGGCCGGCCGGGCCTGGCTGCCCTGGGCACGCTGCTGCTCACCGTGGTCGGCGTGGCCTGGGGCTGGAACCGCCGGGCACTCTCGGGCGTGGAGTACCGCCGGCGGCTGAGCGAGCGGCGCGCCTTCCCCGGCGAGACGGTCACGCTCGAGCTCTCGGTGGCCAACCGCAAGGCCCTGCCCCTGTCGTGGCTGCGCATCGAGGACGAGTGCCCGCCAGACCTCACGGTGCTCGATGGCGAGCTGGTGCCCTCGGCCCAGGGCAGCGGCGCCCTCCTGGTGAGCGTGCTGGCCTTGCGCTGGTTCCAACGGGTGCGCTGGCGCATCCGGCTGCGCAGCAGCGCCCGCGGCGTGTATCACCTTGGGCCCGTGCACCTCTCCTCGGGCGACCTCTTCGGCCTCTTCCGCCGCGACGCCACCCTCGAAGCGCGCGATACCCTGATCGTGTACCCGCGCGTCTACAGCCTCGAGGCCTTGGGCCTGCCCACGAAGGAGCCTTTTGGCGAAAGCCGCTCGCCTTTGCCCATGCTCGAAGACCCGAGCCGCACCGTGGGCATCCGCGACTATGGCGCCGGCGACCCGCTGCGCCGCGTGCACTGGAAGGCCACGGCCCGTCGGCAGCGGTTGCAGGTGCGCGTCTACCAGCCGGCCACCCACCTCCAGCTCCTCATCTGCCTGAATGTGGTCACCCTGCCCCATGGGTGGCAGGGGTCCATCCCCGAGCTGCTCGAGCATGCCATCAGTGTGGCGGCCTCGCTGGCCAGCTACGGCGTCGAGCACCGCTACCAGGTGGGCCTGGTAGCGAATGGCTGTTGGCCCCTTTCCGACCAGCCGCTCAAGGTGCCGCCCGGCCGCAGCCCCTATCACCTGGCCCACATCCTCGAAGCGCTGGCAGCCGTATTGCCCCTGCCCAGCGAGCGCCTGCCCGAGCTCCTCCTGAAGAGCAGCGCCCGCCTGCCCTGGGGCGCCACCCTGGCCGTGGTGACGGCCATCGTCGACGACGACCTGGTGGAGGCCATGCTGCGCCTGCGCTCCGCGGGCCGGCGCCTGGTGCTCCTGTCGCTCGACGCCAGGGACGACCCCCGCATTGCGCCAGCCGGCATCCTCTACTACCGCATCGCCTCGCGGCCCCATGAGTCGCCGGTGCGCTTTACCCGGGTGGAGGTGACGGGATGAAGCGGCTCCAGTTGGCGTGGCGGCGCGAGATGTCGCTGGCTTGCCTGGTAGGGATGGACGCCCTGTGCCTGGCCGCGTGGACCAACCTCTTGCTGGGGAGCGCCTCGAACCCTGCCCGCCGGGTGCCCGCCATGGCCGTCTTCCTTCTCCTGCTCGGCACGCTCACCGTGGCGCGCGGGCTCGAGGCCTCGCACCTGCCCTTGGGCGCCCAGCGGGTGCTCGCAGGGGTGCTGGCCATCATCACCGGAGTGGTGTTGGGCGGCCTCTTCCTCTACCGCGAGTACCCCTTCGCCGAGCTCGACTGGCTGCTGGCCTGGGCCGCCGACCTGCCGCGCAGCAATGGCGCCGCGTCGATCGTGCTCCTGGGCGTGGCGCTCTATGCCTGGTGGCGCGGCATTGCCCTGGCCCAGAGCCGGCTCGAAAGCGACGGGGTGGGCTTCAGCTTCCGCGCGGGGATCGTCTCGTGGCTCTGGTACCTCATCCTCAGCCTCGCCGCCCACGCCGACGAACCGGTGGCCTGGCTGCTCCTCTACTTCGCCCTGGGCCTCGTGGCGGTGGGGCTGGCCCGCGTCGAAGACGCGCAGCGGGGCCGCGCCGCCATCCGCTCGCCCTTTGCCGGCTCGTGGGCCGCCATCCTGGCCGGCGCCGCGGCCCTCACAGTCGCGTTGGGTGCCGTGGCCACCTGGGCCGTTTCCTGGTCGGCTGAAGAGGCGTTCTGGAGCCTGGCCGTGCCCCTGGCGGGCCTGCTCGACCGCCTGCTGCTGGGTGCCCTCAGCCTGGCAGGGATCCTCCTGGCACCGCTCCTCGAGTGGCTCATCGGCTGGCTCCAGGGCATGCTTGCCCCGCTGGCCCAATCGCTGCGCACGCCGCCCACCCCCGCCCCCGTGCCCACGCCCGAGGCAGTCACCGCCCCCGCACCCCCCGCCCCCGCCCTGCAGGCGGCGCTCTGGCTGCTGGCCGTGCTGGCCCTGCTGGCCGTGGTGGCGTTCATCGTCAGCTTTCTGCAGCGGCGCCCCACCTTCGAGGAGCCCGAGGGGCCGCTCGCCGTTGCCTGGGAGGGGGCGCCGCCCGAGCACGGCGGGCGCTCGGCGGGCACGCTGCGGCAGCTCGGCCGGCGGCTGGCGGCTGCCGTGGCGGCCCTGGGCCCCCGGCCGTACTCGCTGGCCACCGTGCGCGAGATCTATGCGGGCCTGCAGAGGCTGGCTGCCCGCCACGGCGTGGCCCGCGAGGAGGCCCAAACCCCCTACGAGTACGAGCGCCACCTCGACGGCGCCTGGCCGGCCATCGGCGCCGAGGTCGAAGCCATCACCGACGCCTACGTGCGCGCCCACTATGGCCAGCGGCAGATCAGCGACGAAGAGCTGGCCGCCCTGCGCGCCGCCTGGCAGCGCCTGCGAGAGGCCCTCGAAGGAGATGGGAGCGCCTGACCCCCGGCCGCCCCCTCGATCAGACCACGTCCTGAGGGTTTTAGCCTGGGCTGCAGCCGGGCTTCTCGCTGGGCCGGCACCCGGCTCCAGCCCAGGGCGGGGGTTTGGCAGGCTGGCCGGCGCGAAGCGTAGGGCCCGGTCACCAGCACAGCGGCTCCGACAGGATGCTGGCTGTGCGCCTGTTGATGCATCTTGGATGCACCCAGGATTTTGCGGAGCTTGACAGCAGGTGCCTTTGTCGGTATACTTGCGCAGACGTCGGCCCTTGGGGCGCTCTGGCCAAACAGGCGCCCCAATTTGACGTCTGGTGGCGTTATGGTATAATACACCCTTGCCGTGCCGACGTAGCTCAACCGGCAGAGCAGCGGTTTTGTAAACCGCGGGTTGCGGGTTCAAGTCCCACCGTCGGCTCTGGCACGCAGGGCCGGCGGGCCAGGGGACTGGCCCGCGTTCCTTGACCTGGGCAGGTAGCCAAGTGGACAAAGGCGGCTGACTGTAAATCAGCTGGCGACGCCTTCGGAGGTTCGAATCCTTCCCTGCCCACTAGCGTAATACGTAAAGCGTAATGCGTAAGGGTAGTACACACCATGCAGACAGCGCTGCACCGTGCGCATTGCGCTCCACGTTTTACGTTTCACGTTTTACGTCTTACGTTTTGTGTGGCAGCCGCCCACGTAGCTCAGCAGGTAGAGCACGTTCTTGGTAAGAACGGGGTCATGGGTTCGAGTCCCATCGTGGGCTTCATGAGTACGCCACTGGGCGGCACGTTTTGCGTTAAGGAGGACGCAGTAGATGGCGAAGGCCAAGTTTGAGCGAACCAAGCCCCATCTGAACGTGGGCACCATCGGCCATATTGACCATGGCAAGACGACGCTGACGGCGGCGATCACCAAGACGCTGGCGTTGAAGGGGC
>Ga0078972_1010828_pt1 | contig 16723 bp, 11 predicted proteins | sample YelNatPaOPGAMG01_FD_67568 | JGI IMG/M metagenome (GOLD analysis project Ga0078972, IMG submission 67568) | Hot spring thermophilic microbial communities from Obsidian Pool, Yellowstone National Park, USA - OP-RAMG-01 (SPADES assembly) (version 2) | ecosystem: Environmental > Aquatic > Thermal...
GAAAACCAGCCCAATCGGGTCAAAACACCGTGAATTCAGCACGAAATTCGACCATGATTTCACCATGTGAACATGGACGCATCAGTCCGCGTTTTGGCGGGGGTTGTGCAGACCTTCCCTAGTACGCTGTTCATGGAGCGTAACTCAGCCGCTATGATGAGCAGTCATCGGTGTCTGGGCGATTGTTGGCCCGCACGTTCATCGACAGATCTATGACAAACGACACGGAATTATCCATCACACCAGGGGCGGCGGATCCCAGCTTTCATACATATGCGGCTAGGCTGGTCAATGAAGGCATTGCGCTACACCAGCAGGGCAGCATTCTCGATGCCGAGCCTTTCTATCGCAAAGCGCTCGACTTAGTGCGAGACCAGCCCGATGCTTTGCACATGCTGGCCGTTGTGCATAGCCAGAAGGGCGACCAAGTAGAGGCCGAGCGCCTCGTGCGGCAAGCGCTGCGCGTCATGCCCAAGCATACCGCTTACCACAACACCCTCGGGCGTATCTTGCTGCTGCAGGGTCGCGCGGAAGAAGGGTTGACCGCTCTCGAGAAGGCTCTTGAGCTTGCGCCGCAGAACCCAGAAGCGCATTTCAACGTCGGCGACGCCATGCTGGCCCAGGGCAAGGCGCGCGAGGCCGAGTCGCGCTTCCGACGTGCACTGCAATTTAAGCCGACACACGCTATGGCGGCTTACGGGCTGGGGCGGGCTCTGTGGGCTCAGGGGGATCTCCCAGGGGCGCTGCCGTGGCTTCAACTCGCGCATTTGTTCGTGCCCTCCGACGCCAACATCCTGAACCAACTGGGTGTAGCCTACATTGTCCTCGGCCACCGTGAGGAGGCGCTGCAGGTTTTTCAAAATCTTCTCAAAGCTGCGCCGAATAGCGCGATCGTCCACTGCAATCTCGGTGTGCTCAACGGCCACCAGAACCGTCCCAAGGCATTGGAGCACTACCGCCGGGCACTGGAGCTCGACCCCAATCTTTCCACCGCGCAGGATGGGTACATCGAAATCGGTCGCCAGCTCTGCCAGTGGGATGATTTTTTGCAGACCACCATCGACAACGCCATGCGTGGCGTGCGCGAACGTCTTGCAGCGGGCCGCCATGCGGATTTTCGCGCCTTCACCGCGTTGTATTTGCCGTTTACTCCCGAAGAGCAGCTAGCCGTGGCAAAAAGCGAGTCCGCCAAGCTCGCGCAAGACGTGGGCGCGCCGCTGCATGGCGCTGCTGCGCAGCGCGAGGGCCGTTTGCGTGTTGGGTACATCAGTGCCGATGCGCGCAATCACCCCGTCGGCCATCTGTTGCAGGACATGTTCCGTCACCACGACCGCAGCCGCTTCGAGGTTTTTTTCTATTCCACCGGCGTTGACGACGCCTCACCGCAGCGCCGCGCCATACAGGGCAGCGTAGAGCACTTTGTCGAGGCGCGCGGTATGACCAGCGCCGAACTGGCACAGCGTATTGCCACGGACGGCATCCAGGTTCTGGTCGACCTCATGGGACACACCGCCGACAGCCGCATGGCCGTGCTCGCCCGGCGCCCCGCGCCGGTGCAGATGCACTATCTAGGTTTTCCCGCATCCACCGGTGCATCCTTTGTCGACTACCTCATTGCCGATCCCGTCATCTTGCCCCCAGACCAGCTGCAACAGCGCAGCGAGGCGGTTATCTATCTGCCGGTGTACCAGGTCAACTCGCACCGCGCGCTGCCGCCCGGCCCCGAGTATACCCGCGAGAGCTTTGGTATCGGCAAGGACTGGTTTCTCTTTTATTGCTTCAACAACAACTACAAAATCGACCCCGAAATCTTCGCCGTGTGGATGCGCATTCTCAAAGCCGCGCCGCACGCCCGCCTTGCCCTGCTTGCCACCGATGCGCCCATCCTCGACCGCTTGCGCGAGCAGGCGCGGCGCCACGGCGTAGACCCTGCCCGGCTCATGTTCGCCGGCTACATGGAGCAGCCCGCCAACCTGGCGCGGCAAAAACTCATGGACTTGTTCCTCGACACCCCCGCGTACAACGCCGGCGCCACCGCCGCCGACGCCCTTTGGGCCGGTGTACCCCTGCTCACCGTCAAAGGCCGCTCTTATATCACCCGGGTGGGCGAGAGTCTGCTCACCCACCTCGGCCTGCCGCAGCTCGTTGCCCCCGACCTGCCGGGCTACGAGGCGCTGGCCATCGAGCTGGCGCATAGCCCCGAGCGTGTTGCCGCTTACAAGGCCCATTTACGTACCAGAGCACCCGCAGCAGTGCTGTACGATACGGCGGCGCAGGTTGCTAGGCTGGAACAGGCTTTCAGCCGTGCTTGGGCGCACTACGCCCAAGTAGGAGGAGCTGCAGCGGATTTTGCCATCCCCTGATGACCGATCCATTCAAACATAATGCACTTTCTAGCTTGGCATGATCCTTGCTTATTTGGCAAATCGTATGCGAGAAGCATTTACAGGTGTTGCGCTCTCGCAACTTTTGAGCAGAAGGAGGCATAGGCCTAGTCAAAGGAAAACAACATCAGTTAAAGTGAACAACGTGCTGTAATGGTCGTTTGCCCAACAGCCGGCGCAAGCCGGGCGAGGAGGGAGACCGGCGCTGCCGGCATCTGTACCGTACCGGGGCACACTGCATTTCTTCCTAATCCAACAAGGAGTCTTCATGAATCGCAAAACCGTATTCCAACTCAGCCCTGTAGCTGCCGCTCTGGCGATGGCCTTGGCGGCCCCTCTGGCACAAGCCGCCGCACCGGCCTCAGGCACGCTGCCGGGCGCTTTTTACACCGACACTTCTGGGACGACCTACAACCTCGCTGGCCCTAACGCGGGAACCATCACGGTAAATAATTCCGTCGGCGTGGTGCAGTGGGGGGGGACGTCCGCCAACGTCACTAATGCTGTTGCAGCCCCTGCGGGTATCAGTACCGCCGCGGGCTTCAACATCGGCCCGAACGCCACCCTTGCCATCAACGGCGCTGCGGCGGGTAGCGCCATTCTGGTGTCGGACATCACGACCAACGCCTCGCAGATTTTCGGCAACCTGATGTCCACCAACGCCAACCTGTTCATTGCCAATGGCAACGGCGTGATCGTCGGCAACTCGGCCATGATCAATACCGGCACCAATGGCGTGGCGATCCTGGGTTATCAGCCCAACCAGACCAATTTCTCTGCAAACAATGGCACCTTGGCCATTGCCAACTCTACACAGACCAACAACGGTGCCGTTACGGTGCAGACCGGCGCGAACATCAACGCCGGCTACATGCTGGTAGCGGGTAATGGCGCGGTCAACGTCGGCGCCACGCCGGCGGTTACTGCAGCGACCGGCGGCACCTATGTCGCCGCCGGCGTTGCCGTCAACCTCGCCCCGGCCGGCCCGACTTTGGCTGCCCCGTTCAATACCGCCGCCTCCGTGGAGTTCCTCGCCACCCCGACCACCCTGGGCATCCAGCAACTGGCTGCCGGCGGCAATGTCACGGTTGACGGCAACTCGCACGTCCTGCTGGCCACGCCGGCGCTGATCGGCGGCAACCTGGGGCCGGCGCTGATCGGCGGCAACCTGGTCAACCACGGCGATCTGATTCTCACCGACAATGCCACTAGTGCGCCGCCCACTGCTGGCTCGAGCATTGTCTTGACCGCCAATGGCCAGTTCGCCAGCGACGGCGGTATTTATGACGCAGACACAGGCCCTGGTGGCGTTCTTAGCCTGTCCTCGCTCAACAGCAACGTCCTGCTCGGGGGGGTGATCCGGGGTTCGCAGACCAGCCCGGCGGTTTCCGTGGGCACCGTGAACATCGCCGCGCCGCAGGGTTCGGTGATTTTTGACGCCAGCCTCGCTGGCGCAAACACTAACACCGCTGTCCACATCAATGCCGGCAATCAGGTGGGTATCGGCGTGATGAGTACGCTGATGACTTCTGCCGGCGTCAACCAGGGTGCGGGCACGATCAACAGCCCTTCTGCAAATGTCTCCTTGACCACGACCAACACCGTCGCCAAGGTCGTTCCGGCGCTGTCTTCGGGGCTGGGGGTGGTGATCGGCAACCAGGGCTCGGTGTCGGCTGACACAGTGAATGTGGTAAACGCTACGGCTTTTGGCAACGCAGGCAGCAGTCTGTTCAACGGCAATGTGACCGCCGCCGGGGCGGGGGGGTTCAACTACACGGGTGACAGCTTCTACCAAGGCAAAGGGGCGACCATCACCACGCCGTCGGCAAACTTTACTTACACCGGTGACATCACCGGAGGCATTGCCGCTTGGAGCCAGAGTACTGACCTGTTCCAAAATGGCGTGACCCTCAACGCGCCAACGGGTGTGGCGACGACCATTGCCTTGAACCCGCTGCAACTTGGCGCCAACCGGCAGAACACCAACCTGCTGGTCAATGGCTCCGCCAACATCACGGCAACCCTGCCTGGCGTGATCACCCCGGTGCTCAAAAACACATCGATCACCGTCAACAACAACTTCAAGCCGAGTAACCTGTTCGTCCGCACGGCGGGGGGGAATCTCACCCTGACTGCGGATGCGGGAATGGGGAATTTCTACTGGCCCGGCACGATGTATCTGTCCACGGTCGCCCCGGGTAAATTGGCGCAAATGGCCCCGATCGTCGGCGGCGGCTCGATTGGGGGTGTGACCACGATCTCCAACGGTCTGCCGATGAACCTCGGCCCGGGCTATGGCGTGTTCCTGATGACCAACTCGGCGCCGGGTGTGACGACCATTGTCACCAACCCCGGCAGCAACGTGAACGTCAGCACCACGGGCCGTCCGTCGTTTACCAACGTCGTCGGCACCAGTGGCACGGCAACGGCGTACAACGCTACGCAGGTTGGCAATGTGTTGGTGTTCAACAACGCGCTGGGAGCGTCGAACATTGTCGACTTCACCAGCATGCTGCCCAACGAGTAAACGACTCAGTGGGTCTGCTAGTGAGCAACCGGGGCTTCGGCCCCGGTTTTTTTATGGAGCGTCTGTTGATGCAATCCGAGCCAATCAACTGTCTCGATCCCAGCGCCATCGGTTTTGCCAGCGTTGGGGAAAATGTCGTCATCCGCAATACCGTGCGCATCGTCAACCCCGAGCGCATCCACATCGGCAGTCACGTGATGATCGATGACTTTGTGTTCCTCGGCAGTCACGAAGAACTGGTCATCGGCAACCACGTGCACATCGGGGTTCACACCGCGCTCATCGGCGGTGGCCGCTGCTACATCAGCGACTTTGCCGGAATGTCCATCGGAGTCAAAGTCATGTCCGGCAGCGATGACTTTTTGGGTGCTGGCTTGACCAACCCCACTATCCCCCCGCCCTTCCGCGCCGTTCAACGGGGTGCTGTGTGGCTGGGGCCGCACGCAGGGCTGGGCGCAGGCGTGATTGTTTTCCCTGATGTGGCTATTGGTGAAGGAAGTATGGTGGCAGCAGGTAGCGTTGTCACTCGCAGTTTGACGCCTTGGGGAATTTATGGTGGTAACCCCGCACGGCGCATCAAACCCAGGCCAAGCCAAGAAATCCTGCTACGAGAGCAAGCTTTGCTCGACAGTGAAGGGCCTTATCCTCAGGTATTTCGCCGGCAGTCGCCCTTGGATCTTCTACACTCTGCTTCTGAAGTTGAAGTTAAGGAATGAGTAAGTGTCGCTATGCCTTCATTGGAAATCCATGTCCCGATCAGTCCAACGCCGATGTTCTTCCGTCAGCTATGGGCGCTGACGGCCAGCCTGCGCAAATTTGGGGGTACCGCTGGCCGGAAAGCGCGTGTCATTTGCTGGTTGAGCCCAGAGCTGCCGGGGTTGCCAAGGGTGCATCGTCTGCATCCGTGGGCCGATCATTTGGGAATTGAGTTCAGGTGGGTTGGAGCCGAGCTATTTTCTCGTCATTGGTACTTTGGCACTGCGCTAGCGCGCTGGGCCGGGCCTTTTAGCGCCGATGTCGTTCTGATGCTCGACGCGGATGTCTTGATTGTTCGCGCGCTCGACGACCTCGTGTCGGATGTATTAGATCGGCCTGGGTTGCATGGCTTGTTAACGCATATATCGCCGCTGACGGTAGGGGAATGGCAAACGCTTTGGCGAGAGAATGGTTTGGGTGATGCGCCGCTTGTCTGCACGCCCTTGGCGGCCGATTTCATGACATTGAATAAATCTCAGCGCATGCCTCCATATTTCAATCTCGGGGTACTAGCTGCACACCGAGATATTATGCACATCCTGGGAGACGGGCTTATACGGGAAATGGAGCGTGTGAATGCAGCGGGAAAAAATTGGTTCCGCTGCCAAATTGCGGTAGCGATGAGCCTGGCGCGCCACGGGCTGCCTTGGTTTGCCTTGCCGCTGCGTGACAATTTTCCGAATATTGATGGGTTTGAGCGGCGTCAACCAGATGAGCTTGCGGCTGTGCGCATTGCGCATTATCTCAACAAAACAGAGACGTTAAACAAATCACGCGATTTCAATGATCGTCTCAGCTTCATGGCATTACTCCAGCGTCAAGGGCTGCAGGGCTTGGAAGCGAGGATTCAGCAAACTTTAAAGGCGTTGCTGCCATGTCCGCTTGACGAATTCAATCAACGTTTGCGTGCCAGATTGTTCCATCCAATCCCAAAACTGGTAGCAAGTGATGGATATATTTGAGTGAAAATTGCGGTGAGAGAATGCGAAATATGCTATATGGGCAGCCATTATGAAAAATAGTGTTTTTACTGAATCACAGCGCGCTGATTGCCGATGCACCATTCAACACCAGTAATACGTTTTCCATTCCAGCGCCCTGAACTGCCGCCAGTTAACTCGTGGCAAGAGTTGTTAGACGTTGCGTATACTCATCATCGATATAGCAATCATGGACCTTTGGCGCTAAATTTTGAGCTGGCGCTGCAGAAACGGGTAGGCCGCACTGTGGTTCTGGCAGTAAACGGCACGGCAGCCATTAGTGCAGCGTTGCTCGCAATCGATCGGCGTGGAGGGGTCATTCTCCCCAGTTTTACATTTCCAGCGACGCTGGGAGCTGTCTTTCAGTCAGGCCTGGAGCCGGTCCTTGCTGACGTGAATTTCAGGACCTGGGAGCTTGACGTCTGCTCGATTGAAGCGGCTGCAAAGGCTTATGGGCGGCCACTAGCTGCCATAGTAGGCGTGCGCTCCTTTGGACTGTGCCGTGACTGGTCTCCAATTCAAAACTGGTGCGACCAGCAGGGTGTTCCGTTGATTCTCGACAGCGCTGCAGCCTTTGGCGGTATGCTAGTTAATGGGACGGCCGTAGGGCTGCAGGGTAGGATGGAAACATTTTCTTTTCATGCAACCAAGGTGTTTGCAGTCGGAGAAGGCGGGGCGATTGCCTGTGAGCCACAGGACGTTGCACGCCTGCGTCGAGTCATGAATTTTGGCCTGCAAGATGGCGACTTACAGGGGTGGGGGTTCAATGGCAAGGTTAGCGAATTTACAGCCGCAATCGGTTTGGCGCAGAATACCGAATTTGACTCGCATCTTCGCGAACGGCACACAGCTGCACAAGTCTACGCCGAAATTTTTTCCAGCAAGGTCCCTGATTGGGGGCTGGCATTTGAGCCAGGAACACCACCTTGGCAGGCTTATCCGGTGCTCGCCCCGACAGCAGAGTTGGCGGATCGCTTTGAAAAGATCGCCGCGCAGGCCGGGGTGCAAACTCGCCGTTATTATCGGCCAGCATTGCATACAGCGCCAGGGCTTGAATCGCTGACTTTCGGACAGCGACTGCCCATAAGCGAGGATTTGGCGCAGCGCATGGTGTGTCTGCCGATGTATTCGCGCTGGGGCGAGGGCGAGTGCGCTGACTTACGAAATATTCTGAATACTGTGCTTGAAAATCTTTGATGTAAATCTCACAACGTATTGCCGCGTGGCTTGGAATGCATCGTAGTAGCACAAATTTTATCGCCCAACGCTTATTGATGTGCATTGTTGATCTTGGGAACATCTGCACAACCCCCGTCAAAGCGGCGGTTGTCCATTGAAATTTCAGATGGCGAGATATTGGTGCACTCAAGGGACGGAGTCGGGCCGATTGGCGGCCCATTGGGGGCGTTTTGCCCCATTTTGGGCGCACTCATCCCTGCGCGCCCATGTGCAACATGTGCTTGCGCACAATCTACAGTTTCGACAGCGCAAACAGCGTTACCAGATTGGCCGTGTTTTTGGCCAGTCCTTTGTATTTGATCCGGGTATAGCCGAACTGGCGCTAGATGACTCGAAACAGGTGCTCTACCTTGGAGCGGATGCGGGCCTTGGTGTGTTCGAGTTGCTCCAGGATGGCGCCTATGGGCGTGGTCTTGTCCATGGCACGTCTCTTACCCGGCATCAAGGTGATGTGCCAGTTCACTTCGGGGTGCTTGGCCTGGACTTGTTCGCGCTTGTCCACACCCCGGTAGCCCGAGTCGGCAAAGACATCGGTTTGCTCACCGTGCAGCAGCGCGTGGGCCTGAGTGACGTCGTGCGCGTTGGCCGCGGTGGTGGCCACGCTGTGCGCCAGGCCCGAGTCGGTGTCGACGCCGATGTGGCACTTCATCCCGAAGTGCCACTGGTTGCCTTTTTTTGTCTGGTGCATCTCGGGGTCGCGCGTGCCGCTGATGTTCTTGGTGGAGTTGGGGGCGGCAATCAGCGTGGCGTCCACCACCGTGTCGGCTTTGAGCAGCATGCCCTTGGCTGCCAAGTTGGCGTTGACGGTGGCCAGAATCTGCGTGCTCAGGTTCTGAGCTTCGAGCAGGTGGCGAAACCGAAGGATGGTGCTCTCAACAGGCAAGGGGGTTTTCGCCCATATCCAGATCGGCAAACTCGCGAAACATGGGCGTGTCGTACAGAGCCTCTTCCATGACCGGGGCCGACAGGTTGAATCCCTGCGACAGGAAGTGGATGCGCAGCATGGTCTCTACAGGAAATGGAGGGCGGCCAGTCTTGGCGCTGCGCGCCGGGGCAAACGGGGCAATCAGCGCAATCAGCGCTACCAGTTCAGACCAGGGCACCACCTGGTTCATCTCGTCCGAAAACTCGCGCTTGCGCGTCCTTTTGGTCTTGGTCTTGCGCTCGAATCCCGTCACGGCGATCTCAAGGCTCATTTGTTTCATGATGTTGCTGTCTGATATCGGTGTGTCAACGGCATGGGTTTTGCGGATCTTCCCAAGGTTACGACTGCGCACGAATCAGAGGCGTGCCTGGATCTGCAGTTGGGTCGAACAATACGGAGCGTCAAGCTGGAGCTTGTTTTTGCCACTGGCGCACATGGATACGATGATGCGCAGTAACCGTTGTTATCGTTGCTGGCTCGATGACCACTGCTGGTGTCCGGTTGGCTGCTAGAGATGAGAAGTTTTGAAAGAACGACAGATGCGTGATGACGAAACCGTGAAAGGGCGGTTACTTGTCGTGGTGCTCGGCATGCACCGTAGCGGAACGAGCGTCCTGACCGCGGCGTTACATGCGTTAGGTGTATGGGCCGCCGAGCCTTCGCAACTGCAGGAAGCCACGCCGGAAAATGCGCGGGGCTACTGGGAACTACGCGATATGGTGGCCCTCAATGACGATTTGCTGCAGGCGCTGGGCAGCACTTGGGACGCGCCGCATGTGCCGCCCGTAGTTCACCTTGGCGCAACTCGTTATGCCGGCTTTGCCGAGCGCGCGCGGCGTTTGCTGACCGATGCGTTCGGAAAATCACCCAACTTGGTGATCAAAGATCCGAGGATGTGCCGGTTGCTCGATTTTTGGATCGTGCAGTTCGAGGCACTGGGTTTGGATGTGCGCTACATCCTATCGCTTCGCGACCCGGTGGAATGCGCACTGTCAATGAACAAACGGGACCGCTTGCCGTTGGCCGTTGGCCGTTGGCTGTGGGTTGATCACATGGTGTCGGCCTGTAATCAGACCGCGGGACGAAACCGGTTGTTCGTCGTCTACGATCGACTTTTGGACTCGCCCATTGATCAGTTGGCGCGCTTGGCTTTATTCCTCGGGATCGGGGTGCCGCTGCAGGAGACGGGCGCGGCTGCGGTCATCGTGCCGGAACTTCGGCATCAGCGGCGTGAGCAGGTGTCTGAGACGGAGCGGGCTGGCGACTCTGTGTTAGGAAATTTCGACGGTCGTGTCTATAGCGCCTTGTTGGCCTTTGCTGAGGGCGACGCGCCAAACGATGATGCACTGCGCGGATGGCACGCTGTGCGGCGGGAGGTCATGCGGTTACGCGCGGGAAGATATCCGACGCTGGAAGGCTTACCCGCTCGCTCATCAAGTACCCCGGTGAAAACTGCTATCGTGCTTCACCTCTACTACCCGGAACAATGGCCTGAGTTGCTAGCGCTGCTGGAACATCTTGCACCAGATATTGATCTTTTCGCGACCATTACGGGACCGCAGGCATCTGTTTCGCGGTCTTTGATTGAAAATTTTGATCCGTCAGCGATGGTGTTGGAGACGCCCAATCGGGGGCGCGACATTGCGCCGTTTCTCTCGGTATTGCCGACACTCATCGCGCAGCAATACGACTGCGTGTGCAAACTGCACACCAAACGCTCCGACTATTCGCGTATCGATGGGTTAGGCTGGCGTTTCGATTTATGGGCAGGACTCATTGGCCGGAGCGATGAGGTTGAACACATTCGGGTCCGTTTCGGAATGGATGCATCGCTGGGTATGCTCGGACTGCATGCCTATTGGGTGTCTGTGCAGGACTTTAGAGACAGTCGACATGACCGGGTGCTCGAATTAGCCAACACTTTGCTCACGCAACGCGATCTAGAAAACTGGCATTTTTTCGCCGGAACTATGTTTTGGTTTCGGCCATCGGCCTTGCTGCAGTTATTGTCGTTAGGGTTTAGTCACGATGACTTCGAACCCGAGCAAGGCCAGCGAGAGGGCACTCTGGCGCACGCCATCGAACGATTATTGCCCCTTGCGGGGCGCGCTAGAGGCCATTGGATTGACACATATCATCCGGCACCAATGCAGCGTAGCGATAACTGTCTGCCCCCGGTTTTCGCGCAAACTTCCACTGAGCAGCTGCTCGATGAATTGCGTGGCGTGCGCGAGCAGCTGACCGCAACCGAGACGGCGCTATCCGAGGTTCAAAGCTTGGCATTGGATCGGATGTCGCAGATCGAAATGCTGCAAACGGCGCTGACACAAGCGCAGAGATTGGCACTAGAGCGGCTGGCATACATAGAAAAACTGCATCAATCCCCATTTGGTCGGATTGCGCTTGCTCTCAAGTTGATGAAACCATGAACGTTGGTCAGCCGATCCTGCTTCATCACAGCATCGATCACCTTGTTGTCAAGGGACAAACGATGTTTTGCTGGGGATGGATTTTTGACGAAAACGACGCACTCAAAGATCTTCGTGTGCGTCTGTCGTTGATCGATGGGCGCGTAATCGAACAACCGGCACAGCATGGCGCTTTGCGAGAAGATGTGCGCAATGCGTATCCCCGCCACAGAACTGCAGCAGCGTCAGGTTTCATGGTGTCAGCTGCTTGGAGCGGAGCAGCCCTAGCTCAAGCCGAACTCATCGTGACCGTAGCATCCGGAGTAAGCAAACATGTGCCGTTATCGTTATATCAGCAAGAAAAGCAGGATCAAAATGGCTTTGTTTCGCGGTTAAAACGCGTTTCACATATGGGAATGGCGCTAACGCTGCGCGCGATCAGGTTGATCCGCCATGGCCATTTCCGGGTGCTTTGGGAAAAGGCGCAACGGTACCTGGCAGCCCGCCCTACGCGTGTACGCGACCCAGCCCAGGAGCTGAAGCGCGTATTGCAGGATGCGACCAATGGCAATCGAGCCGTGCTCGTCGTCGACCACGACCTAGGTGGTGGCGCGCCGCAGTACCGCAATCAGCTGATCGAGCAGCGAGTTGCTGCGGGGCAGCCGGTGTTGCTGCTGACGTTTCATGTCCCAACGCTGACTTATGCAGCGCAGGTCTATGGGCGACGTGCCACCGAGCGGATCGCTTTACACGATCTAGAGATTTTCATGGATTTAGCTAGAGATGGCTTGATCGGGGATATTTTTTTTAACAACTCTGTTTCGTTCCCTGAGCCCGAGAAAATTCCAGATTTTATCGTTGGGCTACATAAAATAACTGGTGGCGATTTGACTTTGGCAGTACATGATTTCAATATGCTCTGCCCATCGCACTTTCTGCTCGATGCTTCGGGGCGGTTCTGTAACGTGCCGGAAACAGCAGTCTGCGAGAGTTGTTTATCACGCAATCAGGAAGGATTCGTTAATTTTTTTTTGCAGCGCAACATTATCGTTTGGCGCAAACAATGGCGAAAATTGATTGATGCGGCCGACAACTTGGTATTTTTTTCAAAATCGACGCAGCAGTTATTCCTCAAGGCATATCCAGACGTAGAAATAGAAAAACTGCATATTCAGCCGCATAAAATGGGATATTTCTGCGCGCAAAAAATCAAGGTGGATTTGTCTGCGCCATTACATATCGGAGTGGTTGGAAACATTGGCAGACACAAAGGTTCGAAAATTTTGGCGCAATTGGCCTACACCATTCGGGAGCATGGATCTAAGGTAAAAATCACAATTTTTGGCCTGATCGATGAACCGGTGCCTAAAGAAATTGTCAGAATCACTGGGCATTACTCGCATGCTGATTTGCCAAAGTTGATTGAAAAGTCAGGTGTCAATCTCATGCTGGTACCATCTATAGTCCCAGAAACTTTCTCCTATGTCACACACGAACTCATGATGATGGATCTGCCGATAGTTTGCTTCGATTTAGGCGCGCAGGCTGAAGCGTTGCGCGATTACGCTCACGGCCGGGTCATCCCTCTCATGGGGGCAGACGCGTTGCTGGATGCGTTGCAACTTGCTCATCATGATTCGTAAGTGCATTGATCAATAAACAATTCACGTAATATATAAATATGCAAAAAAAAATACACGTATTTACCAGTGCTGCACTCAACTACATTCCGAAGGCGCGGGTTTTGTTCGAATCATTGCGCAAACATCATCCTGATTGGGTGCTGCACTTGGCGCTGGCTGACGAATTGCGAGGGGAGATTGACTTATCCGCGGAACCATTTGATCATTTGATTACGCTCGATAGTCTGGGTATTCCAAGCTATCGCGCATGGGCGTTTACCCACACCATCGTTGAGTTGGCCACGGCAATCAAGCCGTTTGCTTTGCAAAAATTACTTGCTCGTGAAGATTGTGCACAAGTTATTTATCTTGATCCAGATATTGTAGTATTTTCTGCTTTGGATGATATTCTTGCTGCATTGCGGCATTCGAGTATTCTTCTTATTCCTCACCAGGCTGACCCAGAAACCGCTATTGGCGCAGTGATAGATAACGAAATCGGCAGCCTCAAGCATGGCGTATTTAATCTTGGGTTTCTTGGAGTTTCGCCAACCGATGAAGGGTTGCGCTTTGCGCGTTGGTGGGCAGAGCGTCTTTATTATTTTTGTCGCGCTGACATTTGTAATGGATTATTCACTGATCAACGGTGGATCGATCTCGTTCCTGGGTTCTTTGATGAGGTAGGAATTGTCAGATCGACCCGTCACGATGTCGCTACATGGAACTTGACCACGCGTCAGTTGGCTGGTGATTTCGATGTCGGGTTTACAGTGGATGGCAAGCCATTAGGATTTTATCATTTCACCGGATTTGACAAAGGTGACCATCACATCATGGCGGCAAAAAATGCTGCGGGCAATGAGAGTGTTGCTATGCTGATGCGCTGGTACGAGGAACGCATCAGCGCTCTTGGAAAAGATCCGCTCTGCCGGATTCCTTGGTTTTATGGTTTTTTCGATAACGGCGAATCCATTACGCTTTCGCAGCGCGTGGTGTATCGCGAACGAGTTGATCTGCAGCATGCATTCCCCGATCCGCTGTCTGCGACGGGTTATTTACAATGGTGGAAAAAGCAGGCGCCACGAGAATTTCCTGAATTATTTGATGATCGGCTCTCAGGAGCGGCATTGCAACGTCTGAGTTCACGCCTCAGCCCTGGGTTCCGTGCTGGAGGAGAAGAAGGTGAGATGATTTCTCTGGCTGGCCTCTTGATGCATGCATTGAAGAATCCCAGGACGGCACAAAGATTGGCATCGCGAAGTGTGGAAGTCTTGCGAGCCGAAGGTATGGTTGGATTTCTGCGTAGATTGAAGCGGTACTGAGCGCAAGATTTGGCGTTGCTGGAACTTAATGCGCTCGATTTTTGAAAAGATAATGCTGTATTGATACCCATCGCCGAATTGGCGCGGCGCTGGAAGTATGGCAGGGGATGGGGTCTGAGACATCGCATGGCAGAGATAACCGATAGTCTGGTAAGTACTGCCGCAGTTACGCTTTCAGTTGTTTCCCATGGCCAAGAGGCTTTGTTGGGCGATTTTCTTGAAGACGTTGCAAAACATGCTCGCGGTTCTGTGCGTAGCGTGATTGTTACGCACAATGTTGCGGCTAGCGCTGGTACGTATTGCCCCGAGGAGTTGTCCGGATGCAGTCAAGTATTCTGGAATGATGGGCCTAAGGGTTTCGGAGCGAACCACAACGCCGCTTTTGCCCATTGCAAGACGGAATGGTTTGCCGTGGTAAACCCCGATATTCGATTGAACTGTGATGTGTTCAGTGCCCTGATTGCGCGTTCGCAGGCGGCTGATGCAGTGTTGGCGCCCGCTTTAATTGAGCCAAACAAAGGAGACGTTGTTAGTAATCGGCGTCTGTTGACGCCTTGGGAGATTGTTCGCAGGCGTTTGCCTGGTTGGCATCTAGACGATGATGTTATCTGGCTGCCAGGCGCATTTTTGCTGTTGCGCGCAGATGCATTCCGGAAAGTCGGTGGTTTTGACGAGCGGTTTTATTTATATGCGGAGGATTTTGATCTCTGCGCGCGCCTGCGGCTGGCTGGCGGGCAGCTACGCTACGTGCCAGAGGTGCAGGTTGTACACGCCGCTCAGCGCAGCAGCCACGCTCGTTGGCGTTATCTGCGCTGGCATGTGATGAGCCTTTTGCGTTTGTGGGTATCTCCAAGCTTTTGGAGATACCGCGCCCTGCTGCAAGCGCAGAGGCGCGCGGCCAAGCAATCAGATCACCGCCCTCGCTGACCGCCGCCAAAATTATTACCGTTCGCCGAGTTTGGGCGTCTACCCCCACCTCCGGAAGCAGCTGACCGACGGCCTCGGCCTTGGCCGTTGCGCATGTGCGGCGGCAGATCCAGTTCGACCCAGGGCGTGCTCTGCCAGGAGTCGGCACGGCGTTCTGGCGGAACGCCGCCCGCAGGAGTTGCAGCGACTCTGTTGCCAATGCCCGATAGGCGTTTGCCTTGTGGCTTGGCGGCGGTTGGAGATTGTGAACGCTCCGGGCTCGTGCCATTGCGGCTCGCACTACGGTTGCCACCATGGCCCGCTCCCGCCTTGCCGCGGCGTTGGCCTTGACCACCGGCGTTTGCGCCGCTGCGGCGCTCGCCGCCGTGCAGCACGGTGCGGCCGATGACGATGGGTTGCGCCTTGGCGTTGGGGTCGGGCTCGAAGCCGGGGATGATTTGCTGCGCGATGGGGTTGCGCACCAGTTTTTCGATGTCGCGCAAAAAGCCGAGTTCGTCGACGCAGACCAGCGACACGGCCTGCCCGCTGCTGCCGGCGCGCCCGGTGCGGCCGATGCGGTGCACGTAGTCTTCAGGGACGTTGGGCAGCTCGTAGTTGACCACCACGGGGAGTTGGTCGATGTCGATGCCGCGTGCGGCGATGTCGGTGGCCACCAGCACTTGCAGCTTGCCGGCCTTGAAGTCGGCCAGGGCGCGCAGCCGGGCGGATTGCGTTTTGTTGCCGTGAAAGCCGGTGGCGGTCAGGCCGTCTTTGCCGAGCTGCTCGGCCAGGCGGTTTGCGCCGTGCTTGGTGCGGGTGAACACCAGGATCTGCTCCCAGCCGCGTTCGCGGATGAGGTGCACCAGCATGTCGCGTTTGCGGTCGCGGTCGACGGGGAAGACGATTTGTTCGACCAGGTCGGCGGTGGCGTTTTGTCGTGCCACGCTCACCTGCCGCGGGTTGACCAGGAAGTCGGCGGCCAGGCGCTTGATGTCGTCGGAAAAGGTGGCGGAAAACAGCAAGTTCTGCCGCTGCCGGGGCAGCAGCGCGACGATGCGGCGCATGTCGTGGACGAAGCCCATGTCGAGCATGCGGTCGGCTTCGTCGAGCACCAACATCGCCACGGCCGACAGGTCGATGTTGCCCTGACCGTGGTGGTCGAGCAGCCGTCCGGGGGTGGCGACGACGATGTCCATGCCGCGCGCCAGCGCGTTGATCTGCGGCTGCATGCCCACGCCGCCGTACATCACCATGCTGTGCAGCTCGAGGTGGCGGCCGTAGGCGGCGAGGTTGTCGTGCACCTGCGCGGCGAGTTCGCGCGTGGGGGTGAGGATGAGCGCGCGCGGGATGGTTTTGCCCTTGGCGTTGCGCGCCGGCTGGCCGCCGGCCAGACGCTGCAGCAGCGGCAGGGTGAATCCGGCGGTCTTGCCTGTGCCGGTTTGCGCCGCGGCGAGCAGGTCGTGCCCGGCGAGCACCAGCGGAATGGCTTGTTGTTGAATCGGGGTGGGCGTGGTGTAGCCTTGCTCGGCAACGGCACGGACGATGGGCTCGATCAGGCCCAGGGTTTGAAACGACATGTGAGGAACTTTCACGCGCGCCGCAGTGGCGCGCCAAGACTCTGCCACCGCGCTTGCAACAGCGCGCCAGTCTGCAA
>Ga0078972_1010831_pt1 | contig 16718 bp, 32 predicted proteins | sample YelNatPaOPGAMG01_FD_67568 | JGI IMG/M metagenome (GOLD analysis project Ga0078972, IMG submission 67568) | Hot spring thermophilic microbial communities from Obsidian Pool, Yellowstone National Park, USA - OP-RAMG-01 (SPADES assembly) (version 2) | ecosystem: Environmental > Aquatic > Thermal...
AGCGGCGGGTGTCTATGCCCCGCAAAAAGCGGGGCAAAATCCCACGCCGATAGGCGTGGAACACTTTTTGCTACGCGCGCGTGCGTGCGCGCGCGATAAGATATATTATATTTATATTTATTATATTATATATCTATCCCCCTTTAGGGGGATAGGTTTTCTTTTCTTTTCTTATTCTTTTATTTCTCTTTTCTTTGCTACTTTCTTTTCTCTTGTTTTTCTTTTTCTTTTCTTTTCTTTTGTAGTGTTGGTTATGTCTCAAGTGTAACTCAAAGGGGTGTTTTGGGGGGAAAGGTAATGAGGGTCGCACAAACGCGCAAATGAAGCGCCATCCCTTTTCAAAGGTTAGTAAGATGGTTACTAATTTTTTGGCTATGTAAACGCAAGCATAACGGCTAACTAATCAAGCGGTTAATTAGTTAGTTGTTTTGTTACTTATTGAAAAGTTAGTAAGTAGCTAACAAACCAACCACAACCTTGACAATAGTGGTCAAGTTATAACTGTATCACCAAGCAAGCGGTAAACTTGACAACAATGGTCAAGCTTAGTTTACTAAGTTTACTTAGTTCGCTAAGTTTACTTAGTTTGGTTATAGTGCTATTACCACCCCCAACCCTCCCAAGATGTTAGACTCATCTAACAATGTTAGGTTAATATTATAAATGCGAAAAATATCAAAAAAAAGTAGTTAAAAATACTTTTATTTTTTTATACCTTGATTATACTGTCAAGACAATTTTACTTGAATTATGGCTAATTAATAAAAATACTTGACTTTTTTCTAAAAGTGTGTATATTATAAATAAGCAAGTATGAAAAAATACTTGCAAATCTTTTTTGTGGGGTGTTTTATGAAGTTTTTAGTTTTACACAGTGGATTAACTCTGCACTGCAAAGCGATTGAAAAAATAAAGGATGTAGATAATGATAAGGTTGAAATCATTGTAAGCGCCTATAATAGCGCGTTAGAAGTTGATATTTTTAGATTAATAGTTAATAAAAAAATATTTGAATTATCAATGAAATAATTCAAACAAACCTTTATCAAGCGGTGCTTTTATGCACCGTTTAAATAAGGGCTTGTAAGAATACAAGCTACTTTTATCTTATGGAGGTATTTTATGTTTGTTAATTATGGCAAGGAATTTAGATGGGATGGCAACTTCAAAATAAATGAAGTTGCAAGTCTGCTTGCAGTAAGGTTGATTAATTTATACAAGCATCAAGAAATATCAGTTGATATTAGTGGGGGGGGCTTAAACTGGGATATCAGAGTCCGCTTTATACCTACTGCGGACTACAGTAAATTTAAAAAAATAATCGCGACTTACAAAAAAGTAGATTATATTAGGTGGGCACGATTAATGAATCAATTATCAAAGCAAGCCGTGTAAAACACGGCTTTTTTATATAATTTAGTTATGTATATTACTAAATAATATATATTACTAAGTTATATAAGTAAGTAATTACTTTATAACTAATTTAAAAACAAGGAGTGCAAAAATGAAAAAAACAAATACAAACACAAAAACAAATACAAATACAAAAAAACACTTGACAAATTATAAAAATTGTGTATATTATTATTAAGTAAAAAAAATTTACTTTATGGAGTTACTTATGTTAAGCTTTACACTTTCAAAGCAAGCACTTAAAGACTTGCAAGCGGTTAAGGGCGGTTTGTCAAAAGACAGGTATTTAGCGACAAGTTATTATTACTGTAAAGTGGGCGCTGGTTATTTAAGAGTTTACACTTTTAACAATGATTACTATCTAACAAGCCTTGTTAAGATTGACAATGCAAGCAATGATACAAACGACAATATCTTTCTTGCAACGAGTGATTTTTTTGATTTTAAAAGCGATTGTCAATATAACATTGATATTGATAATCAAACGGCAGTAATTACTTCAAACAATATTAAAAGTAATAAACAGGTATTCAAAGATGCAAGCGGTTTCCCACTGTTTACAAATGACAATGTGGACTTAAAAGGTATTATCAATGCAAGCGCCTTGATACAATTATTAAAAGTAAAAAATGCAGTCTATAAAGATAAATATGAGAATTATGAAGTATTTAAAGGCGTTTTGTTTGATATTAAAGATAATGTATTTAATGCAGTAGCTACAAATAGAGCACAGCTATACTGGTATTATTTAAACGGCGTTGAATCTAACTATTTAAAGGATTTCTATGGTATTATAAATGAAAAAGCTATTAATGCACTTGTAAAAGTTATTAATAAATACAACGGCGATGTTTATATTAATAGCAATGGTCAATATATTAGTTTTGCATTTAATAATGACAAAGTAAAGTTAATAACAAAACTAGTTGAAGGTAGTTTCCCACAATATCAAGCTGTTTTATTAGAAACAAATCACGAGGGCATAAACTACATTAAATTTAACAAAGATAATATGATTAATACTTTACAAACTTTATTAAATGGTTATAAAGATGATTTAACACCAGTTGAGTTTATCTTAAATGACAAGCTAACATTAAAAACAAAAGAAAGCGAGTCAACCCTTGACTATGAAAACAAAACAAGCTTGCAAGTTAAAATCAATGGTAAATATTTATTTGATTATCTTAAAACATTACCTGTAAATATTGACAATATTACAATGTATTTTAAAGATAATCAGCACCCCGTAGAGTTTAGAGCTGATAATTACATTTTAGTAATGACTCCTATCTTAAGATAGCAAGCTTTTATTGAGCAGGGCTGGGCACCCTGCTTTATTAAGAGCTTGTATTTGCAAGCCTTAAAATTTATTTTGGAGGTGTCAAAATGACACAAAAAATTACTTTATCGGAGTTAAGGACCAAGCATCCTTTGTTTTTCGAGAGAAAAACTCAAAGGCTTTTTGGGGACATTAAAAAATATATTTACAAAGATTATTTAATTGTAAAATTTAGACGGGAATTGTCAAATACTAGTTATGAAGGTTACAATATTTATCAAATTACAAATGATAATTTACAGTATGTTAATACTGTAAAAAGTGATTATAAATACTTTATTGACAACTTAAAAGAAGGCGCGCAATAGGCGCGCTTTTTTTTGTTTTATATAATTTAGTTATGTATATTACTAAATAATATATATTACTAAGTTATATATATTAGAAATTGATATATATAACTAAATGACAAAATGTGGGGGCTGTAAAATGAAACAAATACAAACAAATACAAATACAAAAAAAGACTTGACTTTTAAGAAAAAATATGTATATTATTATTAAGAAAAAAACTTTAGGAGGTGTTTTATGGATGTAAGGTATTACTACGACAGCTATGAAAAAGCTGTAAAAGCGGAGGCGTGGTATAAGGAGCAATACAAAGACCCGCACTATCTTGCAAATATCTATATGCAAGATGGTAGGGATACTTGGAAGATTACGCCAGAAAACAAAAACGATATCAACCACGGCTGGTATGTCGTGGTTGATGTCGCAAGTTTAGATTAAGCGAAGCTTGCTAAAGCAAAGGGGATATAATTATGTGGGATTTTTTAGGCTCAGTGGTTATGTTGATTTTTTTCTTAATGTTATTAATAATAGCGATAGGAGGAAACGATGATTGATTACAAAAACTACAAAGTTATAAAAACAAACAAAAAGAAACTTTTGTATTGGGTTATTTTTACTATAATAACAGCTTTACTATGGATAACAGCCATAGAAATGTTGTTTAAATAATTTTACTTGAATTATGGCTAATTTTTAAAAAAAGGAGGTTTTTTATGAATGAGACAGTAAGCGTAGCAAAGCTACAAAGTCAGATTGACAAAATGGTTGAAGTAATGACAGAAACGGAAGTGGGTAAAAGAATGTGGGAAGAAGTGCAAAGAAAACAAAAACAAGAAAGCCTAAAGGAAGCAAAATCAATTCTTGATTTGCTTAAAAAAGACATAGACAAAAATATTGAGAGACTTCAGACTTGCCAGAGGATTCTAAATACTCTAAAAATAGGGGTGGTGGATGAAATGACAGAGTATTCTTTTGACAAACTTGAAGAGTTAGTAAGTAATTTACAAGACACACTAAAAGCTAACGATGTTATGATTAGAGAGTTAGCACTTGATTTAAAATATTAGGAGGTATAAAATGGACGGAAGGTTTTTTGCAGAAAATAGTGAGATACTACCACACAGCTTGTATAAAAAAATTGTAATTGGCGAATTGCCAAAAGAGTTTTTTGAAAAAATACAAGAATACAAAAGCGATGAGATTAAAGAAGAAAAATATGCATTAATGAATGGTGAAATAAAAAGATATTACAGAATGATTATAAGGGGTATTACAAGAAATCGTGATGGTAATGTGGTTATAGATACAGTGTTTGAATCGGAATTTTTTGATTAGGAGGTGTAATATGGATTTAAAAGGATTTAAAACAATGGAAGAAACAAGAGAGTTTTTTAAAAAAGAAGGGTGCCCAGAAGAATTTTTAAAGGTGATGGATGAATTAGAGTTGGTAATAGAAGGAAAAATCCCAAGAGACAGAAAAACAATTAAGGCGTTAATCAAACGATTAAAATCGCCAGGTGATGAATATCTTTTGTGCAATTTTGTAATGGAAGCTTTAGCAAATCAATTGTTACAATTAATGGAGATATAAAATGGATATGGTTGAAGTAATCAAAGACAAATACACAAGAAAAAATGTAGGGCGTCCCAAAAAGACGCCCAAGAAAATGGTTTCTTTTCAAACAACCGAAGAAGGTTACGAAAAATGGAGACAACTTGCTAAAAAACAAGGCTACAAAATGTCAGAACTGTTTAGGCTGGCGGTAGTAGAATACTATCGCAATCACAAAAATGATGAAATACTATAAAAAGGAGGAAATAATGGATAATAATATTTACACAAAAAAAGAAGTAAAAAATTTTACAAACATACAACTAATAGATGCTTTAGAAAATACTTTAAAAATATTCCCAACCGCAGTAAGAATAGAAATAGAAATATTTGAAAGAAGTAATAATAATAACCCATATGTAAAAGAAGAAATACACGATATATTGACTGCTTTTTGGATACTTCATAAATTGTATAGAGAGGCAATAATTGATGAGTATCCCTACAATACTTTTAAAAACTTAAAAAAAGCACTTATTGGAAGACTAAAAACAAATTATTAGGGAGCCTAATGCTCCCTTTTTTATTTACGCTATTCTTTAAAATACCGCACACAAATAAATTTGTGTATGCTAAACGATACACAAACAATCTTCTGTAAAACAAAAACAATTTTACTTTACGCTAATAAGTTACAAAGTTAATAACTTTTAGCTAAAGTTATCCGAAGTTGCTAAAAAGTTATCCGAAGTTTAAAAAATACACAAAATTACAATTTTTGGTAGGGTTTGGTGCCAAATATCCACAAAAATGTATACAAAAATCATAAAAAATACAATTTTTAAGAAAGAAAAGAAAAGAAACAAAAGAAAAGAAAGAATATCTACATCCCTATAGGGATGTAGTAACACTACCTATAGGTATAATTATTATATTATTCGCGCGCGTGCGCGTAGCAAAACTTGTTCCAGAAGAACAAGTAAGTAATAGCAAGCCTTTATGGCTTGCATATAGTAGCCAGCCCTAACGGGCTGGTGTGTATTTTTTTCTTTCGTTAAAATCTTTGCGGTGCAAAAAGCACCGCTTGAAAAAAGAGAGAGAGTTCCGCAAAAGTTAGTAAGTTACTAACTATCTATATTTGAAGTAGTAACAAAAGAAGTTAGGTTAGTCTAACATTTTTAGGTATGCTTAATACAAATCTACATAAAGGGCTATTTTTGATGTTTTTTTGTTTCAGAGTAGAATTATACCACAAACTACTCTAAACACTCACCACGAGCAAATAAACGCACTTGTAGACGATTTTAGAATGGGGGTTAGATGTAGTTTTTCGGTATTCCCGAAATACTAATTTTAAAAAACATTTTTTTCTTGACTTTTTGAAAAAAGTATGTATATTAGAAAAGTAGGAGGTATAAAATGAGTGCAGTAGGGCTATTAAAAAGAGTTTTGTTAGAGGAAGACAAGTATCCTAACTACATTACTTCAGAGGATTTAGTTGAAGATACTTTAGAGTTGGTTAAAGCGGATATTGCCAGTATCCGAATGGTATTGTTTGAGATAGTGGAAAAATACCCGAAGACAGTTATAAGAGACTTTAATCACTGGCATTTTGCGTTGTATCATATCAATTTATCAAAGTTGATAGCAAAGATACTTGCAAGTGGCAATTCACCACAGAAAGGAAGTTGCAGGGTATTAACTCAATGTAATATGTTTAAAAATGAAAGCTTTAAAGACCCTGTTTGGTTAAAACAGGAATATGTGATTAAAAACAGAAGTGCTAATAGCATAGCTAAAGAATGTGGTTGTATCAAAGAGACTATATGGCACTATGCTTGGAAATATGGTTTTAAGAAATACAAGAAGGAGGTAAAATGAAACAATACAAATGTCCTATTTGTGGTGAAATATCAAACAAGCTTGATTGGAAAGTAACAGACAAGCTTGATGATGGTTGTATTGTGGTAAGGTGTCCAAAATGTAAGGTATTGGTATTTAAGCATCACTTGGAAGAATATCAAAAAAACAAGGGGGATAGATGAGTATATTAAATTACGACCTGATAAGTGTGGATCCAGGAAAACGGTTGGGTGTTGCCCTATGGAAAGATAAAACGCTACGCTATTGTAACACCTTTGATTACAGCTTTAACACTATTTGGCAATTCTTGCTTAAAAATCCTGCAAAGCATTTGGCTATTGAGTTACAATATTACTACAACAATGCCAAAATCTTGATGGATTTGGTAGCATTACGAGCAGAAGTAACAACACTTTATAGGATTTGCAACCCTATGGGAGAAATTATAAAGGTGTCCGCGTCGGAGTGGCAAAAGGTGCTTGAGTTAGGTGCAAAAGCACCAAGAAAGGAACGCAAAGAAGCGGCATTAGCTTACGCAGAGAAAATGACAGGGCAAATAATGCGTTCATTTGATACAGCCGATGCTGTATGTATAGGAATTTATACAATTAATTTTATACTTGACAAAAACAAAAAAAGTGATATATTAGAAAATTAGGAGGTAGGGTATGTCTGCTGTGATATTTGAACTTCTTGAAGAAACTACTGTGGTGTCATTTAATTTTAATAGAGATGATGGCACTGAAGTGCAAGGTATTATGAGAGTGAGCAATAGAACAGGTATTTATTATTTGAGCAAACCAAAGTTAACCCAAGAAGAAAAAGATATGTTAAAAAGAAGATTTTACGGAAAAAATTAGGAGGTGTGAGTTATGTTAAAAGTGTCTGATGAGCTTGGTAAAAAGCACGCAAGGGATTTTGGGAAAGAAAGTTGTAAAGTGTTAGAGTGGAACGAAGACGGTATTCAAAGGTTGATATTAAACATTAGGGGTGGTCATTTTACTCAGTATTTGGGTATACCTAAAGATCACCCATTAGCGGGGCTTGATTACGAAGAACTACCTATTGGGTGCCACGGGGGGTTAACTTTTAGTGATGAAATTGATAGTAAATATTGTTCAGAAGATTTGTATTGGTATGGTTGGGATTATATGCATTTAGGTGATTATGATGAATTTAGTAAATCGGATAAGGATAAAGATTGGACTTTAGATGAGGTTATTGAAGACGGACAGCAAGCTTTTTATGATTTCAAAGTATTAAAAGAATTAGCAGAAAAAATAGCTGAAAAAAGCGAGGAGGAATAATTTATGCAAATTACTGTGTCAAAGGTTGAGAAAAGGACAACCAAAAGCGGTAAAAGTTATACGATGGTAAACGGACAGTATTATTGTTGGAACGAAAAACTGGTATTTGAACAAGGGGGAACATACGAGGTTGAGATTGAGGAAGGTCAATATCCTAAAATCACAAAACCAACAAAAGTAAATACTCAACCACCCCAATCCCAACCCCAGAACGGATTTAGAAATAGTAATGGCGAGAATAGGGATAAGACAATGTTATTGGCATATGCAAAGGATATAGCCTTAAAGGTGATAGAAAGGAGTGAAGAAAAAAACTCTTATCAACTTATGATTGATGGACTTAAGGTAACGGCTTTTGCTTACCATACATTGTCAAAACTATTAGAAAACCAAGAAAAAGGGTTTGATTTTTTAGCAAAATTACAAGCCGTTGAAGACGCTTGGAAACTCAAAGACACGCACAGTATATTAGAAGACAAAAAAGATGAACCAAACCCAGAGGAAGACTTATGAAAAGAATTAATATAGACAAGGAGGTGTTGGAAGATTTATATGTTACTAAAAAAATGTCTTCAACAGAAGTAGCTAAAGAGTTAGGGGTAAGTAAAAATACAGTTTTAAGACGACTAAAAGAGTGTGGCATAAAAGTGAGGACAGCAAGTGAATCACACTCAATGGAATATATATCAAACGAAACAAGAGAAAAGCGTAAAGTATGGTTAGGTAGATATTTTTCTGAAGAACACAAGCGAAAAATCAGTGAAACGGAAAAAGGCAAAAAGCTTTCCGAAGAAACTAAAAGGAAAATGAGTGAAGCCAAAAAAGGTGAAAAAAGTTCATCTTGGAAAGGTGGTAGAAAACTAACTTGGCATAGGCGTCTTGCTAAAAGACGCCTTTTAGGCTTTAAACCGATAAATAAACCATTTGAAGGTTCTGAAGGACATCATTTACGAGATAAAGAAACTGTAATATATATTCCAAGAGAAATACATCAAAGAATTCGTCATAATAACTGGACTGGAGAAGGAATGAATACTATAGATGCTTTATCTCTTCACTATTTAGAATTACAAATATTACAAGAGGTGGTTTAATGGAAAACAAATATTTTAAAGATTTGTATGAAATAGTTGAAAATTTACACCCACAAAACAAAACCCCCCACATTGTGGGGGTTACCGATATTGTGGGTTCTGTGAAGGCATTAGCTTTGAAAAAGAAAGTGGATTTACCTGCAAATAGAAATAATTTATTTAGAGCGTTTAAAGGGACTGCCTTACACAATCAGATAGCAATGCTTTATGCTACAACAAAGATTAAGAATGAATTTTATTCTGATTACTTAAGGGCAGTTTTAAACGGTGATTATGTAGATATTAAACCTGAATTTTTAAGAGAGATAACAAAAGATGAAGATTATTTAGTTGAGTATCCCGTTAAATTGACAATTGATGATATTACAATCAAGGGTGTAATAGACTTGGTTTCGTTCCCAGATGAAAAGCTTGTAGATTGGAAAACTGCTTCTACTTACAAGTATGTTTTTGGGACTTATGCAAGCTATGAAAAACAGTTGTCAATATATAGATATTTAGGAGTGAATACCGAAGAAAGATTATCTAAAATAACAAAAGCTGATATTGTTTTTTGGTGGGAAGGGTGGCAGTTGTCTAAAACCGCTCAAAGCGATTATCCTAAAGAAGATACAACGGTGGTGCCTGTTAATGTAATGCCTATGGAAGATGTAGAGAAATATTTGTCGGAGCGTATTTATTTATACAAAAAGTTAATAGAGTTACCACCCCAAGATTTATATGATTTAGATATTTGCTCTGATGATGAGAAGATGTTAAGACCTACAACTTATGCGGCAAGACACCCAAAACGCAAGAGTGCAGTAAAAGTATTTAATACAAAGATGGAAGCACAGATGTTTCTAAAAGACAATCAAGACAAAGATTATACGATTGAAGAACGAGAGGGTGTAATGAATTGTGCACTGTATTGTAAGGGGGCACCATTTTGTAAGCAGGCACAGGAACAATTGTTTAAGTTGGAGAAGTAGGTTGTTATGATTAGAAATGATATTAAAAAATACAACATAAGAATAAGAAAAATGCTAACAAAGGCTGCTAAAGCCCAAGTTAGCTATCCTGATTTTGTTCAAAGTAAGATATATTTCCCTACCATACCACTAACGGGGTTTGTTTTTAACCCATATACTTATAAAGACTTAATATCATTTGATTTGGTTAATTCTGATTTTGTTTTAAACTGTCTTTACAGTGTTAAAGCTTTTGGTGAATTTAGATTTGAAAAAGAAGTTAAATATTACTTTCTTGCTTATATATCAATTAAGTATGACCAATCAGTAACAATATTAGCAAGACCTATCAGTAGAGATTTTTATTTGTTTTCAAGGGGTTATTGGAATTTGTTTAGAAGGGTTATGGATATTGGGTATAATATTGACGAGAAAGTTCAGTGGGACAAAGCTTTTGACGATATAGAAAAATGTATTTCCCATAACATAATTGGAAAAGATTTGACAAAAGCACATTACTGGATAGGAGGTAATAATGAGTAAAGTTATAATAAAGACTAATATTCCAAAAGGAAAGTATTGTAAAGATTGTGGTTTTCTTACAGATATTGAGGGATTTTGTTTTATTTATGGTTATTTAAAATATTATTGTGAAAAAGAGGCAGATTATGAAAGAGCGGGTGAGTGTAAACTGGAGTATCCAAATGGTAAAGTTGTTTTAGTTGTTGAAGGAGATGAGAGTGGTAACTTGTAAATTAATCAAAGATGGTAAAGAGTTAGATGTTGTTGGTATTGATTTTAAAAATCAGTATGTTGTTTACTATGATGAAACTCCTATGCTTAACTCTCCACTACAAAGTGTGTATGAGTTTTATCAGCAGTTACCTTTGTCGCAAGCCAAATTAAAGTTTATTGTAAGGGGTCAAGACAATGGGATTAGCATTAGTAGAGAATGATTATTTGTCGCTATATAGCAAGTATTTGGATATAAAAAAAGTGGGTAATAATTATCTTGCCATTTGTCCTTTTCACGAAGACCACAACCCAAGCTTTGGTATCAATCCTGAAACAGGAGCATTCCATTGTTTTGGTTGTGGTATACACGGTAATTACAAAAGATTTTTAGAACTAATGGGGGTTGACAATATGGGTGAATTTAAGAACAGTAATCTTGATTTAAATGATGTGGATAATGTAACAGTTTATGTTTACAAAGATTTGGATGGTAATGAACTCTACAAGAAATTTAGGTATGAGAAAGATGGCAAAAAGACCTTTAAGATAGAACCGAAAGGCGTAACCCAAGTGTTGTATAATTTGCAACAGTTGGCGCAAAAGCGCAGTATGGATACCGAAATATGGTTAGCTGAAGGTGAAAAGTGCGCTGAAGCACTAAAGCCGTTTGCCATTGATGCAAACGCAATAGTGCTTGGTTTTAACAGTTTTGAAATTCAATATCAAGAATATTTGGAAGAATTCTTTAGACAAGCAAATATCGTTGTTTTTGAAGATAATGATGAGACTGGCTATCGTAATACAAAAGCCATTCAAAAGACTCTTGAACCTGTAGTAAATACGATAAGAGTTGTTAGGTTTCGTGGGAACACCACAAAAGGTTACGATGTTGCTGACTTTATTCAAGATAACTCTGAAGATAACTTTTGGGTTTTATTGGATAATGCTGATTATTTGTATAAAAATGTGGAAACCCAAAAATATGTTATTGATATGGAAGCTTTTACACAACCTATTCCTGAACCGCAAATCCTATTACCAGACCTATTAAATATCCCAAAAGGTGTAATAGGTATGTTAGCAAGTAGAGGTGGTGAAGGTAAATCTATGTTTAGCCTTTACTGTGCCATTGATGGTGCTATTAACGATGGTATGAAAACTACTTTTATAAGCTTGGAAGATAGTTATTATATTATACTCTATAGATTGAAGCACCTAATAGACACCTATTTTAACAGCAATTATGAAGCGGTAGCAGGGAAAATAGTAGTTGAGAGAATTAATCATATCAACCTGTTAAAAGATGGGGAGTGGACAAGGCGTGGCAATTATTTCTTTGAAAAGGTGGAAGAGCATTTAACTAATAGTGATTTGGTTTTTATAGACCCTGTTGGTATGTTATTTCCAGATGAAAACAATAACGAATCAGTTGAAGCCATCTTCCAAAGGTTGATGAGATTAACAGAAAGAACTAATAGCAATGTAGTAATGATACACCACTTGAGAAAAAAAGATAATGACAGTAAAGAGGGTTTAAGGGGTGCTGCGGCACTGTTTGATAACTCAAGATGGGTTGCATTACTACAGAGATATTACAATGGGGTTAAGGTTAAGATAATCAAAAATAACTACTTGCCTATGGCAAATAATACTGAAACAACAGTAGAGATGTTTAGCTGATGTATGAGTTAGAGGGATACACAAAGCTGATTATAGCGGTGATAGCTCAAAGAGATTATTATCCAAACTACATTTTTTTAGATGATTTAATTGATGATGTTCAGGAGCTACTACCAAATGCACAAGTAATAGACATATTACTTGAAGCAGGAATGTTAGCCGTTAAGTATCCCAAAACGACTGTGAAATATTTAGGAGAACGACTATATCAAGTTAATACACCAAAATATATATCAAAAGTATTGGAGGATAAGTATGGCAAAGAAAAAAGAAATGAGTATTGAGGACAAAGTCAAGGCTGAAGTGGACGATATAATTTCATCTTATAGAACCAAAGATGTTGATGAATTATCAAAGGCTGAAATAGCAGTAAGTATTGCACTGAATTATTTAAAGACTAATAAGGAACTCCGAAAATACGAGGGTTTCGGCGTTGATTTAGGAAGTGAAAATGAGAATGAGTAAAGAAGAAATAAGTAAGCAAGAAGAACAAAAGAGAATTCAGGAACTTCAACAATATTTATTAAAGGTTCAACAAATAAGGTTATTCATAGAGAAAATGGCAATTCCTGTTTTGCTATTACTGGTTAATACAGTATTGCTTATTATTACTGTTGTCAACATAAGTTGGCAAAAGATTATTGTAATGAGTATTTTTGCAGTATTTTCACTTATATTCTATATATTAACAATTCATTCAAAAGGCAAAAATAATACCAATGAAAAAGATTGATATAAGTAAAGAAAAGGAGGCAAGGGATGGCAGATCAAGAGATACTGAACAAGGATAACGAACATTTAATGGACATTTTTCTTGAGGCTAAACTCGGTTCAAGGTTTGGTTCAATAGAGCAAGATGTTAAAGAAATAAAAGTTGAAATAGGATTTCTCAAAGACGCCTTAAAAAGTTTAAGGACAGTTGGCATATTGTTGTTTGTTGGTGTAGCAACAGAAATCATCTTAAAATTGTTACAAATAATTCATTAGGACTTGACTTTTTGAAAAAAAGGTGTATATTAGTATGTGGGGGAGGAATGGTTTCGACAATAGTTGAAAGCCAAAGTGAAGCTGTTGGACACGGGTTCGATTCCCGTCTCCTCCACCATTGAGGTGAGATATGGATAAAGAAGTAGAAAAGGTTTTAAACGAACTAAAAGATATTTCAGAAGGAGGCAAAATGATGAATTGGAGTGATTATCAGAAGAATACTATACAAGAGTGGATATTAGAGACTGAGGGTGGATACGTTAATAATCCCGCTGACCCTGGCGGAGAGACAAAATACGGTATATCAAAGCGTTCGTTTCCAAACATTGATATCCCAAAGCTAACACTTGACCAAGCTTTGAACATCTACTACAATACTTATTGGATGGCATTAGGGTTAAATAATTATCCGTTCCCGTTTGCATTTGTATGCTTTGATTGTGCTATTCTTTGTGGACCAAGATGGACATCTAACATAATGAAGAATGCTTATCTTGACCTACAAAGTCAAGCAAAGAATTGGGACATTCAAGCAATGTATGTATTACGAAAGAGAATTGATTATCACACTCACGACCCTAATTTCAGAGAGTTTGGACAGGGTTGGTTGAATAGAGTGGCGGATTTGATGCAAGAATACATTAGGTTAAGAGCTATATTTGTTAAGGAGGGTTAAATGGATTTGTTAAAGATTTGGAAAGCGGCACAGCTTAATCCTGACAAGCCAGAAGAATGGGGTGTGGAGCTTATAAATGAAATTAACAACAAATATGTAGAAGACATTCAAAACGGAAAATTAAAATTTCTTATTCTCCCTCTTAAAATTGAGAATATGGTAGACAAAGAAGAAAAGGAAAAAGAATTTAGGGAAATGGAAGCTGAATTAAACTTAACGGAATATGAAATAATTGATATTAGAAAATTAATATTTGTATATGTTAGAAAAAAAGAAAAGGAGGGTATATGAAGAAACTTTTCACAGGATTTCTTGGGGTGTTATTTCTCTTTGCAATTGTAAGTTGTTCACAGGTTAAAACTGTTACACCAACGACACCATTGCAAAAGGTTGCTTACATTGATGGAACAATTCAAGCATTAGGACAGGCTACTATTGACGCTTACAACGCAGGGAAATTAACACAGAACGATGTAAAATATGTCTATCAAGCATTATCAACGGCGGCAACATTAGCGGACAACGCACAAAAGGCATATCAGGCAAGCAATGGAACACAGGTGAACAATGCGGATTTGATTTTAACCGAAGCAATTAGCACTTTGCAAAAGGTGCAAGTGTTTTTAAACACAAAGGGGGTTGCTAATGAATAATGTAGCATTAGCATTTAATATTTTATTGGATTTAATTAGCACAGCCGAAGAAGTTGGGTCAACAATTCAACAAGCAAATGCAAGCGGTAAAGACATAACACCAGAGCAATTGCAACAGATTGTTGATAAAAGAAATGCAGTTTTAGACCAATTAAAAACCATAGCATATGGAGGTAAATAATATGAATGACATTAAAACAACATTGTCAGGCACATTATCGGGATTGGTAATTGTTATATTATCAATAGCAGGTATAGCGGTTAACAGTAGCACACAGGAATTGATAACGGCAATTACAACAGGCGTTGTTGGAATAGGTATAGCGTTAGTAGGCTACTTCAGTGCAGACCACGATAAGGTTATCAAAAAGCTACAACAGGGTGAGAATGTATTAGACAAGGTAGCTGAAGTAGCCAAAGCAGTAGAGGAGGTGAAGAAGTGAAATTAAGACCAGTGAATAATTGGATTTTGGTTGAGGTTAAAGATTTAAAGTATGATGAGGATACAAATTATGAAAGTGTAAAAGCTGACCTTTTAGAAGTGCCAGAGTATTTGGAATATGAATTCAAAAAGGGCGATAAGGTGTTAGTAGATTTAACAGAAGCTATTTTAATAGATGCTACGAGAGGTAAAGATAATTATATTTTTGCAATTGATGTTGATAGAATAATAGGCGTATACGAAAAAGAAGAAGTTAAACCACACATAGTAAACTAATGGGCGACTTTATGTCGCCTTTTTTTATTCCATTGAATTCGGGGGAATTAAAATGATTATTCAAATAAAGCCAGAATATATAAGCAATTATTTAGACTATAATAATTCTTCATATAAAAACTTTTTAAGCTGGAGCAAAGAGGTAACAATTCTATCAAAGGAAAAAGGAAAAATAAACTTTGACCACAAACATTGGTATTCGGGACAAAAAATCTTGTTCCAAACTTTATTCAAAACTCTTGAGAGTAAAGATATAAGAACTATTGTTGTGCTTAAAGCACGCCAGCTCGGAATAACGACTTCGATGTCATTGTTTGACCTATACTATGCAATGTCATTTAAAAATACTAAAGCCGCTATAGTAGCTCACGATGAAGCAACAATCAAAGAGGTTAGAGCTATTATAACCAAATACTACTGGAAGTCTTTACAACCAAACAAGAAAAGACCTATGGTTAGAAACAACGCAGAGCACACTACATTTACTTGGACCGACGCTGGAACATACGACAGCGATATAGCTTACTATCACCCCAAGACAAGAAACAAGGCTACAGGTAATATGGGTAGAGGTCAAGCTACTACATTTGCTCATTTAACAGAAGTAGCGTATTATCCAAGCGTAGATGATATTAATAACTTTGAAGCTACTTTTTCAGAGACCAACCCCAAGAGGCTATTTGTTTATGAGTCAACTGCAAATGGATTTAACTTCTATTATGATACTTGGGAAGCAGCCAAAGAGTCAAACACTATGGCTGCACTATTTATTGGTTGGTGGTTAAAAGATGAATACCAAGTTAACAATGAAGCTGATTTACTTAAATATGGATATGATTTAACCCCTGATGAAAAAGAAAGGGTTGATGAAGTAAAGCGAACTTATAACTATGAAATTAGTATGGAACAGTTAGCTTGGTGGCGTAAGACATTAAAAGAGAAAATAAAAGATAGTTATGAGACATCTAAAACCAAGCTTGACCAAATGTATGAAATGTATCCATTTATTCCTGAAGATGCCTTTAGGGCAAGTGGTAGTAATTATTTTGTTCCAACTACTTTAAGAAATGCACAAGAAGAAATAAAAGAGCCACTGAAGAGGTTTGAACCTATATTTTTTGATAAACCTTCTAAAACTCAATTGGCACCAAGTCAAACAGGTCATTTAAAGATATGGGAAGACCCAATAGATTTAAAATACAACGGCTATATACTATCGTTTGACCCTGCTTATTCTACTAATCCTGAAAGCGATAGGGCAGTAATTCAGGTATGGAAAGCATTTAGAGATAAGATATTTCAAGTAGCAGAGTGGGCAAGTCCTACTTCTGATACTATTCAATCGTGTTATTTGTTCCTTAAAATAGGTGCTATGTTTAATGCTTATCTATCTATGTATGAGATAGATGGTGCTGGGAGAGCAGTAGCACAGATTATTCAATTGTTAAGAAGAA
>Ga0078972_1010833_pt1 | contig 16716 bp, 15 predicted proteins | sample YelNatPaOPGAMG01_FD_67568 | JGI IMG/M metagenome (GOLD analysis project Ga0078972, IMG submission 67568) | Hot spring thermophilic microbial communities from Obsidian Pool, Yellowstone National Park, USA - OP-RAMG-01 (SPADES assembly) (version 2) | ecosystem: Environmental > Aquatic > Thermal...
CATAATAGCGATGCTTGGGATAACCTTCAGCATATTTGTTAATAAAAGGAGATGCTAATGCTTTTAAAACTTCACTGGAAACAAAATTTTCGGAAGCAATTAAATTAATTACTTTTTTTTGCCTTTTCTTTTCTTGAATAATTAATTTTTCAATTGCTTTATCTTGCATTTAATTTTCTAAATCCTTTTGAAGTTGGTTAAACATTTTTTCTTCTTGAGAAAAATTAGATAAACTTGAAGGTAACTTTTGGGATGATTTTTGAGTTTGGGTTGTAGTTAGCGAAGATGAAGGTAAATTTTTTAAAGATGAAGTTTCAACTACCGAAGTTGAAGATAAAGAACTAGAAGAAAAAACTTGAGTAGAAGATTGGTAAGAATTTAAATTATAATTTTTAACTGAAGGATTATTTTGTGGAGGAAATAAAAGAGGAACATAAATACTTATCACACTTAAAGCAAGTAAAATAGCAAGAATTGAAATTGTAATTTTGCTTTTTTTTATTTTCATTTTTAGTTTTTAAATCAATTGATTTTGGGAAGTTTCTTCGGCTGGTAAAATTTCTATTTTTAACATTTCGTTTGAGTCTCTTTGTGGAATAAAAAGAAATTTTTGGCGTTTAATTAAATCATACAACTCTTTAGTTAATTTTACATCATTTAAACAATACTCTTTAAGTTTTTGCATTTCGCCTTTAGCATAAAGATCAATTGCATCCATTCCTATGCCCGTTTTTTTTAATCCAACATTAGCTTCCGCTAAAATTCCCAACCCAATTCTTCTTCCCAATTTTTTTTCTATTTCTTCTAAAATGTCATAATGCTTAATATCCTTAACCTTAAAATTAAAATACTTTTCCATCACAGGAATATCAAATCTTTTCCCCGCAAAAGTTACAATTAATTGCGTTTTTTGCAAAATTTTTCCTAACTCTGGAAAATCTTTTTCTTCAAAAGCAAAATACTTATCTTCCTTATAAGAGTAAACACCAACAATAGAAATTTCTAATTTTTCTAAATTTTCCCGCCCGCCAACATCCTGAAATGTATTTTTGGTTTCAATATCAATAACTAAAGTATCCATAGACTGGTTTAAAAATTATCCTTCACTTTTAAAAATTTATCAAGTATTAGTTTATAAAAATAAATCAATATTCCCAACTTATTTTAACTGTTCATTATTAATTATAAATTATCAGTCATTAGCCATCGCTTATAGTTGTTAGTTGCCGATTGTTAGCTATTGGTTATTAAGTGAATCCTTTTTTGAAAAATTTTCGATTTTGGTTCTTGTTAAACTCCAAAGATATCCGCCAGTTTTTAATTTTTTTCCAATGTCTCTAGCAAGCGCTCTTATATATACTCCCGGACCTGTTTTAACTTTAATTTTTAAAAATGGCCATTTATATTTTAAAAGTTTAATTTCGTAAATAGTAACATTCTTTGGTTTTAAAAAAAATTTCTCTCCTTGCCTTGCAAGTTTATAAGCTTCTTTTCCTTTTACTTTAATAGCGCTATAAAGAGGAGGTGTTTGCTCTTTTATTTTAGAAAATAATTTTAAAGTTTTGTCAATATCTGAATCTGTTGGTATCTCCTTAAAATTTATTTTTGTTTTTTCTCCTTCTTTGTCATCCGTGCTACTTACTTCGCCTAATTTTATAACACCAACATATTCTTTAGAAAGATTTTTATATTCATTTAACTTTTTTGTTCCTTCATCAACACCAATTAAAAGCAATCCTTCCGCAAGAGGATCAAGTGTTCCTCCGTGTCCAATTTTTTTATAGCTATTTTTTGATTTAACTTTTTGGATAAATTGATTTGAACTTATACCTTTTGGTTTCCATACAACAAAAATTTTTTCATGAGGAATCGGTTTCTTAATTGTAAAAAATTTTTCTAGGATTTTACTATTAATACACTTTTTATTTTTATGATATGTTTTCATAATGTCTTATTTCAGGGTTTTGGTTTTCATTTAGGACAATAGCAATTACATCCAATCTAAATCCATTACACTTAAACTTTCCCTTATTAAAATAAAATTCAGCTAATTTTTTAAAGTTAGCTATCTTCTTAAATGTCATATGATCCTCAGGATTAAAGTTAGAGTAAGAATTAAGAGTTTTAACTTCTATAAATACCATCACATTTTCTGGTGATAAAGAGATTATATCCATTTCTCCAAAATTAGTCCTAAAATTCCTATCTAATATTCTATAACCGTTTCTTCTAAGGTATTTAACAGCCAAATCTTCGCCAATATTACCTATTTCTTTACTTTTATACATATTTTATATAAATTCTAACATAAATTTAGGATAAATTTACAGAATAAAGCAAACTTAAGGCGCAATTTAGTACAAAAATACCAAAAAATAGCTATTAAAAAATGTTTCACGTGAAACATTTTTTTGATTCAAAAATTCAATAATGCGATGGTTATCGCATTATCGGCTTGTGAAACATTTTTGAATGTTTCACACCTTTTTGGCATTTTTGTCAAGGAAATGTAGGTTTTATCGCATTATTCAGTTTTTTGACTTAGACAGTTTTTTGATTTAACGGCTTTTTCATTAAAATCAACAATTTCGGGTTTCGCCGCCCAATATTAATTACTAACCAATAACCTATAACAAATAATAATTTGCAACCAATAATGAAATGTTTTTTTATCCATAATTCATAATTATTGATTCATAATTCTTCATTATTTGTTAATTTTTAACTTACACTTGATTTTTTGATTCAAATTGTTCTAAAATAAAATAAGATTAAAGCCGCTCTTTTAAGAGTGGCAAATTTTTTAAAGGTTTAAGAGAAACATAAAAAATAAAAAATATGGATTTAAAACAATTAAGTAGCGCAGTAGAACAAATTAGCGAAGAAAGAGGAATTTCAAAAGAAAAAGTTTTTGGAGCAATTGAAAATGCTTTAGCCGCAGCATATAAAAAGGAATACAGAAAAAAATCGGAAATCATCCGAGCAAAATATGATCCTAACGGCAATTTATCTTTTTATCAGGTAAAAATAGTTGTTGATCCTAAAAAGGTAATTACTGAAAACTCTGACATTTCAAAATTAGAAGAAAAAGAAAATTTAATTCGCTTTAATCCCGACAAACACATTCTTTTAGATGAGGCTCAAAAATTAAAACCGGATGTTGCAGTTGGAGAAGAGTTAATTTTTCCATTAGAAGACAAAAGAGACTTTGGAAGAATTGCTGCTCAAACCGCAAAGCAAGTAATTCTTCAATCCATTCGAGAAGCAGAAAGAGCTTCAATTCAAGAAGAATTCGGAAATAAAGAAGATCAAATAGTTAGCGGGCAAATTCAAAGATTTGAAAGGGGAAATGTTTATGTGAATTTAGGAAGAGCAATGGGGATTATGTATCCCAATGAAAGTATTCCAAGCGAACATTATAGGGTTGGAGATAGAATGAGATTTTATGTTTTAGCTGTACAGGATGATGCAAAGCGGCCGGGGATTGTGCTTTCGAGAGCCCATCCTAATTTTATTTCAAAACTTTTTGAGTTAGAGGTGCCAGAAATAGCAGATGGAATAGTTGTAATTAAAAGCATTGCAAGAGAGGCTGGATCAAGAACAAAAATAGCAGTCATGTCAAATGAGGAAGGAATTGATCCGGTGGGTGCTGCTGTTGGTCAAAGAGGAACGCGGGTAATGGCAATTACTAACGAATTAGGCAACGAAAAAATTGATGTAATTGAATGGTCGGAAGATCCTGCTAAATTCATTACTAACGCTCTTTCTCCAGCAAAAGTTAAATCAATTGAAATCCTTCCGCGTCGGGAGGCAAAAGTAATAGTTAGCGAAGATCAGCTAAGTTTAGCAATTGGAAAGGGAGGGCAAAATGTAAGGTTGGCAGCAAAATTAACGGGCTGGAAAATTGATGTGCGTTCGCAATCTAATCCAGAAACTATTCAAGAAGGTGGAGTAGCCGAAGCTGAAGAAACTCCAATTATTCATAAAGTTAACGACGAGGAAGAAGAAGATAATCCAAAATTAGACACAAATGTATTTGAAGAAAATAATTAGGTCGAAAAAAAATTAATAAAAAAATGAATACAAGTTATATTATTATTTTTGGTTCAATTATTTTAGCTTTAATTTATATTGTTAATTTGTCTTTATGGCTAAGGAAACAAGATAAAGGTAATGAAAAAATGCAAAAAATATCTTTAGCTATCCAAGAAGGATCAAAGGCTTTTTTAAAAAGGCAATATAAAACGGTAGGGATTGTAGGGATAATAATTTTTGTAATTTTATATTTTACCTTAGGATTGCTTTCTGCTGTATCTTTTCTTTTGGGCGGAATATCTTCGGCTTTAGCTGGATTTTTAGGAATGAAAACTGCAGTGAGTTCTAATGCTAAAACTGCAGCAGCTGCTCAAAACGGTTTAAAACCATCTTTGGGGTTAGCATTTAAGGCAGGTTCAATTACAGGATTTTTAGTTGTGACTTTAGGACTTTTAACGGTTTCTGCTTTATATTTCATTACTCAAAATGTATCAAGTTTAATTAGTTTAGGTTTTGGCGCAAGCTTAATTTCGGTTTTTGCAAGATTAGGTGGAGGAATTTTTACTAAAGCTGCAGATGTAGGAACAGATTTGGTGGGGAAAATAGAAGCTAATATTCCTGAGGACGATCCCCGCAATCCAGGAGTAATTGCCGATAATGTTGGCGATAATGTTGGCGATTGCGCAGGAATGGCCGCAGATTTATTTGAAACTTATGCCGTAACTTTAACTGCTTCTTTGCTAATTGGAAGCGCCTTATCGCTTTCCGGAACTCAATTAATCTTCCCATTAATCATTGGTGGGTTTGCTATTTTAGCTTCAATTGTTGGAACGTTTTTTGTAAAAGTTGGTAAAAATGAATCAATTATGGGAGCTTTATATAAAGGGTTGGGCGTGTCTGCTTTAATGTCTGTCATTTTGTTTTACTTTGCAAGTAAATTTTTAATTCTTGAAAACAGTGGCAAAATATTTTTATCAAGTTTAACAGGAATTTTAATTTCAGTGTTAATGGTTGTAATTACTGACTATTATACATCTAAAAAATATCGCCCCGTAAAAAGCATTGCCGAAGCCTCAAAATCAGGACACGGCACAAATATTATTATGGGACTTTCGGTTGGAATGGAATCTACATTTTTGCCAATTTTATTAGTTGGCGCAGGAATTATTGTGAGCTACTCATTGGCTGGTATTTATGGAATAGCAATTGCCACCACTTCAATGTTGTCTTTGGCTGGGATTATTATTTCTATTGATTCTTTTGGACCAATTACTGATAATGCTGGTGGTATTGCTGAAATGAGCAATGCTCCGGAAAATATTAGAAAAATTACAGACTCTTTAGATGCTGTTGGTAATACTACCAAAGCAATTACTAAAGGGTATGCAATTGCTTCCGCCGGATTAGCCGCTTTGGTTTTATTTAGCGCTTATGCCGACAGCATTAAAATGATTTCTAATAATTATTATTTTGACATTCAAAATCCTTACGTTTTGGTTGGTTTATTTTTAGGCGCATCAATTCCTTATCTTTTCGGATCATTGGCAATGAAATCAGTAGGCAAAGCAGCAGGTTCTATTGTTGAAGAAATTAGAAGACAGTTTAGAGAAATTAAAGGGCTTTTAGAGGGAAATGCTTTACCGGACTATGAAAGAGCAGTTGATATTGTTACAAAATCTGCTTTAAAAGAAATGATTTTGCCGACAATTTTTCCAATTGTAATGGTTTTGCTTACGGGATTTATTTTAGGAAAAGAAGCTTTAGGCGGACTTTTGATGGGAACAATTATTTCTGGATTATTTATTGCAATTTCAATGACTTCAGGTGGAGCTGCATGGGATAATGCTAAAAAATTTATTGAAGCAGGTAATTTTGGAGGAAAGGGTTCAGAAACACACAAAGCGGCAATTACTGGAGATACAGTTGGCGATCCATACAAAGACACCGCAGGCCCGGCAATTAATCCACTAATTAAAGTTATTAATATTATTGCCTTACTCATTGTAAAATTCATTAGATAAAAACTTAAATTTAAAAACCCCACCTTCAAAAGTGGGGTTTTTATTTATTAAAAATTTTTATGTTAATTCAAATTTAAGTAAAAATATCTGCAACACTTGAAGCGGCATAACTTTCCGGTTTGGTTTTAGCTTCAAAATTATGCGCTCTTACAATTCCTACCACTTCTTGAATAAGTGATTTTGTCGGGCCGTTTTCCCCTACATCCACATGTAGTTCAAAATCCCATTTTAAATTATAAATTTTTTGGGAATTTAATGTGTTTTTTAATTCATTAATAAAACTATTAGCAGTATTAACCGATAGCAAAACTTCTTGAATAATTCGATCGTGTAAATTAAAAAATTTTCCTTTTTTTTCTTTTTTCCAAAAAAATCTTCCGCCGTTTCCAACTCGATGAATTACAATTGCTGTAACAAATTCTGCCGTTTTATCTTCAAACACATCAGAATCGCTACCTATTGTGATTTTATAAAAACAATTCGGTTTGGAATTCATAAATTCAACTATTTCTTTCACAACATCGGAAAGATTAATTTTTAAACCATAAGAAGTAAAAAACTGATTATCCATTAAGATAAAATTAAGCCTTTATAAGTTTTTTGTCAATAAAAAATGTTTTTGTGGGCGTTGGAGGATTTGAACCTCCGGCCTTCTCGGTGTAAACGAGACGCTCTGCCCCTGAGCTAAACGCCCCCGGTGCGCGTGGATGGATTCGAACCATCGACCCCAGACTTATAAGGTCTGTGCTCTAACCGCTGAGCTACACGCGCTTATTTATATTTTAAACCTGAATGCTAATTGGTTTCAAATTAAAACTTTTAATAATTGCGTAAAATTCTTCTTTTTCTAAAGTTTCTTTTGCTATTAATTCATTAGCAATTTTATCTAAAACTTTTTTGTTTTTTAAGATAATTTTTTTAGCAACTTCAAAGGTAGTATTAATAAAATAATTAATTGCATCATCTATTTCTTTACCTAATGTTTCTGAATAATCTTTTTCTGCTGTAATTTCTTTTCCTAAAAACAAAAGCGATTCTCTTTTGCCAAATGTACGCGGACCTAATTTACTCATACCAAAAACCGTAACCATATCTTTTGACATTTCCGTTGCTTCTTTTAAATCGGAGGAAGAACCAGTGCTAATATCACCAAATTTTATTAACTCTGCCGCATAACCGCCAAAAGCAACCGCTAAATCGGCCAAAAATTGAGAACGTGTTTTTAAATGTCGATCTTCTAATGGAAGTTTTAAAGTATAACCGCCTGCAATTCCACGCGAAACAATAGAAACCTTTTGCACCGGATCGGCATCTTTTAACATTGCTGCCACCAAAGCATGCCCTGCTTCATGATAAGCTGTAATTTCCTTTTCCTTTAAAGACATCATCCGGCTTTTTCTTTCCGGACCTAAAATAACTTTTTCTACAGAAGAAAGCAAATCATTTTGAGTGATTTCTTTTTGATTTTTGCGAGCGGCTAAAATCGCAGCTTCATTTACTAAATTAGCCAAATCAGCGCCAGAAAAGCCAGGAGTTCTAACTGCTACCAACCTTAAATCAACACCTTTATCCAACTTTTTACCATTACAATGAATTTTTAAAATTTCTTCTCGATCATTAATATCTGGGATATCTAAAATTACCCGGCGATCAAATCTTCCTGGCCGCAAAAGCGCTGGATCTAAAATATCCGGTCGGTTGGTTGCAGCAATTACAATTACATTGGTGTCTCTTTCAAATCCATCCATTTCAACTAAGATTTGATTTAACGTTTGCTCTCGTTCATCATGCCCGCCTCCAAGCCCAGCCCCCCTTTCTCGTCCAACCGCATCAATTTCATCAATAAAAATAATTGAAGGGGCTGCTTTTTTTGCAGTTTGAAATAAATCGCGAACACGCGATGCGCCAACTCCTACAAACATTTCCACAAATTCCGAAGCAGAAATATGAAAAAAGGGAACATTACTTTCGCCTGCAACTGCCCGCGCCAAAAGCGTTTTTCCTGTGCCGGGTGGACCAATAAGTAAAACTCCTCTTGGAATTTTTGCTCCAATTTCCAAAAACTTTTTTGGATTTTTTAAAAAATCAACAACTTCTAAAAGTTCTTCTTTTGCTTCTTTTAGTCCAGCAACATCTTTAAACGTGACTTTATTTCTAGGAGAAAAAAGCCGAATGTTTACTTTTCCAAAATTAAAAGCTTGATTGGCTCCATTTTTTGCTTGCCGAAAAATAAACCAAAAAATTAAAATAGTTGCTAAAAGTGGCAAAATTGTTGGCAAAACAACACTTAACCAAAATTGACTGCTATTAGAATTATTAATTTTAATTGCAACTTGAGATAAAGATGAAGACGAAACCCCTAAATTACTTAAAGTTTCTACAATTCCCGTTTCTGTTTCTTTTTGGGAAGTTAAAGCACTACCATCTTTTAAAATAATTTTTAAATTATTGTCATTAACAGTAATGCTTTGCACCTTGCCTAAATTAATATCTGTTGCAAGCTCATTTAAAGAAATTACTCGAGGGGGATTAGATTGGTTTTCTAAAAAAAATGAAAATAAAAGTACGATACTAAACAAAATTGCAAAACCTACTAAAAAATTTTTAACTAATTTATTCATTACCATAAATGAATTAGTGGTTATTTTTCCAAAGAAAGAATAATTCTTCTTTCTTGAGGTTTAATGCTTTCAATAATAAATAAATGTTCTGTGCCCGGCATCATTTGTTTTTTCATTTCTGCCACACTTCCAAAATCTGTAATTTTTACCATCCCTTGTAAATTATAAGGCAAATTAATTACAGCTCCAAATTGATTGTACATATATACTGTACCTTTAACTTCTTCTTTAACTTTAAAATAATCGGCTGCTTTTAACCACGGGTCTTCTTTTAATGCTTTTAAGGAAAGTAAAATTTTTTCATCTTTAATATCAATAATTTTTGCCTTAACAACTTCATCTACTTTTAAAATTTCTTTAGGATTTTCTATAATTTTCCAATCAATTTCTGAAATATGAATAAATCCTTCCACTTGTGGGTTGTCTGTAAAACGCAAAAATGCGCCAAAGTCAGCTACACCCGAAATAATTCCTTCCACAATTTGCCCTACTTTATAATTTTTAATTAATTCTTTATTGCTTATTTCGGATGTTGCTTTTTCAGAAATAATTAATTTATTGGTGCGAGGATTAACATCAATAATTTTTACTGAAAGTTCTTGACCTACAAAAAGTTGCAAGCTTTGTAAAATTTTATTTTTTTCTTCTTCAGAAAATTTTGGATAGTGTTCTGCTGATAATTGAGAAACAGGCAAAAAGGCAGCCAATCCATAAAGATCGGCAATTAAACCTCCTTTATTAAACCCTGTAATTTTTACTTGAATAACTTCTTCTTTGTCTTTTAATTCCTGGACATCATTCCAGGCTTTTTGTTTATCAGCCTCTGAAATAGACAACTCTACATAACCTTCTTCATTATCAACATCAATTACTTTACCATGAATAGTATCGCCAACTTTTAATCCTTTAAGATAAGCTTTTGCGTTTTGCATTTCACCTCTGTAAATTACACCCGTTCCATATTTACCTAAATCAACAAAAATTCTTACCGAACCTTTTTCTAAAATTTTTCCTTCCACCAAATCGCCAGGATAAAGTACTGGCAAAAAAGAACGATTGGTTTTTAAGATTTGACCAATTGAATTTGATTTGTTTTTAACATTAATAGACATAAGTTTAAACTTTAACTGCCAAAAATAAGGCAAATAAGTGATTTTATCTTATCAAACTTTAAAAAAAAGTGCAAATTAATAACAGCCAACCAAATTTATAACCACAAACTAACAACAAAACAATAATTTAAAAATTAAATAACAACTATTCCAACTAATTTGTCATCAGCCGCAACATTCATTATCTTTACTCCTTGTGTTGAACGGCTGAGTGTTCTTATTTCACTTAAGTTAATTTTTATGGCTTGTCCTTTAGCAGAAAAGGCAATAAGTTCTTTGGCTTCTGCGTTAATAATTTGTGCTCCAATAATTTTTCCGGTTTTTGTAGTAACTTTTGCGGTTTTAATTCCCGATCCACCTCTTTTTTGAATTTTATATTCTTTTAAGTCGGTTTGTTTGCCATATCCTTTTTCCGAAACCACCAGTAATTTTAACTGTCCTGCTTCTTTGGGGAAAATAATATTAGCTCCACTAATTTCATCTCCTTTTCTTAACCTCACACCTCTTACCCCAGAAGCTGTCCTACCCATACTCCTAATATCTTTTTCTTTAAAACGAATTGCTTGCCCCAATGCGGTTGTTAAAATAATTTCATCTGTACCGGATGACAAACCCACCCATAAAAGCAAATCATTTTCATCTAAAGAAATAGCAATAATTCCCGTCCTTCTTACATTTTTAAATTCAGACAGCTCAGTTTTTTTCACAATCCCATTTTTGGTAACCATAAACAAAAATCCTTTTTCTAAATTTTTTGAATAGGTTAAAATGGCACTAATTTTTTCGTTAGTTGGAATTTCCAAAAAATTGTAAACTGATTTTCCTTTAGAAGTGCGGGTAGCTTCCGGAATTTCATACACTTTAGTTTGAAACACTCTGCCTTTGGTCGTAAAAAACAAAACATTATCATGACTAAAAGCGTAAAGAATGCGTGCAATTTTATCTTCTTCTTTTAGTTCCGCGCCAATTAATCCTTTACCACCCCTTCTTTGAGACTTAAATGTTTCTGGCGGCATCCTTTTAATATAACCATCCTCAGAAAGAGTAATAATAAAATCACCTTCGGGAATTAAATCTTCTTCATTAAATTCTTTTAATCCGCTTGCAACCACCTTTGTTTTTCTTTCGTCTCCATAATTTTTCTTTAAGTCTTCCAAATCTTTTTCAATTATTCCTAAAATTTTTTTAGGATCTTTTAAAATTGCGCTTAGTTCTGCAATTAGTTTTTTCTTTTCTTGAAGTTCAGTTTCTACTTTTTCTCTTTCTAAAGCTGCTAGCGTTTGTAATTTCATTTCTAAAATTGCCTCCGCTTGAAGAGCTGAAAGTTTAAAGTTTTTAACTAAATTATTTTTAGCATCGTCTTTATCTTTCGATTTTTTAATAACTGCAATAATTTTATCAATTACAGCTAAGGCTTTAACCAGTCCTTCTAAAATATGCGCTCTTTCTTCTGCTTTTTTCAAATCAAACTGGGTTCTTTTTTTAATAATAACTTTTCGGTGCTCAATGTAATTATTTAAAATATCTTTTAATGACAAAACTTGCGGTTGAATGCCGGAAACTAATGCTAACATATTAAAGTAAAAATTTTTTTGCAGTTCAGTATACTCAAAAAGTTGATTTAAAATTTTTTGCGGATTAGTATCGTTTTTTAATTCCACTATAATTCTTAATCCTTCTCTATCCGATTCATCGCGAACATCTTTAATTCCTTCTATTTTTTTCTCTTGAACCAAATCTGCTATTTTAGTAAGCAGTTCTGATTTATTCACCTGATAAGGAATTTCAGAAATGACAATTTGAAAAGAACCATTCTTTTTTTCTTCAATTTCAGTTCGCGCTCGAAGAGTAACTGCTCCTTTTCCGGTAGTATAAGCATTTTCAATGTCTTTTTTGCCATAAATAATTCCGCCGGTAGGAAAATCCGGCCCTTGAATAAATTGCATTAAATCCTTAATTGATGATTCCGGATGATGAATTAAATAAGAAATTGCATCTGCCACTTCCGATAAATTATGCGGAGGAATACTCGTGGCCATTCCAACCGCAATGCCTAAAACTCCATTAACTAAAAGATTAGGAAGTTTGGCTGGTAAATATTGAGGTTCTTTTCTTGTGTTATCATAATTTGGCATCCAATCCACTGTTTCTTTTTCAATATCTAAAAGCAACTCTTCAGAAATTTTAGATAAACGAGCCTCAGTGTAACGCATTGCAGCTGGAGAATCACCGTCAATCGATCCCCAGTTTCCCTGCCCGTCAATTAATGGGTAACGAAGAGAAAAATCTTGCGCCATTCTAGCTAAAGTATCATAAACGGCCGCTTCTCCATGCGGATGATATTTACCTAAAACCTCACCCACAACATTTGCTGATTTTTTAAACTTTGCGCTATGTGTCAGGCCAGTATCCCACATTGCCCACAAAATTCTTCTTTGTACTGGCTTTAAACCATCCCGCACATCCGGCAAGGCACGCGCTACAATTACCGACATTGCATAATCTAAATAACTTTCCGAAAGTTCCTGAGTGATTTCCGCCTCTTCAATTTTAGGAATATTTGGTTTTATATTTTCTTCTTTAGAAGGCATAAAACATTTCCCAGTATAACAAAAATTTAAATTTTAGCCAACACCAAGCTAATGACCTTCATAATTTTGAAAATAATCTTGAAGGGGAAAATTATTTTTTAATTCCAAGTTTCTTTTTTTATTAAAAATTGATTCTAAAAATTCTAAACCTGCTTTAATTTTACCTTGAAGATACAAAAAATCATTTTTAATCTCATTTCCAACTTGATTTAATCCTTTTTTAAAAGTGGACCAAAAACTTTCAAAAAAAGATGGCGTTGATTTTTTAGTTGGTGGCAAGGGCAGAGTAGATGTTGCAAATAAATTAGAAGAAGTGGAAGAAGGTGGCTTGTGTTCAACCGGAGTAATAGTATAAGTTGCCAAATAAAAAATCCAAAAAATTATAACAATAACTGATGCAACAGTTGAAAAAATAAAAATATAGCGACGGCGGGTTTTTTCATCACTTTTTTGTATTTGAGCAAAATATTTTTTGCTTTTTTCAAACATTTTTTAAATTTTATTCCGCCCGAATCCAACGCAAAGCCATTTTATTAGGAACAATTTCTTTCTTTTTAATTGTTATTTTTTCTTCAGGCAAAACATTTTCCTGATTAAGCTCTTTAAGTAAACCTGAAGGATTACTATTTTCTATAAAATAAGGAATGACAAGTCCTGGTTCTAATTGACGAATAATTTTTGCTATTTCTTCCGATGTTAAATAACCGGAAGCATTACTTTGAATAAGTAAAATATCTATATCTTCCAAAAGTTCTAAATTTTTCATTTCAGGAACTTTTTTAATTAAAGGTAAAATGCCAAAATAAATTTCATCAAAAAAAACATTATAAGCTATTTTTTCAACATTATTTTCATAAGCAATTAGCTTTCCGTAAATTTTAATATCATCTATATCGTATTCACCTGGGCTGGTAATAAAAAAGGGATTGCGACTTTTTTCATCTACTTCAAAAGAAGGATAAAAAGTACTTAAAACTATTCTTGCGCTTTTAAATGATCTTTGGTCAGTAGGGTCAATTAATATTATTTTTTCTCCGGATTGTAACTTAAAATAACTTTTGCCTTGATAATTAATAATCATAATTTAATTTTATGCTTTTTCCATAAAAATTCAAATTTTTTATATCATGAGTTTTAGTTATAAGTTATTTGCTGTTAATTGTTTTATGCTATTTAAAAAATAAATTAAAAGTTTTAAAATAAAAAAGATGAATCTTTCTAAAAACCAAATTATTATTTTAAGCGCAGTTGGGCTGATAATTTTAATTTTTGTTTTAATTTTTTTGGGTGTTTTGCCGGGGAAAAAACAAAACAACTCTTCATCGCCCACATCATTTCAACAAAAAGTAGTTGCTAAAATTTCTTTTTGGACTTATGACGAAAATCCCCAAAATTTTAACTCTTTAATTCAATCCTTTAAAAATCAAGGCATAGAAATAACAATTAGAAACTTTGACAGCTATGAGTCTTACAATTCTGCTCTTTTACAAGCAATGGCGGTAGGACAAGCGCCTGACATTTTTATGATCCCCTCAACCGAAATTCCAGTTTTTGCCAACAAAATTAACCCACTTAGCACCACTCAACTGCCGCTTGTAACCCTCCAAAATCTTTTCCCCCAAATTGTTATTAATGATATGGTAGTAAAAAACAACATTTACGGACTTCCTCTTTCCATAGACACTTTAGCTTTAATTTATAATCGAGATCTTTTTAATAAAGCAGGAATTGTTTCTCCGCCTGATAACTGGGTTTCGTTTGTGGATTTAGTAAAAAAACTTACACTTAAAGATGAAAATGGGGAAATTGTTCAAGCGGGGACGGCTTTAGGAACAACTTCCAATATTCATCACGCTACAGATATTTTATATGCTTTACTTTTACAAGCCGGCAGTCCAATTACTAAAAATGGACAAGCGGTTTTAACCGACAACCCCTCCCAAATGGCTTTTCAGTTTTATCTCCAATTTGCAAAACCAACAAGCACCTATTATTCTTGGAATGCTAATTTACCAAATTCATTAGATGCCTTTGCTCAAAATAAAGTTGCAATGATTTTTGATTTTCAAAAATCAATTGCGGAAATTACTGCAAAAAACAATTTTATTAATTATGGAATAGCTCCACTGCCGCAACTTTCTACTTCATCTCCAATTTGGGTTGTTCCCGCCAGATATTCCGTTTTTACTGTGTCTCGCCAATCAAAAAATTATTCTATTGCTTGGAACATTATTTACACCCTTACGACTAATCAAAATCAAGCAGATCAATATGTTACTTTAACTGGAAAACCGCCGGCGCTTTCATCACTCATCCAAAAATACTTAAATGATCCTAATCTTACTGTTTTTGCTAAACAAGCACTGTATGCAAAATCTTGGTACGGTCCCAATAGAACAACGCTTGATCAAACATTTGAAAATGCTTTAGATGCTTTATTAAACGCAAACCAAATGGAATTTATAAATATTTTAAACCAAACTCAAAGTAAAATTACGGCTTTAATTAATAACATTTACTAAAATGAAAAGAATAATTTTAATACTAACCATTTTAATTATTACGCTCCCAATTTTTAATGCTTATGGAGCGGGAGGCCAAGGAATTTGGAAAGACACTCAATGCGCGGCCAATTCAGAGCATGGCGGGCCAACCGAACCTTGTAATTTTTGCGATGCTTTAGTTGTAGCAAACAACATTATTACAATGCTAATGAAATATGCATTAATCATTGCCGGAGTAATGATTGTTGTTGGAGCTGTAACCATAATGATTTCTGCTGGAAATTCTAAATTACTATCAAGAGGGAAAAAGACTATTACCAAAGCTCTTGTTGGAGCTGCGGTGAGTTTGTTATCTTACCTGATTGTAGGAACTTTTATCCATGTGCTTTCGGGAAACGCCGATTTCCCTTGGACAAGAATTAGCTGCAATAATCCAATTTATCAAAGCCCAGGTTCTCAAACTATAGGCAATGAAGAAAATAAGGGTAAATGGGCAAAAATTGACGCGGCAGGAGTTTGGCATTGTGATTCATCATGTAGTAGTATACCTGATACTAATCCTAAAACCGACTGTTATGATGCTGCCACAACCGTTGCTAACACTGCAATTAATTGTAATGAGTTCGCATCGCTTCCAAGTAATTACACATTTGGCATAAGAACAAGCGACGGTGTTGTTTGCACACAAGATAAAGGTAAAGGCTGTTACGGAATAAACTCAATCAATTTACTTCAAGGTTTAATCAACAACGAGGAGATTGCTTGTAATATAGTACCAACCGACTCATGTTCTAAAAATCCAACAATGTATGGAAAAATAGCTAATGACGGAAATTGGGCTTGTAGCGAAGTTAAGAACAACTTAACGGCCGTACATCCAACAACTGGTGGCATATGTCAAATTCCTTTTAATATTCTTTGCGGTAAAAATGTATTATATACGATAGGCATATTCCTTCCTAATTATAGTAAGAATAATAGTGCTGTTTTTGCTAAAGAAAAAGATGATGGTTCCATCGTTACAAGCACCAAAAATTGTGATTTCGGACAGGATATGATGGATAAAGAGTGTTTTATACTTTGGTATGATGTGAATGGTAATGCACAGGAGTACCATTGTACTGGTACCAATTAATGCGGCTGCACAATAATAAATCTGCTATAATTATTAATAATGCGTAATTTAAATTTATATTTTATATTATTCATCTTGATTACAAGCTTTTTTGCAATCCTTTTGCCATCTCTAACATCCGTAGCCGCAGATGTTCGATTAACTAATCCTTTAACCAGCGATAGTCTTGAAGGTGTTATAAGCAATTTAATGGATTGGCTTGTAAAATTAGGAGCTCCTCTTGCAGCATTAATGATTGTTATAGGTGGAATACAAATGCTTTTTTCAAGCGGAAATCCAGAAAAATTTAAAAAGGGACAGCAGACAATTCTTTACACAGCAATTGGATATGGTATAATAATTATTGGAAGTGGTATAATTAACATAATTAAAGTTTTACTTGGATCAAAATAAAAGGTCGTTAATATAAATTAATAAAAATGAAGTCGTTAATAAAAAAAATAGGGACATTAGGAGCATCTCTTGTGCCGTTAGTAACAAATGCTCAACTTGATACCCTACCGGGGTCAAGTAAAATTCAAAACGCGGACAATATTGTAACTTTTTTAACAAGCCTTCTTAATTGGGTTTTTGGTATATTACTTATAGTTTCTGTAGCTATGATTTTGTATGCCGGCTTTCGTTATATAACTGCAGCAGGGGATGAAGGAAAAGTTAAGTCTGCTAAAAAAACATTAACTTATGCTTTAATAGGAAT
>Ga0078972_1010836_pt1 | contig 16707 bp, 12 predicted proteins | sample YelNatPaOPGAMG01_FD_67568 | JGI IMG/M metagenome (GOLD analysis project Ga0078972, IMG submission 67568) | Hot spring thermophilic microbial communities from Obsidian Pool, Yellowstone National Park, USA - OP-RAMG-01 (SPADES assembly) (version 2) | ecosystem: Environmental > Aquatic > Thermal...
CTACATCACCGCAGAAACCGTATCCGGTACACTTCTTAACTATGACAGCCTTGGCAGGCTTATACAGGTATCGAACACCAGCGGGGCAGTAATAGGGCAGTATACCTATGACGGCATGAACAGACGGATAACAAAGACGGTAGGTGGGACTACAACAATATACCTCTATGACATCTACAACAACCTCATCGGAGAATACGATGCCTCTACTGGTAATACTACAAGAGAGTACATTTATCTCGGCAGCAAACCCCTTGCATTTATATTCTCTAAACCGTTATGATAACTACCAAAAAAGAGAACATTTCCCCCTTTTATAATTCATGTTTATCTGCAAGGTTTGTGTATCTCCCGCTGCCCACGATGATTGATCCACAAGGTTAATTACGATAAGCTCACAAGCTTTCTTGAGCTTTGATGTTGATGCCTTGTCCTCGACTGATGGTTCTACGACTTTGCAAGAAAAGCAACAGGATCTGACCTTAGAATGTTCGGTCGCATTTATGCGACGGTATTTTTCGTTTGATAAATCAAACCGCTACAAACTTCTTCTATCCCTGTTTTCACGAAGACTGGTTTTGCAAATGCAATCCACGGGTAGGGCTTAAATTCAAAAAAGGCAACAGGAAGGTTTATTAAAGAGATTTATTATGCTATTCGTAATATATGAAAACAATTACAATATATCTTGTGGTGGTTTCTTTTATTTTAAGTGCATGTTTTAATACATGGGCAGATTCGGGTTATAGCAACAATGAAGAAAAAAGGATACAATACATCCAACAATCACTTGATGAAGGTAGCTCCTCTGCAAGGCTCTGGTGGAATGGCTGGGTTGGTTTTTATTCAGCAGCCACAGTAATTTCATTGGCTGTGGCATTAACTTCCAAAAATGAGATACTTCAGATAACAGGTGGTGTATCAGCAGGTGAATCTTTAATTGGACTTTCAGGTATGCTCATATTTCCGTTTAAGGCAAGAACAGCTGCAGAAGAGCTAAGAAGCATGCCTGAAAGCACACCAGAACAAAAGGCTCAAAAACTTGCAAAGGCTGAATTGCTTCTTAAACAATCATCTGATGCTGAGATAGCTGGAAAATCATGGATGCAGCATTTCCTTGGTGTTCTTGTTAATGCTGCTGGTGCCTCTGTGGTATGGCCATTGTATGAGGACAGGATAAAACATGCAGGAGGTATAGCCTGGCAACAGGCTCTTGAATTATTTATTGTTGGCACTGCTGTAAGCGAACTACAGATATGGACAGAACCTACAAGGGCAATATATGATGAAAAGGATTATAAAAATAAGTACGCAGATAAACCACAGGCAGGGTTTATGGTTTTACCTGTTAAAAATGGATTAACACTCGTAACCATCATAGATTTTTGATAACCCCTTACCTGTTGTTTTCCGTAACTGCTATAATTGATTTTTCAAGTGCATTAAGTAGATGCGCTATTTCCTGTTTCGTAATGGAAAGTGGTGGCATTAACACAACCACATCATCAAGGGGTCTTAAAATTATTCCGTGTTTTCTTATTTCATAACAAACCTTTGCCCCTGTTCTTTGTTCAAATGGGTATGGTTGCTTTGAGTCTTTATCCTTAACAAGCTCTATTCCTACCATCATACCAAGTTGTCTAACCTGTCCTACATGTTCAAGTTGCTCTATCTTTTTTAAGCCTTGAGACAGCTGGTATATCTTAGGCTGAAGCTTTTCTATAATCTTTTGTTTTTTGAATAACTCAAGATTTGCTATGGAGGCAGCTACAGCAAGAGGATTGGCTGTGTATGTATGCCCATGATAAAATGTTTTTTTCTCAGCATATTCTCCAATAAATGCATTATAGATCCTTTGTGTTGTAAAGGTTGCTGCAATAGGAAGATAACCACCGCTAAGCCCCTTTGCTACAGCCATAATATCTGGACTGACATTTTCATGTTCACATGCAAACATCTTCCCTGTCCTACCAAAACCAGTAGCCACCTCGTCCAGAATCAATAAGGCATCATGTTTTTTTGCTATATCGCTTATAGCCCTCAAATAACCCCGTGGAGACACAATAAACCCTCCGGCAGCCTGAACCATTGGCTCAAGAACGATAGCAGCAACCTTCCCTTCATTCCTTGCAAGAAGCTCATCTACCTTCTTTACACATGCGAGCTTACACGAAGGGTATTCAAGCCCGAGCTCACATCTATAACAATAAGGTGAAGGTGCCTTTATCGTTTTAAACAGTAAAGGTTTGTATGTGGAATGAAAAAGTCCTATACCTCCTATACTTACAGAGCCTATTGTATCTCCATGATATGCATTGTTTAATGAAACAAAGATATACCTTTCTGGTTTACCAATATTGAACCAGTACTGCAGCGCAATCTTTATAGCTATTTCCACAGCTGTTGCACCATTGTCTGAATAAAAGACCCTTTTTAGCCCATCCGGGACAATATCAATTAGCATCTTTGAAAGTACGATTGCCCCTGGATGGCTCAGTCCAAGAAATGTTGTGTGTGCAATCTTATTTAACTGTTTGCTTATCGCAGAATTGATGTGTTTGTTTTTATGTCCATGAACATTTGCCCACAGGGATGACACACCATCAAGATACCTTTTACCGTTTATATCTATAAGATAATTACCTTCTCCTTTTTCAATAATTATGATCTGTTCTTTCTTCCATAACTTCATCTGGGTAAAAGGATGCCATATGTATGCTTTATCCATGTTGGCAAGCTGATTATAGGTATACCTTTTCATTCTAATCCGTATTCCTTCCAGTTTTTTGTAACAAGTGCCTTTATCTCTTCTGGCATTTCTATTACAGGGGGCCATGTGCGTCTATGTCCTTCCTCTGGTAGTTTCTTTGTTGCATCAATGCCCATTTTTGAACCATAGCCAATCTCTGGTGCAGCATGATTTAATACATCTACCGGACCCTGCTGTATTATTATATCACGCTGAGGATCAATGTTATTGCCAAGTCTCCACAAGACATCCTTTATGTTCTGAACATCTACATCCCTGTCAAACACAACAATAATTTTTGTCAGCATAAATTGTCCAAGCCCCCATAATGCATTGATCACTTTGCGTGCATGTCCTGGTATAGATTTATCTATACTTACAAATGCAATATTATGGAAAACGCCTTCAATAGGAAGATTAATATCAACTACCTCCGGTAAAATCTTCTGGATCAGGGGCAGGAAAAATCGTTCTGTTGCCTTACCAAGGAAACAATCTTCCATGGGTGGTTTTCCTACAATGGTTGCAGGATATATTGCATCTTTACGATGCGTTATAGCTGTGATGTGAAAAACAGGATATTGATCCTCCATTGAGTAATAACCTGTGTGATCACCGAATGGACCCTCTGTTCGCATCTCATCAGGATCAATATACCCTTCAAGGATAAACTCTGCATGTGCAGGAACCTCTATATCGGAGTTAATGCATTTTACGAGTTCTACTGGCTCTTCTCTGAGAAAACCAGCAAAAACCATTTCATCAATATCATCCGGTAAAGGTGCTGTTGCAGCATAAAGTGTTTGAGGATCTATCCCTATTGCAACAGCAACATCCATTCTCTTTTTTAATTGTTTGTACTTTCTAAAATGTGCTGCACCATGCTTATGTATATGCCAGTGCATACCAGTTGTTCTGCTATCGTAAACCTGCATCCTGTACATACCTACATTTCTTATCCCGCTGATAGGATCCCTGGTGAAAACAAGTGGAAGGGTTATAAATCTGCCACCATCCATGGGCCATGTCTTTACAATAGGAAGCATATTTAGATCAGGATTATCCTTTATAATTACTTCATGACACGGACCATCCTTAAGCATCTTTGGCAGCATATCAGAAAGCTGTTTTAGTCTTGGTAGAATCTTTAATTTTTCCCATAATGTCTCAGGGGGCTTTTGATCAAGTAAGGCTTTCATCTTATGCTGTAGCTCATTGAGGTTATTTACACCGAGTGCAAAAGCGGTCCTTGATTCAGTTCCGAACATATTCATTAAGAGCGGAAATGAGCTTTCACGAACATTCTTGAAAAAGACAGCAGGTCCACCTGTTTTAATCATTCTATCTGCAATCTCTGCAACCTCAAGTATAGGTGAAACCTCTTTTGTTATTGTTTTAAGCTCACCTCGTTTTTCAAGTGCAGATATGTATGCCCTGAGATCTTTAAAGTACATTTTATAAAACATTCAGGTGTAAAGCCTGGGCAGATCTCCTCATACCCTCTTTTATCTGAGAAAGATAGTTCATGTAATCTTTATTGAGTTTGTGCCATCTTTTTATAATATGATTGGCAACAAACTTTATAGCCAGCGTGGAATCTATATATGGCTTTGGATTCACCAGGCTTGCTATCTTTCCAATTGTCTTATCATAAACTGTATTCAAAGCCTCGTTCAGCAGTCGTGTATACGAGTAAAACTCCTCAAAAGAAGCGAGCATGCCTTGCTGTAGCTCAAATGGTGTCATATTCTTTGGTTGGAACACTGCATGTAAACCATCATAATAATGCCACATCTTATGAAGGATCCTTCCCTCTGATTCGAGCTTTTGATATGTTTCTGTACCTGGCAAGGGCGTAAGAATCATATATTGCACAGTATCTATCTTGTTCCTGAGAGAGAATTTTACTGTCTCCTTAAAAATTGACTTATCATCATCATCTCCACCGAAAATAAACATACCATGTATACGAATTCCACTGCTATGGAATACATCTATGGCGCGTTGTATGTCATCAATGGTTTGATGCTTGCTAAGGCTGTTGAGCGTTGCATTGCTAACCGATTCAAAACCTACATATACAGTGGTACAACCAGCCTTTCTCATATCCTTTACTAAATCAGGATATCTTGTAATATCCGTTCTAACCTGAGCAGACCACTCAAACCCAAACTGCTGTTTGGCTATTCGTTCAATTAGCTCATGGGTCCTATTGATATTTGCAGTCAGGTTATCATCGTAAAAGAAAACAAAATCTGTCTTTATTGTTTTTAATTCTTCTATTACCCTATCTACCGAAAGGGTTCTATAACCCCGACCAAACATCTTTGTTACAGAGCAGAAGTTACAATCATAAGGGCACCCCCTTGATGTCATAATAGGCATAATGTCCATCTTGTTGCTGTTAACGAGCAGTTTAAAATCAGGGATGGGTATGTTATCAAGTTTAGACAATAACTTTCCACTGATTATACGCTGATCAGAACCATATTTTAAAAGATCAACAATTACATCTTCCCCCTCACCTGTCACAACATAATCAACATACCTGCTTGCTTCTTCTGTAAGAAAGGTTGCGTGGATCCCACCCATGATCACTGTTGAATGTGGGTTCTTCTGTTTAAATTCTCTTGCAAGCTCATATGCTCTCTCAGATGTTGAAGTAAGAGAGGTTAAAAGAAGAAAATCCCCTTCAAGCTCATTCATTGTTAACTTTCTACCAAGTAGATTTTCATTAACTATCTTTACATCAAAGCCTGCATTTTTTAGTATGGTGCCGAGATATAAAGGTCCCATCAGTGGTAGGTTCATATACTTTGCAAATACATTTGCCTCCACTGCCTTTGGTTCTACAAACAAAATCTTTTTCATACTTTGTTAAACTCCTTTATTAATAAAATACTTATTCCAAACAATACCAGTGAAATAGGCCATAACCTATAATCCACAGAAAATATAAGGAAGAATACAACACACAAACCGATCAAAAACACCGAGAGGTGAAAAAATATAATACCTTTGCCCATACTTATGTATATAGACAAAAATGATACACCAAGAAAACCTACAAAGAATGGCCAGAGATGAGACATGGTACTCCATGATGTGTAGTTCTCATAGAATGCCAGTATACTGAATTGTATAAGGTAAACACCCATTGCAAGCACAATAGCATCCCTTTTACCTCTGTCCACATAAAGAAGGTAAAGCCCTATACCAAGCACCAGCGGAAATACGGGCCAGAGATTATATACTCCAGTTATGTATCCATAATTTTCAAGTATAAGCAGTAAGCCTATGGCTATGCACAAGAATGCAAGGACATTGTATCTGTTTTTTTCCATGAGTGTTTCCATTATCTGGTAAATATAGTATCATTTTTATATAATGTAAATGTTTTTTTACTAAAAATTAGTTACCCAGAAAATGCATTTGCAAACTTTGCTATTACATTTTTTTGTTTACACAAAAGGCGCAACAGGCAGGTTTTTAGATTTGCTCATCGCATCCATACCAAAAAAGGACCGTAAGAGCCGCTGTTAAATGGTGTGCCTGGCGCGACTTGAACGCGCGACCCGCAGCTTAGAAGGCTGCTGCTCTATCCAACTGAGCTACAGGCACATAATAAAAAAATAAGCACATTTTTTAAAATAAATCAATCACCGGGTGTGGACCCTAAATATCGGGGCGAGCCGATTTGAACGGCCGACCTCTTGCTCCCAAGGCAAGCGCTCTAAACCAGGCTGAGCTACGCCCCGTTAATGCTAACAAAATAAAACAAATAACCTTGCTTATCACAAGCAATTTTGGATAATACAATATTTTATCTAAATTGCAAGAGAATTGAAACAGATCTTAAGTTTGAACAATTGTATATAACCCGGGTTTATAAATGCGATATACCATCATCCTTATCATTGTTGGATCCTTTTAGTTGTTTTTCAAGCCATGATTTAACAATATCTTTTGCACCAAAACCGAAGGCTATGGCGAGTCCTAACACAACGCCTCCAAAGATTATAGAGAATGCTGCAACAATTACATTTTTTCCTATTTCAAGAAGATCGAGGGATATAAAAAGAAAGAACAATACAACAGCTATCTTGGTTAGTCTTCCAATTGCTTTGGCGTATGGAAGATGAGAACCAACTGCAGCAAGTACCATGATACGATCCAGAAAATCACCAAGCAGGTAACCTGCAACAAATATAATAATAGCTGCTATTATCTTTGGTAGATATAAGAAAAAGCTTGTAATTAGATGATCTATTGGCGCTAACTTTAATGCACTGAGTCCAAGCATGAGAAACACAAACACAACAAACCAGTATATAAATTTTTCCGTCATTAAACTTAGGGAGTTTTCACTGAAAATAACAGAAATGCCAATTTTTTCACCGAGTTCATTGAACTTTATGAGTTTAAATAGCACCCTCGCAAATCTTTTTAAAAGCCATGCAATGGCAAACCCTATTATTATCACAAATATCATCGTAAGAATGTTTGGGATATAGCTAACCAGAGCATGGTACCACTCAACAAAAGGCTGGACAATTATTGTTTTAAGAAATTCCATCTTTGCCTCCTTTAGTTTAAAATTTTAGCCTTCCCAGAGCTGCTTTAAATAATCTTTTTCTTTAACAAAATTTTTAACGATCTCCTCAATAGCTTCCTCTGCCTGTTTAGCAGAAGAGTAAAGTGTTTTATACACAAATGATGCTACCTTTCCAAGGTAAAGCGGCACCATTGCTTTAAGCAAAGATGCACGATCTATCTTTTTTTTATGAAATGCACAGGCAAACTCATAAACAACCATTGCCCACAATTCATCCGGAAATTCTTTTTTGTGCACCAACGACATAACTTCACGGTATGTTTTATCAGATAATATCGTTTTAAGTATATTGTCTATTTCTGGCAGGGCTTCATCAAAATGCCTTTGCATTCTTTCAACATCAACGCTTATAGCTTCAGGGATAGTTTCATAAACAAAGCCGTATAAAGGCACTGTCGTAATATCTTTTGTATCGCGCCACATTTCATAGTAGGTTTCCATAAGCATAAATGTTGTTCCGACAACCTGAACAAACATATTTACAAGGTCGATGGCTGGATCTTTAGCCCTGTGTATCTTTGTGCCAAGATACGACTGACATACATTGTATCCTTTAACAATAGCAAGTGTGGATAACCATATGTCAATACCAAATCTTGCTATATCCGTATTCCATACAGGTTGTTCTAAATATACCTTTAAAAGCCTTTGAGATATACAGAAATCTCCACCAATAGGTTGCCTCAGTGATTTACCATATAGGGCAGTTGTAAGTGGGTAGATAATCATGTTTGTTATAGTACCATCGTACTTGTATCTTGAATAATAGGGAGCTACAAAATCATATTGATTATACATAACAGGTCCAAGCAGGTTTTCCACCCACTCAGGGGATATACTGCGCAGATCTGCATCTACAAGTACGCACGCCTTTGCCTTAAACTCTATTGCCTTTTCGAAAACAAGTTTCACAGCGCTGCCCTTACCAGGGATACCTGTATAGGGTATGGATAATTTATGAACAGGGAATAAAGGATGCATTGTATAAAGAACATGGGGGTTTCTCTCCTTGAAGTTCTGTACTATGTCAGATGTTCCATCTTTTGAACCGCCATCTGAATTAATGATTATAGATCGGTTCGCAGGGAAGTATTTTTCTACCCCTACTGTAACAGCCTCAAGTACATGAGCAATTGTATCTGCATTATTAAAACTTGGTATGCCTATTACAATATCAAAATCACCTTGATCCACTGGTGTTTTGGCATATCTCGCTGGCTTTGCTTTTGTATCAGGTTTTAGAGATACCACTGGTGGACGTTCATACTCTTCAAGCACCATCTTTTCTATCCTGCTTACACCTGCGGATAACAATGATTGAAAATACTCGGTATTGATCTTTTCAATCAGTTCAATCTTTTTGTCTTCAGTTAATCTTTTAAAAAATGTTTGAAGTATGACAAATGACATCTTGCTTAGATCTGTTAATCTCTGGTTTCTATGTATACGCATCTCCAGGTCAACCTGCGCCATTGCATCTATACCAATTAGCTTTAGCAGAGATATAAGCATACCAATTTCTACACCGTAACCAGTGGAAAAAGGAATTTGTTCAAAAATATGTTTAAATCCTGCGTACTCACCTGCGAGTGGTTGAATGAATCCAGCAAGCTCAGGATAAAAGGCATTTATAAATGGCCTCGCAAGTAGCTCTGTAACCCTGCCACCTCCAACAGGCTTAATATCATTACCTGATTGGATAGGTCTTACATAGAAACCTTTGGTAAATAGGATATTTTGATTACGAAGAATTGGTCCGATTAAACCATAAACAAACCTTGGATCCATGTTTTTTATATCAGCATCTATCCACACAACGATATCTCCCTCCAGTACGAAAAGGCTTTTAAATAAAGCCTCACCTTTACCCTTGTATGAACCCAGTATGGGCATAATGTCTTTGTGTATGTATACCTTCGCACCGAGCTCTTTTGCTATATCTCTTGTTCTATCAGTGGATGAACTATCTATTACAACGATCTCATCTATCAGTCTGATATCGTCGTAGAGTGACTTTTTTAATATTGAGATGATGTCACCTATTGTAGCTTCTTCATTAAGAGCTGGTAGACAAAGGCTGATCTTTAGATCCCTTTTTTGTTTCAGTATCAAAAGAGATTGTAGGTTGGCAAAATCTTGACTGTGAAATGTGTGGGTTTCAAACCACTGATTGGGCTGATATTTTGACATAATTTATTTTTTACTTTCTTTAACCTTCATATCATTTTGGCCTGATAGTTTTTCCATCTATTCTTTAATATAATACCTGGTGATGGTAATGGAGTTATTCCTTTGCGGGTTTTCTCTGTAATTAACCATAAAAATTTACATATATTTTTAAAATTTTGCAATGGTAAGCCTTTACTATTGCATTTTTATGCCAACTCAGTTAAGAGTGCAAGAATAATGTCTATCAAAAATAAACAGGATGACCTCTTATACTGGATAGCCCTTAAACAGGTTGAGGGTGTTGGTAATGTCTTTTATAAAAGGCTTATATCATCATTCAATACTGCGAGAAATGTATTTTCCGCCTCTTATGATGAGTTGATGCAGGTAGAGGGCCTTTCGCAGACTGTTGCCAATAATATTAAACAATTTGATAATTTTTCTAAAGCAGAAGATGAGCTATACAGATTAGAAAGGCATTCTATAAAGATAATAACGCTATCAGATGAGCTTTATCCTCCACTTTTACATCAAATAGATGATCCACCACCCTTTTTGTATGCGAAGGGCAAGCTTGATATAACCTTACAATCTCCGTGTATTGCAGTTGTTGGAACACGATTTCCATCTCCTTATGGGAAAGAGGTTACAGAGGAGATCACCCTGGCGCTTGTTAAAGAAGGGCTTACAATTGTAAGTGGAATGGCAAAGGGTATAGATTCAATAGCCCATAAAACAGCTATAGCTAATGCTGGTAAAACCATTGCTGTATGGGGAAATGGCATAAACAAGGTGTATCCATTGGAGAACAAGCAGCTTGCACAAGGTATAGAAAAACATGGCTTGATATTAACTGAATATCCCCTTGATACACCTCCATTAGAAGTTAATTTCCCAGAAAGAAACAGGATAATAAGCGGTATGTCTATTGCTGTTGTCGTAACAGAGGCTTCTTTGAATAGCGGAACAATGATAACGGTATCACATGCACTTGACCAGGGAAGAGAGGTATTTGCTGTGCCAGGACAAATATATTCAATGATGAGTCAGGGCACAAACAGGCTTATAAAACATGGATGTGGTGTTGTTGATTCTGTGGATAGTTTTATAACAGAAATTAAAGCACTCCTGCCATCCAGAACCACTAAAAAGGAGACAAAATTAGATATCCCAGAACCGTACCTCAAGGTCTTATCTGTGCTATCCTCAAAGCCGGTAGACCTTGACACGATTATAGCAAGATTAAAATTTGACACAGCAAAAGTAATGAGTATTCTTACTGAAATGGAACTTAATGGTATTGTAAAACAATTACCTGGTAAACAATTTATAAAAACGGAGTAATTATGTCTGATGAAAAGGGTAAAGGAAAATATCTTATTGTAGTAGAATCTCCTGCTAAGACAAAAACTATAAAGAAGTTTCTTGACAGCAACTATGAGATTTTAGCCTCCATGGGACACATAAAGGATCTTCCCAAATCAAGACTCGGTGTTGATACAAAGACATTTAAGGCAGAGTATGAATTGCTGAAAACAAAGATAAAGATACTATCGGCTATTAAAAGGGCTGCAAAAAATGCTGTTGTTATATATCTTGCGCCTGATCCGGACCGGGAGGGAGAGGCTATAGCATGGCATATTGCAGAAGAGATTAAGAATGTTAATGCAAAGATAAAGATATACAGGGTAATGTTTAATGAGATCACAAAACAGGCTGTGCTTGATGGTATAAAAAATCATGGTCAGTTAAACAGGAATATGTATGAATCATACCTTGCCCGTCGCATACTGGATAGGCTTGTGGGTTATCAGATAAGTCCTTTGCTATGGGATAAAGTGAAAAGGGGACTCAGTGCTGGCAGGGTCCAATCTGTTGCGGTAAGACTCATCTGTGATCGTGAAAAAGAAAGAGAGGCTTTTGTCCCTCAAGAGTATTGGTCTATAGACGGCAAATTTTTAACACAACAAAATCAGGTATTTGATGCAAAACTTTTTAGTGTAAACAATGAAAGTATAGAGATAAAAGATGGAGATACAGCTTCAAAGCTTGTTGAGGAGATAAAAAAACAGGAATTTTCTGTAACAGGGATAGAACAGAAGGAAAGAAAATCTTATCCATTGCCACCATTTATAACAAGTACACTTCAGCAGGAAGCCATTAAAAGATTAAAATTTACAGCAGATAGGACCATGAAGATTGCACAGAGACTATACGAAGGTGTAGAGCTTGGTAATGAAGGTCACATAGCCCTTATTACCTATATGAGAACTGACTCAGTAAGGATAGCGAATGAAGCACTAACCAGTGTAAGGCAGTATATAAAGAACATCTATGGCAGGGATTATCTTCCTGAATCTCCAAATGTTTATAAGAACAAGAAATCTGCCCAGGATGCGCATGAGGCTATAAGACCAACAAGGTTTGATCTTCCACCTGAAAAGATTAAAAAATATCTTTCTGATCAGGAATATAAGCTTTACAAGCTTATATGGGAAAGGTTTGTGGCATGCCAGATGACACCTGCTGTATTCAAGCAGATGATCGTTCAGGTTAGTGGGGGCAGATTTGTATTCAGAGCAATAGGTTCAACTATTATATTTGATGGTTACCTGAAGATATACGATGACCAGAGGGATGAGGTTTTGTTACCAGCCCTTAATAAAGGCGATCATGTGGCGTTAAAAGATGTGAGTCCGCATCAGCATTTTACAGAGCCACCACCGCGATACACAGAGGCTTCGCTTGTAAAGGAACTGGAAGAAAAGGGGATAGGCAGGCCTTCTACCTATGCAACAATACTTTCCACTATCCAGCAGAGAGGATATGTAGTTAAACAGGAAGGTAAGTTTATACCAACAGAGCTCGGCAAGATCGTTACGGATATGCTTATCAAGAATTTTCCTCAGATCCTTGATGTTGGATTCACAGCTGATATGGAAGATAAACTGGATAAGGTAGAGGAAGGCAATGTAAATTATGTTGAGCTTCTGAAGGCATTTTATAAGACCTTTGAGCAATTACTAAAGAATGCATCCAGCCAGATGAAGAATTTAAAAGCCACGGAAGAAAAAACAGATATAAAATGTGATAAATGTGGAGCTCCAATGGTCATAAAATGGGGGCGTAATGGCATGTTTCTCGCCTGCTCTAATTATCCAGCATGTAAGAATACCAAAAATTTCAAAAAAGATGAGAATGGTAAGATCGTATTAATAGAGGATGAGAAATCTGATCTGAAGTGTGAACTATGTGGTGGAGCTATGTTAATAAAGTATACAAAGTCAGGGGCGAGATTTCTTGCCTGTGAAAATTATCCAACATGTAAGAATACCAAACCTTATCCAATAGGCGTTAAGTGTCCTGAATGTGGCGGAGATATTGTAGAACGGTCAACAAGAAATGGTAAAATATTTTATGGGTGTGCCAATTATCCAGCATGCAGTTTTGTGTCATGGAACAAGCCTGTAAATAAGGTATGTCCCAGGTGTGGTTCAAAGTATCTTGTGGAAAGATATACGAAGAAAGATGGGGTTGTACTTGCCTGTCCAAACAAGAATTGTGATTATGTTGAAAAGATATAATCGTATGTTTCATAGATATGGATAAATCTCCAACACCTCTAATACAGCAATACCTTGAGATAAAATCCAGATATAAAGATGCCATTCTTTTCTACAGACTCGGTGATTTTTATGAGATGTTTTTTGAAGACGCAGTTACAGTAGCACCTATCCTCGATCTAACCCTGACATCCAGACACAAGGATGTTGAGGACCCTGTCCCCATGTGCGGCGTCCCGTATCATTCTGCCAGCCCGTATATAAAAAAACTCCTGGACGCAGGTTTTAAAGTTGCTATATGTGAACAGCTTGAGGACCCGGCAAAGGCAAAAGGTATTGTCAAAAGAGATGTAATAAGGGTTGCAACGCCAGGGCTTGTTTATGATCCAGATACGCTGGATTCAAAACAGACAAATTATATAGCAGTCATTTTTTATTCTCAAAACAACTATGGTATAGCCTTTTTAGAAACATCAACATCTGAATTGCTGGTGATGGGAACAGCAGAGACAGAACAGGTATTTTCAGAGCTCAGAAAGCTTATGCCAAGAGAGGTTATTTATATGGATAGGTCGTTACCAGTGGAAGTCATCAATCTATTTGGGAATGAGGTTCCTTTTATACTTACACCTGTTTCTGAGCAATATTTTGACTGGGATACTATTAAAGAAAGGGTCATAGGGATCTGGGGTGATCAGCTCAGGGGTGCTGGTGTTATGGAGAACAATATAATTTTATCAGCTGTATCCGCATTGTTTCGTTATCTTGATGATACAAGAACACCTATCAGCAATATTACGATAAAGATGCTTTTGCCATCCATGTACCTTTATATGGATAGTGCAACAATACGCAACCTTGAGCTGTTTAGCTCCATCATAGAGAATTCAGAAAAGCTAAGCCTTGTTGGTGTAATGGACAGGACAATAACCTCAATGGGTGCAAGATTGCTCCGTAATTATCTCAGATATCCTTCTGTATCCGTGCAGGAGATCGTGTCAAGACATGTTGTTGTGGATTATTTTTTTAATGAGCCAGTCCTCAGGGCGGAGTTAAGAAATAAGTTAAAAGAGATAACGGATATGGAAAGAACAGTTGCAAAGGCACATAATCAAGCACTAACACCACAGGCGCTACAGAAGTTTGCCTCAGCTATTGAAGCAATAAAAGATATAAAGAAAATGATCACGAAGGATATACCACTACTTGCCCAGTTATCTACATCAATGGATGAACTTGCAGACCTTCATGCAGAGATAACAAAAACCATAGACCTATCACCCGGGCAAAGTGAGCATGGCTGGTTTATAGGTTCAGGTATCAATAAAGAGCTTGATGAACTGAAGTTGCTTGTAAAGGACACAAAGGGTTGGTTGAGAAGATTTGAACAGGATGAAAGGTCAAGAACAGGTATTAGCTCTCTCAAGGTAGGTTATTCAAGTGTTTTTGGCTATTATATAGAAGTAACAAAACCTAACCTGCGTCTCGTTCCTGAGAATTACATAAGGAAGCAAACTGTTGCTAACGGAGAAAGGTTTATCACGCCAAAGCTTAAAGAGATGGAAGTGAAGCTGCTTAGTGCTCAGGAGGAGATCAAGAGCCTTGAGGCTGATTATCTTAAAAAATTAAATGAAGCTATTTCACAAAACGCTGTTCGCATACTCAATTCTGCTTCTGCAATTGCAAAGATAGATGTACTTTTAAATTTTGCAGAGATCGCAGTAAGGAATAGATATGTTAAACCTGTTGTTGAAGAAAGTGATGTATTAGAATTGAAGGATGCCAGGCACCCTGTTATAGAACAATTTTTGAAAGGAGATGCATTTATTCCTAATGATATTACCCTGAACAATACAAGCAGACAGATTGTTATAATCACGGGTCCAAATATGGCAGGTAAATCAACAATAATTCGTCAGTCTGCATTGATCGTAATTATGGCACAGATGGGTTCTTTTGTACCTGCAAGCTACGCAAGGATTGGCATCATTGACAGGATCTTTGCCAGGGTTGGTGCATCAGACCATCTTGCCAGGGGACAAAGTACATTTATGGTTGAAATGACAGAAACGGCTAATATACTGAACAATGCAACGAACAAGAGTTTGATCATACTGGATGAGATAGGCAGGGGCACAAGCACATATGATGGCATAAGCATCGCCTGGGCTGTACTTGATTATATTGCTAATAAAATTGGCGCTAAAACACTTTTTGCAACACATTATCATGAATTGATTGAATTCGGGCAAAGCCATCCCAAGGCAATCAACCAGTCACTACCTGTTAAACAATGGCAGGGTAAACTTATCTTTGTAAGAAAACTCCTGGAAGGGGGCTCAAGCGAAAGCTTTGGTATAGAGGTTGCAAAAATGGCAGGATTGCCTGAGGATGTTATCACGCTTGCTCAAAGGCTACTGAAAAAACTCCAGGATGGAGAGATAGATAGCCTTGGTAGACCAAGGCTATCTGGCGAAACTAATGCTCACCTGCTTCAGTATTCATTGTTTAAACCAGAGGAAACAAAGGTATTTGATCTATTGAAGTCTATTGATCCTGACAACATAACTCCTTTAGAGGCTTTGCAACTTCTGATCAGGTTGAAGCAAATGATAGAGAAAAAAAGTGGATCTTAAAACAAGCCCTGTTAAACATTGCAAAACACCATATATCGTATATGCCCTCGTTATAGGTACGATCTTTGTGACAGACAGATTCACAGCTTTGAAAGCATACCTTGATATTATTGTTGCAGTCTTATTTTTGTATATTCCTATACTTTCCCTGTTCATAAAAAGGCAGCATCCTTCACACTATGGTATAAACAAACAAGGGGCTTTAAACTCTATCAAAAGGTCAATATTGTTAGCTCTACTTGTATTCCCTTTGTATAGCGTAGGATTTTATTTTTACATGAAATATATGCAGGGTATTGGTATGGGTTTATCAACAATAAAGCTATTCAGCCAACATGGGATATTTTTGTTTGTACTTAACAATCTGTTAATGGTCGCAATCCCTGAAGAGGTTTTTTACAGGGGTTATTTACAATCAGAACTGCGGAAATGTGATCGTAAAATTACAGGATTGTTCGGTGTTAAGATAGGATTGTCATTTTTAATTGTAAATGTAATGTTTGCGATTGGTCACCTTGTTCTTATTCCGAACATATCAAGGTTAGCTGTGTTTTTCCCAGGGCTTGTTTTCAGCTGGCTTAGAGAAAAGGATGATAATATAGCAGGCTCTATAATATTTCATTGGCTCAGTAATATCCTTTCTTTTTTATTGTTTTCCATGTTATTATGAGGTTAATGGAGTAAAAAAGTATGCGATTTAAAAACTTGCCCAAAACACTTATACTAAAAACACAGAAGGCAAAGGCGCAGAACAAGTATAAGACAGAAAAGTCAAAATTACAGCGCAATAAAAAAACTAAGCCTTTAACCCAAAAGATGCATTTACAAAAATAGGGAGGTTTGTGTAAAAAGCCTGCGTCAAATCTTAGGTATTCTTCGAATATTAGCAAAAAAGAATTATTGTGCTGTCATTGCGAGCCGCAGGCGAAGCAATCCCTATGCTTGTAGATTGCTTCGTCATTTTATTCCTCGCAA
>Ga0078972_1010837_pt1 | contig 16706 bp, 15 predicted proteins | sample YelNatPaOPGAMG01_FD_67568 | JGI IMG/M metagenome (GOLD analysis project Ga0078972, IMG submission 67568) | Hot spring thermophilic microbial communities from Obsidian Pool, Yellowstone National Park, USA - OP-RAMG-01 (SPADES assembly) (version 2) | ecosystem: Environmental > Aquatic > Thermal...
CGAAGATGGATGGCAGCCCTTCCCTCACCTGGCAGGAAATAGCGACCCCTCTTTCTTCTGCCAGCGGGCTGATGGCCTGGATAGCGCCGGCGATGAGGTCACCCGGGTCGATGGCCTCGCGGTGTGACGATACACGCTCCACCTCGCCCCATAGCGTGGGCGGGGGCGCGCCCTCACCAGCCCGCTCCATCGTCTCTTGGCCGATGCCCTGGTACTTGTCCCAGAGAGATCCCACCAGCGCCTCTAAAGCCTTGCGGTGCTCGCGGTAGAACTGACGTTCGCTGATGGCCAGCTCCTCCATGATCTCTTCCGCCTCACGGCCCTCCACATAGCGAGAGGTGAGAATAAAGTAGCCCCGCCACTGGGCCGACTTGACCGAGGCGTTGGCCGGGGGTGTCATGCCCTCAATAGCCTCCAAAAGGAGCCGGCGCAGGCGTTGAGCGGAATTCTGCCCTTCCGGCAGAACTGGAGAGAGCAGCGAGCACAGCGGATGACCCTGGAGGAAGGTATAGTCGTGCATGTGCCGGAGCGCATTCAGCACCTGCTCGGCGAACTCGTCAGATGAGATGGGCATTTATGTCCCCGGTTGGTGCCTATCCGGAAAGCCCCGTGGCGCCGGGTTATAGCACGCATGCAGCGCCTACGCCACGGCTTTCCAGATGGGCTCTTGGCAAGGATTTGGCAGTGCGGTGGCAGTAGATCCCTTGATTCGGAAGTATCTTGTAGGATACAATATTCACGTACTGATGCAGCGCATTATACTTTCGTCCAACCGCCTGTCAAGCTTCTTGCAGCCATAGATTCCAACCGGGCATTGAGGCAGACTGCAAGCAGCGCCACGGAGGCAAGTAAACTATGGCGAGTGCAACGATCGAGCGTGGAGGGATGGCGGGGAAAATCATGGGACCCGTGCGCAAGAAGGGTGCCCTGAGCGGCCTGCGCCGGCAGGAAGCTATCGCAGGTTACCTGTTCCTGTTGCCCAACCTGCTGGGCTTCCTCGCCTTTAGCCTGTTTCCCATCGGAGCGGCCCTGCTGCTCATGTTCACGGGTTGGGACCTGGCCTCCAGCCCCCAGTTTGCAGGGCTGGAGAATTTCCGGCTGATGGCCAAGGATTCGATCTTTATCAAGTCCCTCTTCAACACCTTCTACTACTCCTTCGTCGCCGTGCCCACCGGTGTGCTGGCTGCCTTCTGCCTGGCCCTGCTCATCAACCGCAAAATGCGCGGTGTTTTGACCTTCCGCATCATCTACTTCCTGCCGCACATTACCCTGAGCGTCGCCGCGGCCATCGTCTGGGCCTGGATCTACCATCCCGAGTTTGGCCTGGTCAACTACCTGCTGAGTCAGATCGGTATCCAGGGACCCATGTGGCTGGAGGATAGCCGGTGGGCCATGCCGGCGGTCATCATCATGAGCAACTGGAAAGGGATCGGCTATGCCATGCTCGTGTTCTTGGCCGGGCTGCAGGGCATCCCCGGAGAGTTGTACGAGGCCGCTACCCTCGACGGAGCCAATGGCTGGCAACAGATACGTCACATCACCGTTCCCATGCTATCGCCCACCACCTTTTTCATCCTCACGACTTCGCTCATCGGCGCCTTCCAGTCCTTTGATCAGTTCTACATCATGACGCGGGGTGGGCCAAGCTATTCGACCACGACTGTCGTGCTCTGGCTCTACAACAACGCCTTCCAGTACTTTAAGATGGGCTATGCCGCCGCCATGGCCGGAGCACTCTTCCTGTGTATCTTGACGATCACCCTAATCCAGTGGCGCGTAGCCAAGGCATGGGTCTACGGCTTTGAGGGCTGAAAACCAGCCGGGTTCCGGCGTGAACAAGCCGTCAGGGGAGGGAGTGCAATGAGCGGCGCTTTGAGTCTTGGAGATAAAGGACAGCGGCGCACCCGGTTCCAGATGGGGCAGAAGATGCGCACACAGCTGGGAGATCTTGCCACCTGGGCTGTGCTCCTGCTGGGCAGCGTGATCATGGTCCTGCCCTTCTTCTGGATGGTGTCTGGGTCCGTCAAGTCGCTGGCCGAGATCTATGCCTATCCACCCACCTTTATCCCTCAAGCCGTGCAATTGGAGAACTATGTCGAGGTTTGGCGGCGGTTGCCTTTCCACCTCTTCTTCCTGAACAGTTTCTTCGTGTCGACGACTGTCACCGTGGGGGTGCTGTTCACTTCGTCCCTGGCTGGCTACTCCTTCTCCCGCTTGCACTATCCTGGGCGGGATACGATCTTCCTTTTCTACCTTTCCACAATGATGGTCCCATTCGCCGTCACCTTGATCCCGATGTATGCCCTGATGGGCATGCTGCATTGGGTCGATACACTCACAGCGCTGATCGTGCCGGGGCTCTTTAGCGCCTGGGGAACGTTCCTCAACCGGTCCTTCATGATGACCATCCCGCGGGAATTGGAGGATGCGGCCCTGATCGATGGCTGCAGCTACTTCCGCATCTATTGGAGTGTGATCCTACCCCTCTCCAAGCCAGTGCTCGCCACCCTGGCCATCTTTGAGTTCATGGGAGTCTGGAATGATTTCCTCTGGCCGCTGATCATGATCAGCTCGATGAAGAACAAGACGTTGCCCCTGGGCCTGGCCGCTTTCCAGGCCATGGCCGCCGTCAAGACGCCCTGGCACTTGATCATGGCAGCGTCGGTAATGAGCGTGATCCCAATCCTGGTGTTATTCATCGTCGGCCAAAAGTACTATGTGCAGGGCATCGTGACCACAGGGCTGAAGGGTGTGGCATAGGCCGCATATTCGTCAGTAAAGCCGGTCGAGAGGAGGGCGAAGGAAAATGGTCGGGATCCGGCATCGCTTGTCCACAGCCGGAAGGGTGGCCCTAACAGTGCTGGTGCTGCTCCTGTGCGTAGCCAGCCTGGTGGGCTGCAGCGGAGGCCAGGCCAGCACGTCCGGCAAAGCCTCCGCCGACAAGGCGACGATCGGCAAGACAATCAGTGCAAGGGATTGGGAGGTGACGCTGACTGGTGTATCGGAGAAGATCAAGGTAGTCGGCCAGGGCGATATCACCTACCAGGCGAAGGGTATCTATGTCATCGTTCCCCTGAAAGTCAAGAATGTGGGGAGTGACATGCAGCTCCTTGCTGCCAGCGATATTGCGCTGATGGATGCGCAGGGGAACGAGTTCCAGCCGACGCAGTCGGCAGTGCAGGTCGCCTACGGCCTGCCGCGTGGCATGGAGATCATCATGGACTCGCCGCTGGGAGCTGGGGCCACCCGGGAAAGCATCATCATATTTGACGTGCCTGCCAGCGCCAAAGGGCTGCAGCTGGCCCTGAAGGGAGCCCAAGACCGTTTGGATCTGGGCTTCTAAGGTGCCCCAGCGTTCCCGGAGCCCTGTGTCAGGCAGCGGCTTTCTCAGCCCAGAGCATCACCCAACACACCCCACACTGCCCGAGCCACGCTCAGCTTCGGGCCTCTGCCGGCGGAGCATCATCAACAGCGGAAAGGAGGTGCTGCGTACTCTGCAAGGGCGTTGTGACCTGCCGACTACCTTCCGTGTGGATGGCCATCAGCGGCGATGCAACTCGGCCGCCGGAAGGCGGTGCTTTTGCCGCGACATCCCTCTCATAGGAGGGAGGCCATCGAGAGTGCCGAGGCGTCTTTGTGGGGCCATTCATAGAGCAATATAAGGAGACCAGCAATGAAAGACGCGAAGAGACTGAGCCGGCGGGCTTTCCTGGGTGCCGCTCTGTCGTCAGCCGCAGCGACGCTCCTGGCAGCGTGCGCTCAACCGGCGCCGACAGCGGCGCCACAGCCGACAGCGGCGCCGCAGGTGGTCAAAGAGACGGTTGTTGTCAAGGAGACGGAACAGGTCAAGGTCGAGGTCACGGTCGACGCCGCCCGCACCAAGTGGCTGACGGGCAAGGTCGACCCCAAGACCAGTGTCAGCCTGAAGGTGATGAGCTGGGAGGATGAAGGCGAGATGCGCAAGTGGCTCCTGGCCATGGACCGCTTCTTCCAGACCTTCTATCCCGGCGTCAAATCCGAGATTGAGTGGGGCATCCCCTGGGATGAGTATTGGACCAAACTGCCGGCCCTTCTGGCTGCGGGCAACCCGCCAGATCTGGCCTGGCAGCACTGCAGCCGCGGCCAGGTGTTCCCAGCCAAGGGCTGGTCGGTCTGCCTCGACGATTACATCCAGGCGTTCCCGCCCGACGGCTGGCCCGACGACTGGTGGGAGGCCTCCGTCAACGCCATGAGCTATCGGGGCAAGGTCTACGCTCTGCCCTACGACTGGTGCCCCATCGGGCTTTACGTGAACCGCGATATCATGGACCCGATTCAGCCATACCCTGTCAAGGATGATTGGACGGTCGATGACCTGTTGGCCATGGCCAAGTCGGCTACCAAGGGCGAGGGCACCAAGAAGATATTCGGCGCCAACCTCGGCCCGGGCGACGATCTCCACTGGCGGCTGACCAAGACCATCGGCGGCGATCTGTTCGATAAGGACATGACCAAGTGCTTCTTCGACAGCGCCGAGTCGGAACGGGCGGTCCAGACGCTGTATGATCTGCGCTGGACGTACAAGGCCACCCCGACTGCTGCCGACCTGCAGACGATGGGGCTTGGCGGCGAGATGTGCTTCGCCACCGGCCTGGTCGGGATGCATCTGGCCCTGAACGACGCCATGTTCCGTCTCAATGAGATCATCCAGGGCAAGTTCAAGTGGGGCGTCTATCCCTTCCCCACGGGCAAGGGCGGCCGCTTTGCCTACCAGGGCAACTCGGGCTGGTTCATTCCCAAGGGCTCCAAGCAACCGGACCTCTGTTACGAGCTGATGCGCTACTGCCTCTCGAGCCCGGATGTGTTGCCGACGACGGGGGTGATGGGCAGCTCTTTCGTGGGCCGCAAGTCGTTCTATAAATGGGGCCTGCCCACCGGCGACTTGGCCAAGCAGGTGCCCAACTATGAGCACGCCTTTGTTGACATGGCCAAGGAGAATATCGAGCCGTTCCCTTGGTGGCCTGGATACCAGGAGTGGAGCGCGATCTATACCAAGTACATGGACCCCATTTTCGAGGAGGGCAAGAACAACATCAAGGAGGCGCTGGCGGGCTTGCAGAAAGAAACCCAGGACTTTCTCAGCAACGGCTGGTGGAACAAAGCCTAGAGCGAGCGCATCTGAGGGGGGCTGCCGCCGCGGCTCGCGGCGGCAGCCCCCCTCCACACGGAATCGCATGTTCAGCGTGTTGGCAGGCTCTTGGCGATGCTGGGCGAGTTGAAAGGTCAACGGGCGATGCGAGCAGCGCATGATGCAGGGCGGCCGGGGGAAGGCTTGTTGGTGGCCCGGGCATGTACAGTAGGGTTCGCCGCGAATGCTCTGGGGCTGCTCACATTCATCGTGCTTCTCTATCTCTGCGTGGCCGTCTCTTCGCTGTTCTACACGGCGGTCGACCAGGCGGCCCGGGCGCGGGTGCTTGGCGGGCCGGCTTTCCAGGGTTCGACTTTCGCTTTCATCGGCGCCAGTCTGAGCGGCAGCCTGCGCAATGCGGCGGCAGGCATCTGGAATATCCGGTTGGGGTTTCTGATCTTCGGCATCCTGGGGGCGCTGGCGGCCGCTGCGGATCATGTCGGGCAGCTTCTGTTGAGTAAGCGGCGGGCCTGGCTCGGCGGTTACATCTGCATGGCGGCCATCATTGCGATCTCGATTATCACCTGGGCTTTTGCCCAGCGCGAGCAGGTAGCCCTCTGGATGGCTGAAAATCCCGAGACCTTTGCCTGGCGCGACATGCTACTGCGCGCCTATGCGCTCGATGTGAGCGTAGGCCTGATCTTCGCCGCGGCCTTGAGTTATCCTGTGTGGGCAGTGTGGCGGTGGTGGTATCAGCGCCTGTGCGCCTACCTGCTTCCTTGCGATGCAACACCGCAGTCCGCAGCGGTCACGCCGCTGCAAGAGGCCTTGCACAGCGGCAGGCTGATCGGGCCCCTGGCGATCCCGTTCGTGCTCTGTGCCGCTCTGGTGTTCCCCCTGAGCCGCTACCACAACCAGGTGGCCATGCGCCTGCAGCACGGCATCGTCTTTACCGATACGGCCTCACGGGCTGTGGGAAGCGCTGCGGTGCAGGTCGAGCCGGGCATCAGGCGCATCCGCGTGGTCAATATCAAGGGAGTCGGGACGGTCAACATCTATCTCAGCCCCACCTCCGACTACCAGCAAGCCGTGGAGAGCGTGCAGGGATGGACGTTCGAATGGCGCTCCGATGAGTACCTGTATGTAGACGTGCCCATCATCGGCCTGCAGCCGGGTGATTACTACCTGCACTTTGTGCAGGAGTCGGGCTGGGGCTATTACGAGTACACGCTCAGTGCCGGCGGAGGGATGGCCAGCCACATTTCCGCGTTGGCTTTGGGGTTCCTGCTCGCCCTCGCCGTGCTGCTTGGCGTGGCGCTCGCCGCCGCGCTTGTGGTCTGGGCGTTGGGCAGGGTCGGTGCACCGCACAGCTAGCCTGAGGATAGCTCAGGTGGGCACATTGAGTGAGGCAACAACGCATAGGAGAGCACAATCATGGTATACGAGCCGTCATGGAATTCGCTCAGGACGCACGTGACGCCGCAGTGGCTGAAGGATGCCAAGTTCGGCATCTACACGCACTGGGGGGTGTACTCGGTGCCGGCGCGCGGGCCGAACGCGACGTGGTACCCCTACAACATGTACCGCGAGGGCACCCCTCAGCACGAGTATCACGTCAAGACCTACGGGCCACTCTCGAAGTTTGGCTACAAGGATTTCATCCCCCTCTTCACCGCCGACAAGTTCGACCCCGACGAATGGGCGGAGCTCTTCAAGAAGGCTGGCGCCCGGTTCGCCGGCCCCGTGGGAGAGCACCACGACGGCTTTACCATGTGGGACACCAAGTGGAGCGAGTGGAATGCGGCCAAAATGGGGCCCAAACGGGACGTGGTGGGTGAGCTGGAAAAGGCCATACGCAAACAGGGCATGCGCTTCATGGTGGCCCTGCACCACGCCGAAAACTGGTGGTTCTACCCCCATTGGCGTAAGGAGTTCGATACCTCGGACCCACGCTACGCGGGCCTCTACGGCGAGTTGCACAACCAAGAGTGGGCCGAGAACATGTTCGTGACCCCATCGAGAGGCAACCTCTGGGCCCTGCAGGACAGGCCGAGCAAGGCGTTCCTGGAGCAGTGGCTGGGCAAGATCCAGGAGGTCATCGACAAGTACCAGCCCGATCTGCTCTGGTTCGACTTTGCTCTCAAATTCGTGCAGGAGCACTACAAGCGGGCCTTCCTGGCCTACTACTACAACAAGGCAGAGGAGTGGGGCAAGGAGGTCGTCGTCACCTACAAGTGGCATGACATGACTCCTGGCTGTGCGGTCGTTGACCTGGAACTGGGGCGCTTCCCAGAGCTGACGTACAACGACTGGATCACCGACACGACGGTGGATGATGGGCAGGGCTGGGGTTACCTGAAAGAGACGGGGTACAAGACGGCGACCTCGCTCGTGCACTACCTGATCGACAATGTGAGCAAGAACGGCTACATGTTGCTGAACGTGGGGCCCAAACCCAACGGCGAGATCCCCGACGAGGCCAGGCAAATCCTGCTGGGGATTGGCCGCTGGCTGGAGGTGAACGGCGAGGCCATCTTCGGCACGACGCCCTGGATGGTGTACGGGGAAGGGCCCACGCAGATGACCAAGTCGGGGCCGTTCTGCGAGGACCAGGAGGTGCAGTACACGGCCAAGGACATCCGCTTCACCGCCAAGGATGATGTGCTCTATGCTATCTGCCTGGGTTGGCCGGGGGATGCGATAGTCATCGAGACCGTGCCGCAAAAGCTGTACCCATCGGAGATCGCTTCCGTCAAGATGCTGGGAGTGGACGAGGAGTTGCCCTGGACGGTCACCCCCGATGGCCTGGTCATCAAGGCCCCCAGCCAGAAACCCTGCGAGCATGCCTTTGCCTTCAAAATCGTGAGGAAGCACCCCTTCGCCTGATACGGCATGTGCACACCGGCCCGCACCCGGGCAAGGAGGGAATCATGAAGTCATTCAACTATGCTCATCCGACAGAGATCCTGTTCGGCGTGGGGCGTCTTGGTGAGGTGGGGCAGGTTGTGGACCGTTACGGTAAGCGCTGCCTGCTGGTGACGGTGCCCGCTGAGGGGGCGCTGGTGGCGCTGTTCGATCGCGTCAAGGGGTATCTGAGCGGCGCCGGCATCGCCGTAGAGCACTTTGCGGGGGTGATCCCCAACCCCACGACCGACTGCATCAGCGCCGGGGCTGCGCTGGCCAAGGCTTTCGGGGCCGACGTGGTCCTGGGCGTCGGCGGGGGCTCCAGCATGGATACCGCCAAAGCCATCGCGGTCGAGGCCACGCACCCCGGCACGGCGTGGGACTATCGGTGGTGCAGTGAGCAGCAGCCCACGGCCAGGACGCTGCCAATCGTCGCTGTGACGACCACATCTGGCACCGGCTCCCAGTTCACGCAGGTGGCGGTGCTCACCAACCCGGGAGAAAAGGTCAAGTCGGCCATTTACAACAGCCACATCTATGCCAGAGTGGGCATCATCGACCCGGAGCTGATGGTTTCAGTGCCTCAGCACGTGACGGCCTCGACGGGGTTTGACGTCTTTTGCCACGCCTTTGAGAGCCTCCTGCACGTCAATGCTTCGCCATACACCGATCTGCTGGCCCTGGAAGCCATCCGCCTGGTAGCCGCTTACCTGACCCGGGTCGTCGATGACGGCGCCGACCTCGAGGCCAGGGAGGCCATGGCCTGGGCTGACTCGCTGGCGGGGCTGTGCATCGCCAACGCTGGTGTGACACTGCCCCATGGCATCGGCATGACCATCGGCGGCTATTGCCCCCATATCATGCACGGAGAGGCGCTGGCCGTGACCTACCCCGAGTTCACCCGCTACACCTATCCCTATGCCGTGCCGCAGTTTGCTGCTGTGGGCCGCATTCTCAACCCCGAGCTTACCCGTGAGCCCGATGCCGTGGCGGCCGAGCAGGCGTGCAACGAGATCGATCGCCTGCTCAAGAGGATCGGCATGTGGCTGAGCCTGGAGGGCCTGCGGGTCACAGAGGAAGAGGTCGTGGAGATCGCGGACCATAGCCAGGTGTTGCCCGACTATAAGAGCAACCCACGAGTGGCTACGCGCGACGAAATCCTGGAGATGCTCAAGCGAAGCTACCGGCGCTGACGGCGCCCGGCAACAGCTTTGGGCCAGGGACCTGATGGTGGTAGACTGGGCTCAACCGCAGATGCGTGGCTCAGCGGTTGAGCCCAGCGGATTCCCTGTGGCGTGGACCCATGGCCGTAAGACCGGACTGGCACGGATGGTAACACCAGGAGGTAGCCATGAAAATCGGCTTTAATATGCTGTTCTGGACGCCCTCGGTGCAGGAGGAGCACCTTTACCTGTTTGAGAAGCTGAAAGCGGCCGGCTACGACGGCGTCGAGCTGGAGGTCCTGGAGGGCGACGCTGCGCACTACCGGAAGCTGGCCCGGGCCTTGAGGGATAACGGCCTGGAGAGCACAGCCGTGACCATCATGCCCAGCGAGCGGCACAACCCGCTCAGCTCCGACCCCCGGCAGCGCCAGGCAGCTGTGGACCATCTTCTCTGGGCCATCGAGTGCGCGGCAGCCCTCGAATCCAGCGTGCTGTGCGGGCCGTTCTACCAGCCGCTGGGAGTTTTCAGCGGCCGGGGCCCCACGGAAGACGAAAAGGCGCGGGCGGCTGAGGGGCACCGCAGGGCGGCGGAAGTGGCCGGCGAGGCGGGCATTGTGTTGGCGGTAGAGCCTCTGAACCGCTTCGAGGCCTATTTCCTCAACACCCTGGATCAGGCCTTCGCCTATGCCGCGCGGGTGGGCCACCCTCACTTCGGCGTCATGTACGACACCTTCCACGCCAACATCGAAGAGAAGGACCCCGTGGGCGTGGCAGCTGCGCATGCCGGCGCCATCCGCCACGTACACATCTCGGAGAACGACCGGGGGACCCCCGGCCGCGGGCATGTGCCCTGGGCGGCGACCTTTCGCGCCCTGCGCCAGGGCGGCTATGACGGCTGGCTCACGGTTGAGGCCTTTGGCCACACCCTGCCCGAGCTGGCGGCCACGACGCGCGTATGGCGCGCACTCTCCGGCAGCGAGGAGGAGGTCTATATCGAGGGCTATCAGCTCATCGCCAGGCAGTGGGCGTTGGCAGGCTGAGGCGTTGCCGTTCAAGGAGGCAACCATGACCAGGTTGAGAGCGGTGCTGGTAGGGACCGGCGGCTGGGCGCGCACCCACGAGGCAGCCTACCGGCGTTGCCGTGAAGTGGAGTTGGTGGGCATCTGCGGGCACCGCAATGTGGACGCCCTCCGCTCGCTGGCGCAGGAGCACGGGGTCACCGAGACCGCCCTGGAGCTGGGCGAGTTAGTAGCGCGCACACAGCCCGATATCGTCGATGTCGCCTGCAACCCGCACTATCGGCTCGAGGCGGTGCAGGCGGCGCTCTTGCCCTGCGTGCGGCTGATCAACCTGGAAAAGCCCATGGCCCTGACCCCGGCCGATGCTTACGAGATCGAGCGCCTCTGCCGCGAGCACGGCAAGCTCCTGCTGGTGAACCACCAGAAGAAATTCCTGCCCGCCTGGCGCGAGGCGAAAGAGGCCATCGCCTCCGGCAGCATCGGCGACCTCCTCTTCCTGCGCGCCACTTGCCAGGGCAACCTGCTGGAGCAGGGCACGCACCTGGTCGATATGGTCCTCCACTTTGCCGGTTATCGCCCGGTCGCCTGGGTGATGGGGCAGATCGACGACCTCGAAGGCCTCGGCAAGGAATCCGCTTCAGCGCCGGATGCGGCCGCGGCCACCCTGGCCTTCGCCGACGGGCTGCGGGCCTACCTGACCTTCGGCGCCGCGGGCCACGCGGTTCCCGGCGAGACCAACAAGTGGCAGCACTTTGCCGTGGAAGCGTATGGCACGCGCGGGCACGTGCGGGTGGCGCTCAACCGGGGGCTAGAGGTGACCCTCTACGGGCAGGGGACGGCGACCTCCAGCGAGCGGGGCTGGGACCTGTACCACGTGCAGGCCGAGGCGGAGCACCTCGACGCCGCCGCGCGCTATGCCCGGAACCCGGAGATCGGGCACCTTTCCGACCTGCCCCGCTCGCTCGTCTCGTTCCAGGTCATCATGGCGATCCAGGCCTCCGCATGCGAGCGGGGGCGTATCTCTCTGCCGCGACGCTTTGACGACCGGCTCATGGCCCAGTTGGAGGAACTGCGCGTAGAGAAGGCCGAGCGGTGACGGCCGTCTTGCTTCACTAGAGAGATTGGGGGAACATGCCGTATGAGCGACAAGGCCAGGCAAGCCCTTGCGGATTATGAATCCCAGCTCATCGCCGAGCCTAAAGCAGCCGGCAAAGGCTGGCTCCAAGAGAGCGACGCCCCTTCTGGAACGCGAGCCGGCCGCCGCCGGTACACCCGACCGCCCTCGAAAACGGGCCTCAAGCGGAGGCTTGCCCTGAGCAAAGCCCCTCAGTGCGCCACGGCCCCGCCGATGACCGCCCCCAGGATCAGGGGCGCGCCCTGGATGATGGCCGTGAGCACGAGTGACTCACTCGCCAGCAGGCCGACGCCCGGCAGCAGGGTGAGGACACCGGTGATGGCGACGATGATCGCGACGACGAGGGTGGGCAGGATCGCCGCCACCAGGCCCCGGCCCGGGCTGCCGACATAACGCCCGCCGATAAACCCGGCCAGAAACGGGCCGATGAGGGGCAGCCAGAACAGGAGCACCGAAAGCCCGAGCATGATCAGGAACCCGACCAGGACGGATCGTTCTCGGGTCGTACTGGGCTGTGACATTTTCCCTCCCATACCGATTCCAGTCTGCGAACGGGAGGGATGGCAGCAAGTGCCATGCCAGCATGAAGCAGTTGGCAGAGCGCAGCGCCCGGCGCGGGCTAGCGGTTCAGGCGAGCGACTGCCGCGCCGATGCGATCGAGCGCCAGGCGCAGATGATCCACGGTGTTGGCGTAAGACAGGCGAATATAGCCCTCGCCGTGCGCCCCGAACGAGGCCCCGGAGAGAGTGGCCACGCCCGCCTCTTCCAGCACGTAATCGGCAAACGCCTTGCTCGAGAGGCCCGTGCCCTGGATGTTGGGAAAGGCGTAAAAGGCGCCCTGCGGCAGGGTGCAGCGCAGGCCCGGAATCTGCCGCAGCCCGGCGACCAGTACGTCGCGCCGCTCCCTAAAGGCTGTCACCATCTGGTCGCAGGCCGTCTGCGGCCCGTGCAGCGCCTCGACCCCCGCCCACTGAGTAAAGGAGGCGGTGCACGAGTTCGAGTTGGTCATGAGGAGCGTCACGTGGGCGGCGAGCAGCCTGGGCATGACCCCATAGCCCAGCCGCCAGCCGGTCATGGCGTATGATTTGGAGAATCCATCGAGGATGACCGTGCGCTCCTGGAGGCCCGGGAAAGAGGCGATAGAGCGGTGCTCCCCCTCATAGTAGATGCGCGAGTAGATCTCGTCGGAGAGGACCGCCAGGTCGTGCTCCAGGGCCAGCTCGGCGATGGCCGCCAGGTCCTCCGGCAGCAGCACGCCGCCGGTCGGATTGTGCGGCGAGTTGATGATGAGGAGGCGCGTCCGCGGCGTGATGAGCGACTTGAGCTCCGCCACATCCAGGCGAAAACCGTTCGCCTCGCGCAGGGCGATGGGCACCGGCCGGGCGCCGGCAAAGCTGATCATGGAGGCATAGGTCGGGAAGCCCGGGTCGGGGTAGATGACCTCATCCCCCGGCTCGGCCAGGGCCAGGAGCGAGTAAAAGATGATCGGCTTGCCGCCCGGGGTCACCACGACCTGGCTCGGCGACACCGGGATGCCGCGGCTCCGGCTGACCTCTTCGGCGATGGCCTCGCGCAGGGCCGGGATGCCCGCCGAAGGGGAGTAGTGAGTCTCGCCGCGCTGCAGGGCGGCCATTGCCGCCGCCGTGATGTGCTCCGGCGTGGCAAAATCTGGCTCGCCGATCTCCAGATGGACGATCTCCCGGCCCTGCGCTTCCAGGGCCCTGGCCCGCACCAGGACCTCAAAGGCGGTCTCGCCACGGAGGCGGGTCATGCGGTCTGCGATCTTCACCTCGATCCTCCTGCTCTACAAGGGTAGCCGGCCTGCCACCGGCAAGTGCAGCGCGAGGCAGGCATGCCGGCCTTGGGCACACCTGCCTCCGCAGCAGCACACCGGCGTTATTCGCCGAATAGCTCGTCTTCCAGCGCGCTCAGGCGATCCACTTCGCTCTCGACCATGTTGTAGACGTGCTCCGGCCCGGGGAAGGCGCCGCTCTTGACCTCATCGCGGTAGGCGCCGAAAGCACGCTTCATCTCCTCACCCAGGCTGGCGTATTTCTTGACGAACTTGGGGGTAAAGGCCTCGAAAATGCCGAGCAGGTCCGAGACGATGAGCAGCTGGCCGTCGGTATGGGGCCCCGCACCAATGCTGTAGACGGGGATCTGCAGGCGCTGGTGGATGATCGCGGTCACCTCGGGAGAGACAGCCTCGACCAGCAGGCAGTGAGCGCCGGCCTCCTGCACGGCCAGGGCGTCCTCGATCATCAGCCGGGCGGATTCGACCGTGCGCCCCTGGGCCCTGAACCCGCCCAGCTGCCCCGAGCTCTGTGGGGTGAGGCCGATGTGGCCAAAGACGACGATGCCGGCGTCGGCGATGGCGCGGATCTGGCGCACGACCCGCTTGCCGCCCTCCAGCTTGATGGCGTCGGCCCCCGCCTCTTTCAGGAAGCGGCCGGCGTTGCGCACCGCCTCCTCGCAGGAGACCTGGTAGGAGAGGAACGGCATATCGCCGATGACAAAGGTGTTGGGAGCGCCGGTGCGCACGGCCTGCGTGTGGTGCAGGCACTGCTCCATGGTCACCGGCACGGTGCCCTGGTACCCGCAGACGCACATGCCCAGCGAGTCGCCCACCAGGAGCATGTCCATACCGGCCGCCTCGGCACAGGCAGCGGTGGGGGCATCATAGGCCGTGATCCAGGCTGCTTTTTCGCCCCGTTGCTTCATCTGATAGAGATCGTAGATCGTCTTCTTCCTCATGTTCTCCCTCCCAGTTAACTGCGTGCATCGATATGCCTTGCGGCCAGCACACCCTATTGCTGCCGAAGAGCCTGGTCCAGATCGGTGGTGATATCTGCCACATCTTCGAGGCCAACCGACATGCGCACGTACCCATCGGGAATGAGATTCACACCCTCCACATAGATGGGATCTGCCTCTGGAAGCACGAGGCTCGCTGCCTCGCCAAAGCTGTACGCATGATGGCAGAGTTTGACACCCTTGCACAGCTTTTCTGCTGCCGAAATACCCCCCACCACCTGGAAGCCCAACATGCCACCAAACGCTCTGAACTGCCGGGCCGCCACGGCATGGCCCGGATGCGAAGGCAGGCCTGGGTAGCGGACGCCGGCAACCCTCTCATGGGCCAATAGGAACTCGGCCACGGCCTGGGCATTCTGGCAATGGCGCTCCATGCGCAGCGGCAGGGTCTGGAGGCCGCGCAAAATGAGAAAGGCGTTGAGGGGGCTGAGGATGCCGCCCTGGGTAGAGCGCTCCTCATAGAAGCGCCTCAGCAAAGCCTTCTCGCGCGTAACGATCAAGCCCCCCAGGGCATCGCCGTGGCCACACAGGTACTTGGTAGCACTGTGGATTACGACATCGGCGCCCAGCTCAAGAGGCCGCAGAAGGTACGGGCTCAGGAAGGTATTGTCGACCAACACCAGGGCGCCTGCTTCATGGGCAGCCTCTACCACCGATTGGACGTCGATGACGTCGAGAGTGGGGTTGGAAATGGGCTCGAGGTAAACAACCTGTGCCCGTTCGTGCAGCGCCCGGCGCACCTGATCGAGGTCCCGCATATCTACATAAGTTGTGCGGATGCCCATGCGTGCCAGGGTTCCGTTCATGAGCTTGCGTGTCAGCCCATATGCCGCCTGATGGCACACGATGCGGCCGCCCGCACTCAGTAAGGTGAGCAGCGATTGGGAGATGGCATTCATACCGGAAGCGGTAGCCAACGCACCCAGGCCCGATTCCAACGCAGCAACCCGCTCCTCCAGAGCGGCGACGGTGGGGTTTCGGTTCCGGGCATAGCGCATGCCGGCAGACGACACCATCTGGTAGATCGGTACGGATGAGGAATCCGGAGGCTGGGCGGCATGGATGGCTCGAGTGGCGAAGCCTTTCGGGTGCATATCCGTTCCTTTCGAGTCGAGACCATACCACCAGCGCGTCAGAAGGTGCAAGCTCTAATACCATAATTTCTGATGATAATCGCATACTAGTACAGATTGCAGCGCTTGTCAAAGGATACTCATCCACGTCTTCTGGACGGGGCATAGGCCTTATGTTATTATTATAATTGACCCCGAAAACTGGACCACGTGCTAAGGTGTGAAATCGGCTATAATCAGCCGCACGTGGAGGGTCGATACCGATGTCCAAGAAACGTCGCCAGCACAGTCCCGAGTTCAAGTTCAAGGTCGCCTTGGAGGCCGCCAAGGGCAACAAGACATTGGCGGAGGTTGCCAGTGATGCAGGCGTCCACCCCAACCAGATCAGCCAATGGAAGAGCCAACTGCTGGAGGAGGGTGCTGCCCTCTTCCGGCGCGGTGGCGACCGGTCTGTGCAAGAGTTCGAGAAACGCGAAGCCGAGTTGTACGAGCAGATCGGGCGCCTACAGATGGAGCTCGACTGGCTCAAAAAAAAAGCTGCCCGGTTCGATTGAGGCCAAGCGTGCCCTGATGAAGCCGGATCATGCCGGGCTCAGCCTCCGGCGACAATGCGAGTTGATCGGGCTGGCGCGCTCGACGTACTACTACGAGCCCGCGAGCGAGAGCGAGTTCAACCTGCGGCTGATGCGTCTGATCGACGAGCAGTACCTGAAGACGCCGTTCTACGGCTGGCCGCGCATGACCGCGTACCTGCGGCGTCAAGGCTACGAGGTCAACCACAAGCGAGTGCAGCGCTTGATGCAGCTCATGGGCGTGCAGGCTATCCATCCGAAGCCCAAGATGACGATCGGCGGCCAGGAACACAGGATCTACCCATATCTGCTACGCAATCTGGAGATCGCGCGGCCGAATCAGGTCTGGAGCGCCGACATTACCTATGTGCCCATGCAGCAAGGCTTCATGTATCTGGTCGCCATCCTGGACTGGTTCAGTCGCTACGTCCTGGCCTGGCAACTCTCGAATACGTTGGACTGCCAGTTCTGCCTGGACGCTCTGCAACAGGCTTTGCTGCTCGGACGGCCGGAGATCTTCAACACCGACCAGGGCATCCAGTTCACGGCCCAGGAGTTCACGGCCTGCCTCGAAGCGGTAGGCATCCGAATCAGCATGGATGGCCGCGGTCGGGCGCTGGACAACATCTTCATCGAACGGCTATGGCGGTCGGCCAAGTACGAGGACATCTACCTCAAGGACTATGCCTCGGTGCCCGAGCTGGATGCTGGGCTACAGGCCTACTTCCGGTTCTACAACCAGGACCGACCTCACCAGAGCCTGGGCTACCGAACGCCGGCAGAGGTGCATCGTGCATGAGCGCCGGCCGGCGGGGGGGAAAGGGGCCAATTTCCCCCATTCCCCCCCCTTCCCCCCCCCCTCCACAACGCCCGGGCGCCCCCCCCCCTATTTTCCGCCCCCTTTTTTTGTCCATTCGTG
>Ga0078972_1010841_pt1 | contig 16699 bp, 9 predicted proteins | sample YelNatPaOPGAMG01_FD_67568 | JGI IMG/M metagenome (GOLD analysis project Ga0078972, IMG submission 67568) | Hot spring thermophilic microbial communities from Obsidian Pool, Yellowstone National Park, USA - OP-RAMG-01 (SPADES assembly) (version 2) | ecosystem: Environmental > Aquatic > Thermal...
ATGAACGCCGATGGACGCAGATTCACCGAGGCATGAGAGCGAAATCCCTTTTCTGACCGGCGCTCAGCCGCGCCTATCGCTGTCCATCGGTGTCGCGTGTCCACCGGCGTGCTGTGTTCATCGGTGTCCCGTGTCTATCGGTGTTCTCCGTAACGCGCCTTCAGGCCTCCGTCTTTTCCAGCCTGGGCCCCTGCCGCTATAATCCTCCTCGCACTCAGGCTGGATTCGAGGAGGAGGGCATGGGGCGGACCGCTGAAGCCAGCACCATCTTGCCCGGCAGGAGGGGGGAGCCGGCTTGAGCCCGCAAAAGGCAAGCGCTTCCGGCTCAACCAATGAAGGTGCCGCAGCCATGTCGCCGAGCGACGCGGCTCCGTCGCCCAGCGACGGCTTGTCTGCCTGTGGCCCTGCCAAGAACAGTCGGCCCGCGCCGTCCATCGCTCAGCCGCAGCAGAGCGCTGACCTCCCTTCCGTATCGGTCGTTGTCCCCGTCTACAACGAGGAACTGGTGCTTCAGGATTGCCTGCAGGCCTTGCAGGCCCAGCTCTACGATGGCGACTATGAGATCATCGTTGTCGCCAACGCCTGCACCGACAGCAGCCCCGAGATCGCCCGAGCGATGGGTGTGCGCGTCGTGGAGGAACCCAAAAAAGGCGTGGTCTTCGCCACCCGGGCCGGCATCGCCGCTGCCCGCGGCGAGATAATCGCCTGCACCGATGCCGACACGCTCGTCCCCCCTAACTGGGTGGCGCGCATCGCCCAGGACCTGGCAAAGCCCGGTGTGGTCGCCGTCACTGGCCCGTTTGTCTACCACGACAGCCCCTTCTGGCTGCGCTGGGGCGGCCTCATCGTCGCCAACCTCAACTACAAGTTCCTTATTGGCATGAACCTGGCCGTCTGGCGCTGGGCTTACGACCAGGTGGGCGGCTTTGACCCCCGCTACAACCTGGGCGCCGATGGCGAGCTGGGGGTACGCCTCAGCAAGATCGGCAAGGTGCTCATTGATCGTCGCCTGAAGGTGTACTCCTCGGGCCGGCGCTACATGGTGGATTTCTGGCGGACCATCTACCGCTATGCGGTGACGATCTTCTCGCTCATGCTCTTCGGCAAGCCGTACTTCTACGACTTCTCCGACATCCGCGCCCGCTTCCCCTCGCGCCTGTTCAAGCAGGAGTCTTACAGAATCTGGTTCAGTGGCGCCGCGCTGCGCCAGGTGCGCTGCGGTCAGCCTGTGGTGGCGCTCACCTTCGACGATGGCCCCAGTCACTACACCGCCCAGGTGCTCGACATACTGCGCGACGAGGGTGTGCCCGCCAGCTTCTTCGTGATCGGGCGCAATGTCGAACGCTTGCCGGAACTGGCCAGGCGCATCGTCAGCGAAGGGCACGCCATCGGCCACCACACCTATAGCCATGGCTCCTGGACCAGGATCGAGAGCGACGGGCAGTTGCGGCGGGAACTGGACCTGGGCGCCCAGGCCATCAAAGCCGCCACCGGGGTTACGCCTACCCTGATGCGCCCGCCCAGGGGGCTATGGAACCCGGTGATGATCGCCCTCGCCCGCCAACAGGGCTACCAGCCGGTCGCCTGGAGCGTGGCGGCACGGGACTGGCAGCGCCCTTCGGCCGAGATCATCGCCGATCGCGTGCTGCGTAAGGCCGTCCCAGGGAGTATCATCCTCTTGCACGACGGCCAGGATACTCAACTGGACCCTTCGATGCAGAACACCGTAGATTCGCTGCCGACGATCATCCGCACCCTGAAGCAGCGCGGTTACCGCTTCGTCACCGTGCCTCAACTCATGCAGTTGGGCAGGTTGGCCCAGGGTGACGACACGGCAGGGCCCGATGGCTGAGTCGTAGCGGTCATCTGGCTGCTCGCCGCTGCCGCCGCATATGGCGCGGGCGGTAGCAGACGGGGACGATCACTTCGCAGGAGGCATTGGTCGCAGGTGTGATAGCTGTGGAGACGCGAACTGGCACGAGGGCGAGCCGCTGGACGCTTGAGGCGGTAGCTTATGTCGGGCTTGGCGCCCTGGCGCTGCTCTGGCGGCTGGGCAGCCTCGGCAGTTCCTTTCTCGGGCCGGAGGAAGCGCGGCAGGCCGTCGCCGCCTTCCATCTGCAGCAGGGCACGGCGCAGCCAATCGGCTGGGCCGCCGGTGGCATCAGCCCCGGCCTGCTCTCCCTGCAGGCCCTGGCCTTCAGCCTTTTCGCCGCCAACGATGCCTGGGCACGCCTGCCAGTGGTCCTGATCACCTGTCTCTACCCGCTGGCCATATGGCAGTTGCGCCCATTCTTGGGCAGGCAAGTGGCCCTCCTGGCGGCTGCGCTGCTCTGTCTCTCGCCGCTGTGGACGGCCTTGGGCTGGCAGGGCCTGGCGCCGGAAGCAGCCGTCGTCGCTTTGATGCTCGCTTTTGGCCTGGCGCTCCAGGGCTGGCTCAGCGACAGGCTCTGGCTCGGGGCAGCAGCGGCCGCCTGCCTGGGAGTGGCGCTTGCCCTGGCGGCGGAGGCCTGGGTTGGCGGCCTCCTCCTGGTGCTTGCCGGCATTTGGCTGCTTCCTGCGCAGGAGCGGGCCAGCCTGGCTGGCTATGGGCGCCGCGCTGCCCGACTGGCCCTCCCCGCCCTGGTTCTGGCGTTCGCCCTGGCGGCCACCGCTGGCGGCGCCTACCCGGGCGGCTTGCAGGACGCTCTCAACCTTCCGGCCAACTGGGTGAGCGGCTTCTACTACCGCGAGGCCGGCGCGGTCACCGCCCAGGCGCTGACGCTGCTGACATTCGAGCCCTTGCTCATCGGCCTGAGCGTGGCTGCGTTCATCTTCGCGCCGCCCCGCTCCCGCTGGCACGATGGCCTTTGCCTTTTCGCGGCGACGGCCGTGATCCTGGCCCTCGCCTCTGGCCACAGGCTGGCCGGCCTGGCGCTCTGCCTGCCGGCACTCGCTTTGCTTGGAGCGGAAGCGGGCGTCGCCCTACTGCACCGGCTCGGGACGATGGACAGTCACCTGCGGCTGCAGGGTGGCGTGGTGGCGGCGGTGCTGATTGGCTACGGCTACATCTCCCTCAGCGGCGTGGCCCGCCGGGGCGACCTGGTCTACCTGGTGCTCGCCTTCACCGCCGTGGGCATCGGCCTCGCCTTGCTCGGGCTGGTGGCGGTTCGCGAAGGCTGGGCCCAGGCCGCCACGCTCGTGGGCCTCGCGGGCTTGCTCGTGCTCGTACCCTGGTCCCTGAGTTACACTGCCGCCAATTGGCAGCCGGCCATGGCCGGGCAGCGCCTCGCCTTCGCGGACGTCAGCCAGGCCGGGCTGGGGGACCTGCGCTTCGACCTGGAGCGGCTGGCCTGGTCCCGTGCCAGTGACCGCTACGACCTCGGCCTGATGGTCGAGGAGGGTGCCGGGCCGCTTGTCGCCTGGTATGTGCGCGGCATGCAGAAGGTGACCTTCGTGGAGCATATCCCCGTTGACGTGGCGGACGACGCCGGCGTCCAGGCGTTGGTGACGGCCGGAGACAAGCCCTTGCCGCTGGCTGGCGGCGGCGATCAGTTCGTCGGTCAGAGCTACACCATCAGCCGCACCTGGGTGCCCAGGCTTGCCAGCCTGCGCGAATGGCTGACCTGGGCCCTGTTCCGGGCGCCGGCGGCTACTGGGGAGGACCGGGTGACGCTCTGGGTGAGGAAGTAGGGCCCGCCCTACGGTTGCATGATCATGGCTGAGCAGGAATGACATAGATGGATGGCGACACTCAGGTAGCTAAGACGGCGTCAGCAGGCGAAGCAGGCGCAGTGCAGACGGATGAGGCCGCGCCAACCGGCCGCAGCTGGCTGGACCGGCCTCTGGCTGGGGTTTTCCACATAAGCGGCGAGCAGGCCATATACCTGCTCCTGCTACTCGCAGCCCTGGCCATGCGCCTCTGGGGCCTGGGTAACCGGGCCATGAGCCACGACGAGAGCCTGCACGCGCTCTTTTCCTGGAAGCTGTACAACGGCGAGGGCTACGTGCACGACCCGATGATGCACGGGCCGCTCCTCTTCGAGGCCAACGCGCTCATCTACTTCCTCTTCGGCGTGAGCGACTTCACCGCCCGCCTGGTGCCGGCACTGCTGGGCGTGGCCATGGTGGGCATGCCCTACTTCTTCCGCCGCTGGCTGGGCCGGGCCGGCGCCCTTACCGCCTCCTTGCTCATCCTCATCAGCCCCAACTACCTCTATTACTCCCGCTACATCCGCCACGACACCTACCTGCTCGTCGAGACCCTGCTGATGGTGCTGGCGCTGTTCAACTACGTCCGTACCCGCCAGCCGAAGTGGCTGTTGCTGGGCGCGACCGCCGTCATCCTCGGCATCGCGACCATGGAAGCCGTCTATATCGTCGGCTTCATCGGCTTCACCTTCATCGTCCTGGCTGCGGTTTGGGACCGCCTTGATCAGGTGAACCGCCGGCGGCTCTCGCTCGGCCTGGCCGGGCTGGGGGCGCTCCTGGCTGTCGCCATCAGCATCTGGGTGTCCCTCTCGCCGCCGGCAGCCACCGGCCAGCCCAGCCTGGCCATGAAGCTGATGCCGACGGTGATGTTCGTGGCCCTGGTGCTTCTGGGAGCGGCGGGCGCCAGCCTGCTGCTGCCTCGCCCGGGCGGCGCCTTCGCCGACGCCCTGCGCGGCGTCACCTGGGAGGCTCTGCGCCTGCCGTTGCTCGTGATGCTCATCATTTTCGTGGTCCTTTACACGACTTTCTTCACCAACCTCAAGGGCCTGATCAGCGGCTCGGTGGGGGCGGTGGCATACTGGCTGGCCCAGCAGGGAGTGCAGCGCGGCGGCCAGCCCTGGTATTACTACATCTTCCTCATGCCCTTCTACGAGTTGGTGCCTTTCTTCATCGGCATCCCGTCGGTCTTCGTCATCATCTACAGAGCGATCGCGCGCCGGCCGCTTTCGCAGCCGCCCTCGAGCGGCGTGAGCCCTGATCTTGGCAGTTACTGGCTCAGCTTCCTGGTCTACTGGAGCATTGCCTCGTTCGTCATCTTCTCCTGGGCCGGTGAGAAGATGCCCTGGCTCATCGTCCACCCGACGCTGCCGCTCACCCTGCTAGCGGCCTATGTCATCGGCGGCTGGGTGGAACGCCAGGATTGGCGCGCCTGGTGGGCGAGCGGCGGACCGCAACTGAGCGGCCTCTTGCTGCTTATGGGCATGGCCCTGCTCATGCTGGCCAGCCAGCGCCCCTTCGCCGGCATGTCCCTCGGCCAACTCCAGGCCACCGGCCAGTGGCTGGGCGGTCTGGTCATCTTCGTTGCTCTCGCCTGGTTCGCGGCCGGTTACGCCCAGCGCCAGGGCTATGCCGGCAGCCTGGTGTCGCTCAAGGTGCTCGGCATCGGCCTGCTGGCCATCTTCACTCTGCGTTTCGCCTGGATGGCCTCCTATGTGAACTACGACTACGCCACCGAGTTCCTCGTCTACGCCCATGGCACGCCGGACCTGAAAGTGGTGGTACGCCAGTTGGACGAGATCTCGCGCCGCACCACCGATGGCCCCTACCTGAAGTTCTCCTATGACCAGGACGACGTCTGGCCGGCGGAGTGGTACTTCAAGGACTTCCCCGACCGCATCTTCTACGGCAACGAACCGACGAAACAGGCCATGGACGCCCCCGTCGTCATCGTCAACCATACGAACGAGGGCAAGGCCAAGCCTTTCCTGGGCGACCGCTACTACCGCTTCGACTATCGCCTCGTCTGGTGGCCCATCGAGGACTATAAGGGCCTGACGCCGGCCAAGATCCTGGCCGACCTGCAGAACTCCAAGACGCTGGATAAGTGGGCCAACATCTGGTTCTACCGCCGCTACCCCATCACCTTCACCGACTGGCCCTACCAGAACCGCTTCGCCATGTACATCCGCAAGGATATCCTGAACCAGATGTGGGACATGGGCGTCACCCTGGCCCTGCCAAGCGCCATGCCCACTGACCCCTACCAGCAGGTCTGGAAGGAAATGCCTGCCAGCCAGATCATCGGCTCCGCCGGCGCCGGCCCCGGCCAGTTCAACAGCCCACGCGGCGTGGCCGTCGGCCCCGATGGCAGCATCTACGTGGTGGATAGCGGCAACGCTCGGGTGAGCGTCTTCGATAGGGACGGCAAGTTCGTGCATTCCTTCGGTTCCGCGGGGACGGCAACAGGCGAGTTCCAGGAACCGTGGGGCATCGCCGTCGCCCAGAACGGCGATGTCTATGTGGCCGACACCTGGAACCACCGCGTGCAGTGGTTCGATAGCACCGGCACCTTCAAGGGCATGTGGGGCTACTTCGCCGACACCCAGGGCAACGCCCAGGCCAGCCCGGGCGCCTTCTGGGGCCCGCGTTCGATCGCCATCGACCAGCAGGGCTTCGTCTACGTCACCGACACGGGCAACAAACGCGTGCAGAAGTTCACGCCTCAGGGCAAGTTCGTGGCCGTCTTCGGCTCCGGTGGCGATGGCCCGGGCCAGTTCAACGAGCCGGTCGGCATCGCCATTGACCCGCAAGGGAACTTCTACGTGGCCGACACCTGGAACCAGCGCATAGAGGTGTTCGACAGCGCGTTTACCTATAAGGCGGAATGGAAGCTGAGCACCTGGCAAGGGCAGTCCCTCACCAATAAGCCTTACCTTGCCGCTGACGCCAGTTATGTCTATGCTGTGGACCCCGAGGGTTACCGCGTGCTCGTCTTCGACAAAGAGGGGGCGATCAAGCTCAGCTTCGGCCGCTACGGCGACGATGCTGCCGGCATGAACCTGCCAGCAGCCCTGGCGCTCGATAGCCAGGGCCGCCTCTATGTCACCGACTCGCAAAACAACCGCCTGTTGCGCTTCGACAACCCGAGGCCGTAGGTGGCTTGAGGAAGGTATCTTCAGGTGAGGTGAGGCAGCGCCGATGCATGCGGATGCACGGAGCGAATGACGGTTTCTGATCGGCGTTGATCCGTGTCAATCCGCGGCCATCGGCGTTCGCTTACCTTAGTTGCAGGACATCTTCACACCAGAGGTACATCTGAGCGCTGGCAGTCAGGAACTGCGGCAGAGGGATGTCTCGGGGCTGGCGCTGGCCGGGCTGGCCCTGCTGATGGCGCTTGTGGCCCAGGGCGAGGTCGGCGCCGGCCGCATCGGCAACAGCCTGGCGCTGTATCTCGTCGCAGCCGGGCTGTACCTGGCCTCCCGCCCGCGTTCGCCCTGGCCGGTGCAGCACCAGGCGGCAACTCCGCCGCTCTCATCGAAGAGCCTGCCGGTGGCCTTGCTCGGCCTGGCCGCCGCCACTGTGCCGACCATAGGGGCCAGCTTCGTCTTCCGCGCTCGGCCGGAGGCTACCACTCCCTGGCTGCTCTACATCCTGGCCATGCTGGCGCTCCTGACCACTGCCTGGTATCTGGCCGGGGAGGAACGGCAGGCCGGCCAATGGGGCGGGGACGCCGGCACCGCTGAAGGCCACCCTGCTGCGCCCGGCCCGCAAGAGCGCGGGGCCCGGGTCGTCGGGTTCGGCCTGAGGGAGGCGCTGCTCCTCGCCGTTCTGCTGGTCGCCGCCTTCATGCGCCTGTACCGCCTGAGCCAGTTCCCGGCCGGCGTCTTCAGCGACGAAGCGGTGAACGGGCTGGACGCCTTGCGCGTCCTGCAGCAGCGCTGGTACCCGGCCTACTTCCCGGATAACTTCGGCCGCGCGCCCCTGTACGAGTACTTACTGGCGGCCAGTTTCGCCCTGGGCGGCGCCAACGAGCTCACCCTGCGCCTGCCAACCGTCTTCGCCGGCATCCTGAGCGTTGCCCTGATCTACCGGCTGGCCCGGCTGTGGTTCGAGCCAGCCCTGGCGATCATCCCCGCCCTCTTGCTGGCCACGAGCACGTGGCATGCCACCTTCAGCCGCATCGCCTTCGACGCCATCCTCGATCCGCTATTCCTGATCCTCAGCCTGCTCCTGCTGTTGCAGGCGCTGCGGAGCGGCAGGCCGTCCCTCTACCTCCTGAGCGGGCTCAGCCTGGGTTTGGGCCTGCTCACCTACACGGCCTTCCGCCTGGCACCGCTGCTCATCCTCGGCACCATAGCGCTCTTCCTCGCCTACCGGCGCCTCTCTCTGGCCAGCGCCGCCCAGGGGACGGCAGTGCTTCTCCTGGCCTGTTTCATCGCCGCCAGCCCCCTGGTCAACTACGCGAGCGCCAACCCGTCAACCTTCTGGCAACGCACGAAGACGGCTTCGGTGCTGCGCGGGCGCTCGCTCCGCGCCGCTGCGCCGGACATTCTCTCCAACGCCGTCAAGCACCTGGGCATGTTCAACTTCAAGGGGGATAGCAACGGCCGCCACAACCTGCCCGGCCGGCCCATGTTGCACCCCCTCGTCGCTGCCCTGTTCGCGCTGGGGCTGGTGGCCTGCCTGTCTTTCTGGCGCACACCCGAGGCTCTGCTCCTGCTGGCCTGGCTGGGCCTGGGCCTGGCAGCGGGGGTGTTCAGCATTGCCTTCGAAGCGCCGCAAGCCCTGCGCAGCATCGGCGCCATCCCCGCCGCCTGCCTGATCGCCAGCCTGCCCGTGGTGGAGCTATGGCGGCGCTGGCGCGATGCTTTCGGGGCCAAGCGCTGGCGCGCCCTCCTCCCCCTGCTGCTCGCCGCCTGCCTCTGGCTGCTGCTCGGCAGCTACCAGGCCTTCTTCGTCCGCCAGGCAGGGGATTTCGCCGTCTGGAATGCCTTCTCCACCGCCGAGACGCACCTGGCCCGCGAGGTGAACCGCCTGGGGCCGGATTACGACTACTACATTGACCCGGAACTCAGCCGCAGTGCCACCGTACGTTTCCTCGCTCCCTGGTTCCAGGAGCCGACCCCCTATGCGCCGTCGGAGGTCCTGCCCATCGTCGCCCCGGGCCCAAGTGGCTCCGTGGTGTTCGTCGGCGAGGAGAACCGCTCGCTCATCGAGCTGTTCGCGCGCTGGTACCCGCACGTCACTACCATCGCCCATGCCAACCCGGCGGACGGCCACGCATCCATGTTCGAGTACGTCCTTCGCCCGGCCGACGTAGCCGCCGTGCAGGGCCTGGACTTGCGCCAGAGCTACCCCGGGGCGGACCTGGGCGTCCAGGCCGTCCCGCGCCTGGAGTGGCAGGCTGGGCCGGGCGAGGCGGCGCCCTACCAGCTAACCTGGCAGGGCGCCTTGCTGGTGCCGCGCTCCGGCGTCTACCGCCTGGTGTTGCGCGCCGCCGGCAAGGGGAGCCTGATGCTGGACGGCAGCCCGCTGCTGGCGCTGCCAGGGAAGGGCCAGGAGATGGAGGCGACCGCCGGCGTCGCCCTGGCGCGGGGCCTGCACGCGCTGCTCGTGCAGGTACAGCCAGCGTCCGGCGGCAGCTTCGCCCTCCTTTGGCAGCCACCGGGAGCGCTGGAGCTAGCCCCCGTGCCTTCTCAGTGTCTCTATCGCTCGCCTGTGCAGGCCGGCGGTTTGCGTGGCGACTACCTGCCCGGCGAAAGCGATGCCTGGCCTTCTCCGGTGGAGGACGGCCTCCCCAGCCCGGCGTTCAGCCGCATTGACCCCTTTGTGGACTTCTATTTCCACATCACACCGCTGGAGCGCCCCTACCGTGTCCGTTGGCGCGGTTGGCTCGTGCCGCCGCAGGCTGGCCAGTACACCCTGACCCTGCAGGCACGCGACCGCGCCGAGCTGTGGCTGGCAGGGGAACTTGTGCTGAGCACTCAGCGGCCAGAGGAGCCCGTCTCGCTGACGCGGGCGCTGGCCGGCCCGGTGCCCATCGAGGTGCGTTTCTGGGACGAGACCGGCTACACCGGCGTGCGCCTCAGCTGGAAGCGGCCGGATGGCGTGGAAGAAGTGATCCCCTCAACCGCTCTGGCACCGCCGGCGCCCACCCCATTGCCATAGCGAGGGGCCGGCCCCACGCCCTACGGCAGGTAGCCGAGCGGGTTCACGGGCTGGCCGTTGACGTCAACCTCGAAGTGCAGGTGCGGCCCGGTGGAGAAGCCGGTGCTCCCACTCTTGCCGATGACCTGGCCCTTGGCCACTGCCTGGCCAGCCTCGACGTCAATCTCGCTCAGATGGCCATAGAGCGTCTGCAGCCCGCCGCCGTGGTCAATGACGATATGGTAGCCGTAGCTGTACTGCCACCAGGCCACGAGCACGACCGTACCGGAATCAGCCGCATGCACCGGCGTCCCGACGTCGCAGCCGATGTCAATGCCGCGGTGGAAGGCTTCCAGGTAGGTGGGGCCGAAGTATTGCGTGATCGGGCCCGGGGCGGGCCAGAGAAACTGCCCTGATCCGTGCTGCGGCCCGGGCGGCGCCGACATATCCGCAGGGCTGGCCAAGGCCGGCTCTGGCGTCGGCTCCGGCGCTTTCGGCTCCGGCAGGACGGCACCAGGGATGATCAGCTTCATGCCCGGCGTGAGTTGGCCTGAAGCGGGGATGTCATTGCCCTTGTAGGCCGTGATCGCCCTGGGGGTGACATGATACTGCGCCGCGATGCTCTCCAGCGTCTCGCCGGCGGCGACGGTGTGGTAGGCAGCGTCCAGAGGCAGGATCACTAACTCCTGCCCGGCGGTGAGCCTATCGGGCTGCTTGGCCAGCGCGTCGTTAGCCCAGACGATCGTCTTGACGTCCAGGTGGAATTGCTCGCTCAGGCTGAGCAGGGTGTCCCCATCTTTCACTTTGTAGGTGACCGGCTGCAGTTGGGGGTATTCGGCGCCGGCGGTCTGGACGAACTGGCCGGGCTGAAGCATGTCCGGCTTGGCCAGAGCCGGCAGCGGCCTGACACCGCGCGAGGAGGGCTGCTCCTGATCCAGGTAGACGCGGTTGTTGTCGAACAGCTTAGGGCGCGGCAGGGTGAGGCTGGAAATGCCCATCGGCAACCTGGGGCTGAAGAGGACGACAACAGCGATAGTGGCCATGGCCAGGTGCAGGCTGTGCCGACGTGAGAAGCGCAGTAGCCCACCTGCCGTGGGCGGCTCGCTTGCTAGCCGTATTAGCCTGTGAACAAACGAGCAGGAGAATCGCCAAGCCCAGGGCCGCCATCGGCCGGACATGGGTTTGGACGGCTCGACGGTCGGAGCGACCGTGCGTCCCTCCAAGTGTCCCCACCTTCCCCCCAGGCCGGGCGTGCTTGGCCTGGGACGGCCTATGTGCAGAAAGCGCGGCTTGCCAGAGCTCTGCCTTCTGCCGGTTTACCTTCCTACCACGGCCGCGAGTCTACACCCAGTTTCCGTATCCGGCAAACGCACCAGCGCCGGGAGGGAGGGGGAACACAGATGAACTCAGATACACGCAGATAAACAAGAAAAGAGATTATCCGCCTCTGATCGGCGTTCATCGGCGCCCATCCGTGTTCATCCGCGTTCCCTTACCTCCAACAAAGGAGAGCTTCAGGCCTTGGGCACGGGCACCCATCTGTCCATGGCGTCGAGTCCAGCCATGCCGGCCTCGATCAAGGCGGCGATCTCCAGCGTCTCCTCCTTCGGGGCGAGCGACTGGCCGGTCTTGAAGAAGGTAAGCATGCCCTCGATGAAGCGCGGGAAGAAATCGGGCATGTCGTTGATCACCAGCGTCTTGTCCGCGCCGTACTGGATCGAGATCTGGAATGGGTGCCAGCCGGCGAGCGTGATCGTGCCCCGGCGGCCGTCCGGGTAGTCCACGATCATGTGGCGCGCGTAGTCATTGCCGGCCTGCATCACACGGCTCGCGCCCGTGCCCAGGGCCATCACCAGCATCTCGATCTGGTGGATGGCGTAGACGTGGAAAGGGCCGCCGTTGCGAGTGGAGACGAAGTGCACTTCCTGGCCGGCCAACTCGCCCGCCAATGCTCCCTGGAGGGCGGAGCCGAAACGCAGGGCCGAGCAGGACATCATCGGCGTGTTGTGCGCCGCCGCCTTGTCGAAAAGGCGCCGGGCTGCCGCCAGTGTCGGCGCGATGGGCTTGTCAATGTAGACGGGCTTGCCGCTGCGCAAGGGCAGGTCGGCCAGGTCCTCATGGCGCTCAGGGTTATCGGGCGAGAGCACGATGATGCAGTCGCACTCGCGGACCACCTGTTCGATGCTGCTGGCCCTGGCGACGCCCTGTTCCTTGCACCACTCGGCCAGCGGCTTCTTACCCTCCGGCGTCGTCTCCTCCCAGGCCAGCGTCACCTCGAACTCGTCCTTGAGCGAGGAGTTGCGGATCATGGTCGGGTAGTTGTTGGCGTGCCACTCGTCAATGTAGTGATCAATGAAGCCAATGCTCTTTTTCACCTCGTAACCTCCGCCAGGCCGCTAATAGTTCGCCTGGATGATCTCGATAGCGCGGCGGCCGTCGTAGGCGGTGCAGAGCAGGTCGCCCTGGCCGGCGATGGCCTTGAGGAAGATGGCGATCTCTTCGGCGAAGCCATCGCTCGGCTGCACCTCGAAGGTCTGCCACTCCTTCTCTCCCAGCTTGCGCAACTTGACTTGCCCGGCATTGTAGTAATCGTAGCGGACGCGCCCGCCTGTGCCGGTGATGTCAATGAAGGCCTGGCCATCGCCGGCCACCCAGGCAGCCGTCAGTGCGCCCAGGCAGCCATTCTCGGCTTTGACCGTCATGATGCTTGCGTCCTCGACGTCAATGCCCTCCAGGTGCGTGGCGGCGACGGCCTTCTGTTCGCTCACCTCCCCGGCCAGAAAGCGGAACAGGTCCACCGAGTGCACGCTCGTATCCATCATCGTACCGCCGCCAGCGATGGCCTTCTTGCTGAACCACTTGTCCTTCATGTCGAAGGCGGGGCCGCAGAAGATGTTCTGGAAGAAGACGAGTTGGCCGATCGCCCCTTCCTGGATGAGCGAACGCAGCTTCTGCACCGCGGGCAGGCAACGATGGCGGAAGCCGATGGTGAGCAGGGCCGGCGACGCCTGGCTAGCTGCCTCTATGTTCCTGGCAGCCTGAACCGACTGCGCCATGGGTTTCTCAAGCAGGACGTGGATGTTGCGCTGCAGAGCCAGGACCGCCGGCTCCTCATGGAAGGCGGGCGGTGTGCAGATGCTCACCAGGTCAACCAGGCCCGAGTCCAGGAGCGACCTGTAGTCCGGGAAGATCCTGGCCTTGCCGCCGATGGACTGGTTGAACGACTCGGCCGCCTGCGGATAGGCGTCCATGAGGGCGGTGATTTCGACACCGTTCTTGCGGTAACCTTCGGCGTGGGCGCGAGCTATGCCGCCTGTGCCGATGATGCCGGCTCGAATTGTCATGCTTTGCCTCCAAGGGCCTGCTCGGCCCGATTATGAAATGCTGCAATGCTTACAGGTGCAGGGATTCTAGAGCCAGAGCCAGGTAAGAGAACACGGATGAACGCAGATAAACGCGGATGAACGCCGATCGGAATGAGGAGATCCTCTCTCACAGCGGCGTGAACCTGCGTCCATCCGTGTTCATCGGTGTTCCCTTTTCCTTACATGCGGCCGATTCTCAGGCCAGCCTGGCGCCCCTGCCTACCAGCTAGCCGGAGGAATCCCACATCGCCTGGGTCCATCCGGTGACGAAGATGTAGTAGGACTCGGCGCCCTCGCAGTGGTCGCTGGCGGTCACGCTGAAATCGTAGCTCTCGCCGGGCGCCAGCGGCTGGTCCAGCTTCACCAGGTCGAAGAGCACATTGAGCACGTTCTTGTCCTTGTCGTAGGCCGTGCCGTACAGGCTGAGGGCGACGAACTCCTGATCGGTGTTGTTGACAGCGCGGCCAGTGATGGTCATCGCATCGCCGTCCTGGGAGGCCTGGCTGCTTACGACCTGGATCTCCACATCAGGGGCGGGCGAGTCCGAGAGCTCGAAACCAAGGTTGTACTCGGTCACATCATCAGCAAGGACGTTTCCCAGGTCGCTCTTGTTGATCAGTATGTAGAAACTGCTCTTCTCACCGGGCGGGATGATGGGGCGATCAACAAAGGCACGGAAATCGCCCGGCACCTGGTTGCCGTCCTTGTCGGTGAGCGTGGCGACGACGTGCACCATGCGGTCAATCACCTGGCCCGAGATGTTCGTCACCTCGCCGACGATGGCAATGTCGCCACTGTCGGTTGCCCAACCGCGGTCGCTGTTGATCTCGAAAAGCGTGCCGGCAGGAGCGGCCCCCTCGGTGGCGGTCGCCTCGGCTAATTCCGGCGTTGGGCTGGGTTCCTGCAACTCGGGAGTCGGCGCGGCAGTGACGCCGGCCGCCAAAGCCGTGGCGGCGCTGGTCGCCGCCGGCGTGCCGCCACCGCCGTCTTTGTTGGCGGCGACGAGCACGCAGATTAGCGCCGCTATAAGAAGCAGACCCCCTATGCCGGCCACGGCAGCGATCAGCCAGCCGCGCCCCTTGCGCTTAGCCGCCGGCGCCTGCACCCCGAGATAGGCCGGTGGCACCATTGGCCTTGCGCCAGCTGCCGCTGGCGTCGCGCCAGCTACGGCTGGCGTCGCACCAGGAAGGACTGCTCCGGGGCCGGCCGCGACTGTCGGTGGCGTCGCGGCACCGCCGTATGTGCGCCCGGGCTGGCGGCCCGTCAGCGGTCGCGGTGGCGTGGGTGTGCGCGGCGTGGACACTTGGGGCTGGCCAGCGGTCATGGAGACGTGCTGCAGGCCGAGGGATTGCTCCCAATCGTGCACCAGGCTCATCACGTCGGGGTAGCGCTGGGCCGGGTCCTTGGCCAGGCAGCGCAGGATTACGTTGGCGGCCGCCGGCGGCAGTGAGGGGTTGAACAGGCGCGGGTCCGGCGGCATCGCGTGCAGGTGCTCATCGCGCACGCGCTCCGTCGTCCCCGTTCCCGTGCCGGATTCGCCCAGGAAGGGCCGGCGGCCGGTCACAGTCTCGTACAGCACCACGCCCAGGCTGTAGATGTCGGCCTGCGGGCCCACGGGCCGGCCCAGGATTTGCTCCGGGCTCATGTAGGCTGGCGTCCCCAAGGGCCCCATGGTCATGGTGGTGCCCTCAGCGACATGGGCGATGCCGAAATCGGAGAGCAGGGCTGTGCTCCAGGAATTGGCACCGCTTTCCACGCGCAGCATGATGTTGCCCGGCTTGATGTCGCGGTGGACGTAGCCGAGGTTGTGGGCGTAGTTGAGGGCCGTGCCCACCTGGCGCAGGATACGCGTCAACTCGGTGAGGTCGAGCGGGCCGCCCAACTCGGCCAGGCGGCCGCGCAAGGTCGTGCCGGGGATGTAGTCCATGACGATGAAGGCCAGAGTGGCTGCGGCACCTGCCGTGCCACCGCGCTCGAAGGAGTAGAAGCGCACAATGTAGGGATGGTCGAGGCGAGCCAGCGTCTCCGCTTCTCGCTGGAAACGGCGCACGAACTCCGGGTCCTCGGCCAGGTCCTCGCGCAGCACCTTGATGGCGATCTCAACCTGCCGCTGCAGGTCGAAGGCGAGGTAGACATCGGCCATACCGCCACGGCCCAGCAGCCGCTCCAGGCGGTAACGCTCGCGCAGGACGGTCCCCTCTTCCATGCTCCCCATCCTCAGGTGGCCTATGGCAACAGCGGCGATTGCTGTGGCCTGCCGGTGCTCGCCTATGATAGCGCAACCGGACCGGCTGGCAAGGGCATGCGAGCGAGAGGCAGCGGCACAAGGGCAACACTGACGAACGGCCCTCTCAGCCTGACCACATCGGCCTCGCCGGGCGAGAGGCGGCGCCAGCAATGCAGGCCATTGCTTCAGAGAATTGCCGGTTCCGGCAAGATGATTTGCCGGAAGCAACATGATAGACTGATTGTAGTGCTGCTATCATCGCCTGGCATGGGATTCCTACATGAACGGGGGAGGTTCATATGAAGGAATTGGCACAGGCGGTCTATTCTGTCGTCGCCAAGGGTGAACCGGTGCAAGCTGTGGCCTCCACTCTCAGCGAAAGCGAGCGGGCAGCGCTGATGGCGGCTCTGCCCGTTGCCCGCACCGGGCTAGAGGGCGCCGGCCCTGAGCAGCCATGGATGACTGCGGTCGAGCCCCGCCCTGCCGCCGAGGTCCCTGAGCCGCAGCCTTGGATGGCGGCTCCCAGGCAGGGAGAGGCCCGCGAGGCGTGAGCCTGGCGGCGCCAGGGGGGCAGCAGGGAGCTGCCTTCCTGCCGGAAAGGCTGGCAGCCTATCGCCGGGCAGCGCGAGAGCAGGTAGAGCGGGCCCTGGCAGCCGGCCCGGGGGGCTCGGGCTATGGCCGGCTCCTGCAGGGCATCCTTGCTGGCCGCTTACCGGACGAGAACGTTGCGCCATCGGTGGACGACCTGCCTGCTCTTGTCTGCCACGCCTGCGAGCACGACCCGGAGGAGGTGGCGCCGCTGGCCGCCGCCTGGTGGCTCGTCCGCCTGGCTGCCAAACTATTCGATGATGTCGAGGATGGCGACACGGCCGAGGACAAGGCCCAGGCGCTGAACGCCGGCACCGGCTTCATCTTCCTGGCTCAGTTGCTGGCCGTAGGCCCGGCCGGTGCGCAAACTGGCGGCGAACTGAGCCATCTCGTCGCCCACGAACTTGCCACCGCATGCCTGCAGGCCTGCGCCGGCCAGCATGCGGACCTGAGCAGTGGTTCGCCGCTGCAGGCGAGCGACCCCGATGCCTGGCTGCAGGTGGCGGCCGCCAAGTCCGGCGCTCTCCTCGGCTGGGCCGCCTGGGCGGGGGCGGTCGTAGGGCAGGCGGCTCCGCCGGCACAAGAGGCGTTTCGCCAGTTCGGCGTCAGGCTAGGAGTGTTGCTGCAAGTGGCCGACGACTACACCGAGATCTGGGCACGAAACCCGGTTCGCGCTCCCACGGGC
>Ga0078972_1008704_pt2 | contig 16698 bp, 18 predicted proteins | sample YelNatPaOPGAMG01_FD_67568 | JGI IMG/M metagenome (GOLD analysis project Ga0078972, IMG submission 67568) | Hot spring thermophilic microbial communities from Obsidian Pool, Yellowstone National Park, USA - OP-RAMG-01 (SPADES assembly) (version 2) | ecosystem: Environmental > Aquatic > Thermal...
CCTGCCTCTAAAGCCTTTCGAACTTCCTCTTCACCGTACGTTGCCATCCCAGTGTCATGGCCAACCTCGTAGAGAAACTGCTGCACAATCTGCCTCTCCTCGATGTAGCGCACCTTACGCATTATTTCTGGAGCCTTGTCAACAACTTCCTTCACGCCTTGCTCGCCCACATAAGCCGTGTCTACAATATCTAAAATTTTCTCCTTCAACATGTAATTCAAATGCTCGCCCTTTTCAAAATCGTACTTTGTCGGTCCGGGACCAGCAATTATGAGTCCCTTCAAATCTTCTATTGGCAGAAACGTTTCGTTTGCATGTTCGCCGACACGCCTAAAATAGTCTTGGAGACGCATCTCCCTAAGCCTTTCATAACGCCTAGCCGACTGCCCGCCAGCACGGGTTTTTCCAGGCACACCGGAGCTTATTTCCCTAACTATTTCAAGTCTTCTCCCACGAAGAGTCGCAAGCGTGGCATCTGAAGAGTCTATTAAAATTATGCCGTAGGTCTCTTTTTCCCGCAGAAGTTCTTGTAGATGCTCTGTGTGAAAACGTGAATCGCATCTGTATAGGTAGATGTTTATGGGTTCCGGCGGGATTATAACGTATGTCTCTATTCTTTCGCTTCCAGCACCATTCTGCGGAATTGCCCCGCAGAAAATCACAAGCCCTGTTTCCGGCGCTTCTTTGAAGAGTTTGAGGCGCTGCTGCACTTTTACGATGGCGTCTTGGACGTTTTTGCGTGTGGTTGTGGATTTTATGTTTGAGGCTGTTCCATACTCGTCTCGAAGCATGTTCATAACCTCGCTTATCTGTTTTCCAGGTGGAATGTAAAGTGACACTAGCTCTGTTCCACGCCCCTCCTTGCTAGCTAGAGTCATCAGTGTCTTTTTAAGCCTGAAAAGCTCAAGCGATGTTCTTTTCCTTGTGCTCAATTGCTTTCCACTAATTATGTTTTAGCCAAAAGCTAGATAACATGGTGTCAAATAAAAGTTTAGGAGATATGAGGCTAGGCAATTTCCAAAATTTCTTTTAAAAATGCTTTATATGGACCAAGTTTTCCCCCGTAGTTGCCGGCAGAAATCCTAACAACTCCAGAAACGCCAGCAGCAGCCTTTATGCCGAAGCTCATAGCCCTCTTAACAGCATCCAACGTTAAACCGTTAATCACAATTTCGTAGACGCAATTAACATTTTGGGGCAACTGCGAATCTTGGATGAAAGTTTTTAGGCTTGGACAAAACGGATGGTTTGTTGATGCCCTAAGCTTGTATTTTAAAGAACCCGCCTTTGAGCCGGAACGGCAAATTCCACCAGGAAACGGCAGAATCACACCTTTAGCTTTTTCCTTTATCGCTTTAACGGCTTCTTCAGCAGCCGTAAGCCCGGAAGCCTTTTCTTTAGCAAGTACTAGGAAGTTTCCACCAGCAACAGCTTCGGCTGCACCGAAAGAGTCTTCAACTATAAACTCGCCCTCCATAACTGGAATCTTCCAGATCTTCCTGTCTCCAACTAAACCCTTTCTCTGGAACCCGTCGCCGAAAAGTCTTATACTTCTACCAACCTTCAAGCGTCTTTTGGCGTTTGGCATAGCGTCGAAAGCAGCTGTTGTTGGGCATGTCATTACACATTGTCCAATGCGCAATATCAACTGATTCTTTAACTCAAGCCTACTTCTATTATAAACTTGAACAAGTGCGCCCGCACGCTTGTCTGGGGTTAGCTCTGGTGGAACAATCCCTTCAACTCCAGCCTCCGCAGGAGACATTATGACGCTTGTGGCGAAGCCTGTTGCAACCTCAGCTGCTTTTAACGCCCACTTCTCGCTATCAGCAGTTATCAACACGCGTCCAGCCCAAAGTGGAAACATTTCCGCGAAAGTGTCAACAATCTCGCATGTATTCCCATTCTCAGCCTTGTAAAGAAACATTTTTTCGCTCATGAACACCACTCCAGCTATGGTAACCAATGTTTTTGAGGCTCAGCCATAGACCTATCTTTATCTTCAAGTTTTTGGGTTACTAGTTTTTTGGCTATTTCATAAGCCATTTTGTAGTCGAACGTGCCTTTTGGTTCTTCAGCGGCTCTCTTTATCAGTTCAACTTCAACCTTGTTTTTGAGTTTCCCTATTGATAAGGCGCCTATTCCGAAGATTTTTGGCAAAAATTCTTCCCCCTCAGCCTTTGACTTTAAGCCTTCAACACCTAATGGTGGTATAGCGTTGATATCAGCGACGACCTTACATTTTTTGCTATATTCCCTAAGGGTGCTTAGGGAAAGCAGCTGCGTTCCAGCAGCACCAGCGGATAAAACTATCTCTGCATTTTCTATAGCTTTTCCAATTCCATCTGGAGTTTGGGCTTCAACTCCTCGAACTCTCTCTTCTTCAAACTCCTCATTAATCTTTACAGCTGTGGCTGATGCCTTTTGAAGGTCACGCGATGTGATAACAACATTTGCCTTTTCAGAAGCATAAAGCCTCGCGGCAGTTTGACCAACAGGACCAGTTCCAGCTAGAACCGTAACATTTTTTCCTCCTAACCCTCCAAAGCCCTTTTTAATCAAAAGCTCTAGGGTTTTTGCTACGGCCGCGCTTGCAGTTGTGTATGCTCCTCTTGGGTCAATTATTATTGAAAGCTCGAACGGCGGAAACATGCATTTCTTAGTTCTTTCCAGAATTTCGTTAACCACTTTGAAGTCGCGTCCGTTAATGAAAATTTTTGTGTGCTTTGCACCTTCCGGTCCTCTTGGAAACATCGCGTCATAAACTATCCTTTCAGCATCTTCAGCGGTTACATTCTCATACTTCAATATTGCGGCACCGGGGAAAACATCTATCGTTGTTAATATATCAAATGGGCTTGCATGTTTATCCGTGTCCAAAAAAATGAAAACTTTCTTGAATTGCTCAGACAAGGCTGACACCTCTCCCACTAATATTCGCACTTGTCACGTTTAAAAATTGTCATAATTAGACGCTACATCCACGACTTAAATACTAAAATGAAGGACATGTTGAAGAATCATGTTGACGAAGTGAAAGAGGATAAAATGGGAAACGTTATAGGAGTGAAAAATGGCAAGAAAAACGCGCCTAAAGTCATGCTTGCAGCCCACATGGATGAAATCGGCTTGCTGGTGAAAACAATCTCTAAAGAGGGATTTATACAATTCACGAAGATAGGCGGAATAGACGACCGCATACTATTAGCCCAAAAAGTCCTGGTTTACACGGAGAAAGGGCCACTGCATGGAATAATAGGCTCAAAACCTCCACACATACAAAAAGAAGAAGAACGAAAAAGAATCCTAACGTATGATGAACTCTTCATAGATATCGGAGCTGAAAGCCAAGAAGAAGCCAAAAAAATGGGAGTAAAAATAGGCGACCCTGTAGGGTTTGACATAAAATTTGCAAAAGTTGGAAAAAACATTGTGATTGGAAAAGCTTTTGACGACAGAGCTGGATGCGCTGTAATGGTTGAGGTAATGAAACTTCTTGAAAAGACAGAATGCACAGTGTATGCTGTGGGAACTGTGCAGGAAGAAGTTGGCTTAAGAGGCGCAACAACAGCTGCTTTTGGGATATACCCAGATGTCGGCATAGCCCTAGACGTAACAGTTGCAGGCGACATGCCAGGAGTAAAGGAAGTTGAGGCTCCAATAAAACTCAGGAAAGGCCCATCAATAGAAGTTGCAGATATGGGCTTGATTACTCACCCGAAAGTCTTACGCTTGCTTATAGATGCTGCTGAAGAGAACAAAATCCCATATCAACTAGAAACAGGCTTGCCAGGCTCAACAGACGCCGCGCGCATAGCGCTTACACGCGAAGGTGTCCCAAGCGGCGTAATTTCGATTCCGACACGTTACATACACAGCCCAGCATCTCTCCTAAGCCTAGAAGACGCGGAAAAGGCAGCAAAGCTGACGGTTGCAGCGATGCAGAAAATCCCAAAATACTTCTAAACCACTTTTCTTTTAGATGCCTTTGGCAAAATTGTTTTAAATTTGGAAAACACCGTTCTTATGGCTAAAAATGAGCGCAAAAAAAGGCTATGAGTTTCTGGAACATACGGCGGACATTTACGTTGCAGCGTATGGAAGGGACATCGCTGAAGCCTTTGAGAATGCGGCTCTCGCAATGTTCGAGGTCATGACTGATGTAAAAAACGTTAACCCCAAGGTTAGGGATACTGTGGAAATCGTCGCGTACGATGAGTATGCACTTCTTTACAGTTGGCTTGAAGCACTACTCGTAAAGTTTGAGCTTAACGGGATGTTTTACTCGAAATTTAAAGTGAGTTTACACAAAACTTCTGGCGGTTTTGAGCTTAAGGCTGAAATATGGGGTGAAAAATTTAATCCAGAAAAGCATGTGCAGAAAGTGGGAGTGAAAGCCATCACATACCATCGTATGGAAATAGTTAAAGATCATGGAAGGGTTGTCTTAAAATTCATACTTGACATATAAAGTGCTATGAGACGAATTTCAGTTTTTTTAAGCCTCTGATGATTTCTTCGACAGCAACTTCGGGCGGCATCTCTAGAGACTCTGTTTTAAATTCAACGAATGGAACGCCCTTTCCCCTGTAATACTCGAGTATTGGTTGGGTTTGCTTCTCGTAAACTTCAATTCGCTTTTTTATGACTTCTGGTGTATCATCTGGACGCTGGTATAATTGTCCACCGCATTTGTCGCATATCATATCCACCTTTGGCTTCAAGTAGCGTAAATTATAGACTGCACCACAGTTTTTGCAGATTCTCCGCGCGGATAAGCGTTCAATAATTATCCATTCTGGAACTACCAACTGTATTATAACGTCTATCTTAGCAATTTTCTCCAAAGCTTTTGCCTGTTCAATTGTACGCGGATAACCATCCAAAATAAAGCCTTTGCCATTTGGGATTCTAGTCATGCGTTGCTTTAAAACCTCCACTACAACGTCGTCAGGCACAAGCAAACCCTTTTCAACGTAAACCTTCACTTTATGGGCTAATGGCGTGTCTTCCTTCATAATCTCCCTGAAAACGTCGCCAGTAGCTATAACCTCAACGCCGAGTTTGGATTGCAATCGCGAAGCATAGGTTCCTTTTCCAGATCCGGGTGCACCGAAAATTATTGCACTAACCGTACGGTTCTCCTCCACGTATCCGCTTATTCATTTTCGTAAGAAGGTTGTCGGTTAATAATTAAGTATTGCTGTCTTGTTTAGCAGATTAGAAATGTTATTTCTTTCACAAGTGTTTCTGGGGCAAGAGCCTTTCCCTTTCGCCTACTGAACTTAACAAAGCCAAACATGCCTAGAACCTTCAAATCTTCGTAGACGTTTTTAACGTTTCGCCCAACTTTTTGGGCTAAATCGTTTATCGAGTCAACCCTTAAAACTGCAAGTTGGTATAGCAGTTCTATTCTTTTAGGCGTTAGCAACGCTGCTTGTTCTGGTTCTAAGTCTTTTATTTCCTCAATTGTGTAGTCCAGTTGTCCCTCTTCAACGTATCCCTTATAACTGTTCACAAGCTCCGCCCACTCAAAATAAGCTTTAGCGAACTTGCCGCCCATCTTCTTTTTAAGGAAAGCCTCCTCAAATTTCTCAAAGCCCATGCCAAAATCACCCTCAAACCCTCTAATTCTATCCCTTACCTCTTCTGGCGTCAATTCCCGAACTATTTTTATAAGCATAACTTTCACAAGTGAAAATCAGCGGTCGATGGTGTGACGTTTGACGTTGGAAATGGAATAACATTCAAAGTTGTGGAAACGCTTGGACATGCTTCGCATCATGTGAGTTATTATGAACCTTTAAGCTATGGGGTTTTCACGGGAGACGCTGCCGGCATATACCTTCCGGAAATTGATGTTATCGTGCCTACAACTCCGCCGCCTTTCCATCTAAACGTTGCATTGGAGTCTCTGGATAAACTTGTGCGCCTAAAACCAAAAGTTTTATACTATAGCCACTTCGGCAAAGCAGAAGATGCCATGGAGAAGCTTCAAGCATACGTGCAGCAGATTAAGCTCTGGGAAAGAATTGCGAAGGAAGGCGTACAGAGAGGCGAAGATTTAGAGGCTGTTAGGAAAAGGATAATTGAGAATGATGAAGGGGTTAAGAAGGCATCAAAATATTTGATTACACATAAGGTTCTAAGCGAAACCACATTGAGAGAAAGCATTCAAGGGTTCATTGATTTTGTCAAGAAAGAGAAAGAGTCTCAAAAATAGTGTTTTGGTGTAAACGCCAAAATCCTTTATATTTCACCACGCTCACTTCTAATGTTAGGTGCAATTAATGGAAGAGGGAGAGGGACGACGTCCAACAGAAAAAGTCCCGCTTGAGAAAATTGATAATTACACGTGGGGTATCCCAAAGTATAAGCCTGGCATGCGTGTCCCGGGAATAGTTTTCGCGGACAGAGAGTTACTTGAGAAAATGCAGACTGACAGAACTCTTGAACAATGCGTAAACGTTGCACATTTGCCAGGCATTTATAAGCATTCAATAACGCTTCCAGACGGTCATGAGGGATATGGTTTCCCAATAGGCGGTGTAGCAGCCACAGACTTCGAGGAAGGCGTAATTAGTCCAGGCGGAGTTGGCTACGACATAAACTGTGGCGTCCGCCTATTAACCACAAACTTGCTTGAGCAAGACATAAGACCAAAACTTGCAGAGCTTACGAACGTGATTTTTGATAACGTTCCATGTGGACTTGGAAGCCGCAGAAAGGACTTTCGCGTTACAGAACACGATTTAGATAGACTTGTTTTAGAAGGGGTCCAGTGGGTAATTGACCAAGGATTAGGCTGGGACGAGGATGCAGAACACTGCGAGGAACGCGGATGCATGAAAAACGCAGATCCGGACAAGGTTTCAACAACAGCCAAAAATAGGGGGTTGACCCAAATCGGCACTCTGGGTTCTGGAAACCATTTCCTAGAAATTCAAAAAGTTGACAAAATCTACGACCAAAAAACGGCTAAGGCTTTCGGAATTGAAAATGAAGGACAAATAACGGTTATGATTCACTGTGGCTCTCGAGGCTATGGACACCAGATTTGTTCGGACTACTTGCGTGTCATGGAAAGAGCAGTTCATAAATACAAAATCGTTTTGCCAGACAGAGAACTTGCATGCGCACCGGGAAACAGCAACGAGGCTGAGGATTATTATAAAGCTATGGCTTGCGCTGTTAATTACGCGTTTGCAAACCGTCAAGTCATAATGCACTGGGTTAGACAAAGCTTCAAACAAGTTTTCAAGCAGGACCCAGAAAAGTTTGGATTAAAACTCGTTTACGACGTAGCTCACAACATCGCGAAGATTGAGAATCACAAGGTCAACGGGGAACAAAAGAAAGTCTGGGTTCACAGAAAAGGCGCAACAAGAGCCTTTCCACGAGGGCATCCCGAAATGCCTGCAGACTATAGGGCTGTAGGTCAACCAGTACTCATACCAGGAAGCATGGGAACAAGCTCATGGCTCTTGGTAGGCACGGAAAAAGCAATGGAAATAAGCTTCGGCTCAACAGCCCATGGAGCAGGAAGAATGCTAAGCAGAAACGCCGCAAAAAGAAGGTTCTGGGGCGGAGACATAAAGAAAGCCTTGGAGCAACGAGGAATCTACGTAAGATCTGCAAGCTCCGTCGTTTTAGCCGAGGAAGCGGACCCAGCATACAAGAACGTTGACATAGTTGCAGATGTAAGTGACAAGGTTGGGATAGCAACAAAAGTTGCAAGAATGGTTCCAATAGCGGTTGTGAAGGGATGATTTTCGCTTTTTCGTATTTAACACAAAATGCTAAAACTTTTTAGAACGATGCATTTTCTTGTTGAAGATGAAATATAATTTAGCTATTCAGCCCTTTGATGCCAGCTATGGTTTTCTTGAAAATATTAGCGCAGAATCCAAAAATTTATACAAAGTGGCAAATATTGAAATTGCACCCATGAAAGTGTTACCTGACAATATCCTTCTAAAACCGAAAAGTTTGTTGGCAAAATTTTTCATGAAAGAAAGAAAAATGATCTACCTAGAAGATTTACTCGACGAGTTAAAAACGCACTTTAGTGTTAATCCCGGAACAATTTTCCTTGCAATTCTGCCACATTATGTTCTAGGTCTTGGAGAAAGCTTTTTGGGACTAACATCAGAGCATAAAATATCCATAGTGTCAACATACAACATTAGTAAGAAGCACCTTCCAGAGGTTGGCGTTGGAATAAGCCTCCACGAAATCGGACATGGCTTTGGACTAAAACATTGCGAAGTTAAAGGGTGTTTAATGAAGAACCCGTGTAAGCCCCAAAACTTCTATGACGGCACTTACACGCTTTGCAATGAACACCAAATAGAAATCAAGAAACTCTTGATCTCAGAAGAATAAACGAAAAGCTTGAATTCACGCAAGACTATCACAATTTAATTTTCTTTCAGACCACAATTTCTGCTCGTCCACAGCATGCGTCTTTTGCAACTCTTTCATGTACCAGCTTCTTTTCTCTAGCATAGTGAATGCTTATGGCAATTCCTAAAAACAGTAGAACAGGGTCAGTTTATGTTAGTGCTAGTCCTAAAAAGCTGTAGGTGTGCGGCGTCAGATGGTATGGGATTATCCTGAACCATTCTGGTTCTCAACCATAACAACAGTTTCTATTAAACCTCCAACAAAGAAAACTGAGCTATTACGATTATCAAATATCCAATAGTTTCATTGTGCCTTGTCCCTTCAGCCTTTTTCACAGGGGTGCTCGCTAAAAAGCATGAAATCACGATATAAGCAGCGAGGCTCTCGATCTATAAGTTTTATTGCAAATCTCAAATAATCTCTATGGTTATTGAGGCATGGTTTATATTAGAAGTTTAGTTATAAACCCTAAGTGAAAACGTGGCACAGTTGTGGTTACGGATGCCAATCAAAGATGAATGTGGAATCTGCGGCAGAGTTTTGCCATACCGCTATTTGAGAAAATGCCAAAGATGTGGACGCCTATACTGCATAGACTGCATGGTTCCAGACGTTTCAACAGGCGACACGCATAAAATGCTTTGCCTAAATTGCGCCAGAAAAGTTGTCTCGCCGAAGTTTATAGGCAAATATGATAGTTTAAAAAGTCATTTGAAGTTCAGGGCAGCATTCACCGACGCTGTAAGACTTTCTTTTGCACAGATAGACGGAATAATAGGAGATAACTTGCCAATGAGCGCCTACAGAGACGAAAAGTGGTGGAGCAACTCACCAAACACCGTGCATGCCAAAGCATGGCTTGATGCGGGATGGACGGTGCAGGAAGTTAACCTAAAAAACGGTTACGTAGTCTTCCAAAAGATAAAAAACTGGGAAATAAAACAGAAAGGAAAAAGGCGACATAAAACTCAAGGCATAAAGCCTTTCACACCGGTTCCAGTTAAACTTCCAAAATCAAAAGTTCCATCCAAAACAAAGATAGCAAAACTCTACGCACGAATAAAAAACATAGAACGTCAAAGAACGGCAATGCCCAAATATCCTGGCAACTTCAAGCCAAAGCCAACACATGAGAAAAGACTTTTCAAGCCAGAAAAGAAACCGCAGTAAAAGAAGTTTTATCTACAGCGCCCCTAAAAATAAGTAAGATGTAAGGAGGAAAAGCGGCCGTCGTCTAGTCTGGTTAGGACACAGAACCGCAAAGGCGTGTGGAAGCCTTCCAAGCCTGCGATCCCGGGTTCGAATCCCGGCGGCCGCACCAATACACGGATTTCCGGCTCTTCCTTTCTTTATAATGATTACTTGAGGGCGGAGAATTTTCTGTAGAGTTCGCAGATGCTTCTTACAATTATCTCTGGTTTCACATGGTTTTCATTTAGGTTTTCAATAGAGTAAAATTGTGATGGAACAAATATTGTTTTTAAGCCTTTTTCCTTTGCGCCCTTTATGTCTTCAAGCGGGCTGTCACCTATGTAAATAGCCTCATGTGCTTTTACTTTAAGCCTTTTTAGGGCTTCCTCAAAGATTTTTGCGTGTGGTTTTCGCCAACCAACCTCTTCCGAAACCAAAATTGCGTTAAAGAATTTGTTAATATCCAATTTTCTCAGACCAGCATAGATTACTGGGGCATACGTGAAGTTGGAGACCAGTCCAAGTTTGTACTCGTATGAAAGCATCTCTAAGAGCTTTTTTGCACATCGTCTAAGCTCTAGCGAGCGCACATAATCTTCAAAGAATATATTTACAGCCGTTTTTATGCGTTCATCTTTCGGATTTGTTTTGAATCCTAGGCTGTTTAGTGCATCGGCAATCCATATGGCGTTTGTGACTTCAACAAGCTCTTGATAGCGTATAACTCTGTATTTTTCATGAGATTGACTGTAAGCGTCCATGAAGCATGTGTCTTCAACGTTAAAGCCAGACTCTACTATGGCTTTGCACAATTTCATTTTCGATTGTTCCAAGTCGTAGCCTCTCACATTTGTTAATGTGCCTATAAAGTCGAAGATTACGGCTTTTAATGTTTCCAAGAGCTGTTTCTCCGCATAGACTTATTGCAAATTAGTTTTTGCAATGCGTATTCTAACATAATAAAATTTACCTATGTGCAGCATCTTGACATATTGAAACTAATTTCCCTTTAGAGAATATCTTCATGAGAAAGCGGAAGAGTCAAGGGCACAAGCTGCTGTTGGTTTAACATCTATAATCAGCGGGTTCGCCCTCATGGTTTTAGGGATTGCTGCTGGATTAAGCTATTTGAGGGATAGAGGCTGATACATGAAAGAGCTGCGCAAGGCAAATTCTATTGAAGAACTGATGATGGATAAAACTGCAGCTAAGAAAACACGCAAAAAAAGGAAGTGACCATAAATCTGGTAGTTAATCAACAATTTTGGAGGATATTTCGCCGATTTTTTTAGCAAAATCGGAAGCTAGAAGCTCATTCACGTCTCCCATTGCGTATTCAATTTTTGCGTCAAAACGGATTTCTCCCAGATATGGCACATTTAAGCTAAGGACTTTTTGCTGAATAAGCTGCGAATCATCCATCTTCATGTTTTCAACAACGCCCAAAACTTGAACTTTTAAATCTTTTAAGAGGCTTATAAGTTTCTTTATTGTTTCAAAGGCAAGTTGCGAAGGCGTTGTTATAATGATGAACTTTATCTGTTTTATTAGTCGTATTATATCAAGGGTTGCGTCGCCTATTCCAGGCGGCATGTCAATTATTAAGAAATCAAGCGTGCTCCACCTCGTCACTGCGAGAAGCTCTATTAACGCGTTTGAAACGTCTGCGCCTCTTAAGGGTGCTGCGTGTTCGCCTGAATAATAGATTATAGACATGTATTCTATGCCGTGAACTTGTGGCGGGATTATTCCCTTCTCCTCCTTTGGCTTTACATCTTCAATGCCCAAAATCACATGCGTAGATGGACTCGTAAAGTCTAGGTCAAATAGGCCAACCTTATAGCCTCTCTTTGCCAGAATCAACGCGAGCGTTGATGCCGTCAAGCTTTTTCCAACGCCGCCTTTCCCGCTTGAAACAGCAACTATGTTGCGGGTTGCTTTAAGCCTGTCGTTTATGATGCTGATTCTAGGGTCCACCATGTTATTTCACGCCTCTTATGCTTTTAAGCCATATCCCACGTCCTTCTAAGACCTCAAAGTCTGGGCTTCCACAATTTGGGCATCGAATGTAGGTGTGGGCAACTTCTGGGAGAAAATGTATCGCTTCAGCATTATCATTGCTTAAACTTCCTTTTTCAAAAACCCATTTGTTCCCGCATACTCTACATCGCAATTGCGCTTTTGAAATTGCAATCTTGAATTTTGCCTTTTCAAGTTCTGGCTTTTTAAGCTGCGATAATGCAAATTCGAATATATCAAGCTCAATTTGCTGCAGCTCACCTACAACTATTTTCACCTCTGTAACTTCTTTTAGTCCCTCCTTTTTTGCGATTTGGGAGACTGTTGAAATTACAGATTCAGCCAAAGCCCATTCATGCATAGGAAAGCCTACTGCCATGGCGAATTTAAGAATATCGTAAATCTAACTCGCTTTTTCAGCCTTTTTCAAGGCGTTTTCCACTTCTTCCCTTATTATGTAGCCTCCAACGTGAAGTATGGGTTCCTTAAGTTCTGGGTCAACGTTCATTGTTGCAGTGCATGGGTAGCTGTGGTGTGCCTTCGCTATTGCGTCATAAAGAGTTTCCCTTTCGGTTTTTGTACCCAAAATTTTCTTTGCCACATACCATGTTGAACCGCATGGAGCGCTCCGCTTGACAATGGCAGAGCTGATAATTTCGTATCTCCCACTTTTCGCTGTTGAAATTTCCAGACATGGTCTTCCAACATTAAAACTGTTTACAAACCTGAAAATTAACGGCTTGTCTTCAGCGGAAACTTCTAGAGAACAAAATGGCTTCGGAAACGCGTTCTCCAAGCAAAGTTCCGCGCATCTTTCTTCAACCTGCTTTCTTAAGCCTGAAGGAACCTCATTAAAATCCTCAATAGGCACAACCAAAGCCTTCACGCCAGCCCTTTGCAAATGCGCTGGGACCTCCAGAAGTAGGTCCTTATGCAGTCCAGATGCTATGCACAAATCAGCGTTAGGAAATTTCTTTGGCATATATTTTTCTGGATTATCTATGAATGCCGGCAAATCCAACGGATTTGGTAGCTGGATTGCTGCGCGGATGTTTTGTACGAAGCTGTAGGCGTTGTATTTGCATGAGTCACAGTATATCCCGCAAGATTTGCAAAAGCTTGGGTCATTTATGAGGTTTCTTATCACCCTTTCCGCGAATTCCCCACTGTAGACAAATATTAAGTTTAACTTTTCCGCTTTTTCTGTGGAATTCAAGTTGAACACTGGGCCGCGCGCGCGTTTAAGCTGTGGCGAGTATTAAGTGTTCTAGAAAGAGATCTTCTGGAAGGGCGCCAACAAACTCAACCTTTTCGTTGATAACCGTTTTTGGTACGCCCATGACGCCGTATTTGAAGCCTAAATGTGGAAACTCGCCAACTTCTATAACATCTGCCTTTATTAAATCGCTTTCAACTGCAAATTTGTGGGCGAGGCTTGCAACCATTGGGCAGTAAGGACATGTTAAAGTTACGAAGACTTGTATGTGCAGTGGCGATTTAATCTCCCTTACCTTCGCCTTCGTTGAGTCTGAAAGATCTGTTCTCGCCCTTGAAACTGTTATTATTCCCTCAAGCAACGTCTGCAGCTCGTAACCATAAGGCAGTCCATAAAACCTAACACCATAATCTTTCTCGCCGATAATTGCGATTGCTGGAACCTTGTCAACGCCATATTCCTTAGCTTTTTCAGCGTCCGCCACAAAATCATGAATCTGCAACATTATCTTGTCGCTTAAGGCTGCAATCTCGCTTAGCAACCGTCTAGTCTGGGCGCAATACTGACATTCCACCTCTTGCGTAAACATCACAATTTTCACAGGATTCTCCAGTTTTTCTTCAAGCTCACTCTTTATGTGCTCCTTATGCTCTTCAGGTATGAGACTCATATTTAGCTCACCTCCAACATACCATTTTCAAACTTTTAGCTTCTCAAGTATTATAGATGGGCATATTTTCTTTACGCCATCAATTGTTCCAATTTTCTCCGAGATTATCTTTGACAACTCCTTTCCATCCATAGTCCATATCTCAGTCATTATCATGTGGTCTCCAGTAGAAGTAGCCACATACCTTGTTTCGGGTATTTCGCAAAGTTTCTGTGCAACCTCCAGAAGTTTAGGTGGATCTACATCTACACCTATTATTGCCACGGTGTTTAACCCCATCTTTGCAGGTTCAATTATTACTGTAAACTTTCTTATGATGCCCTCTTGTTTAAGCGTCGCCACCCTTTTTCTAACCGTGGACTCGTTAAGTTTGAGTTTGCGGGCTATTTCCGTGTATGGGATGCTGGCATCCTCCTCTAAAAGTTGAAGAATTTTTATATCCAACCTATCAACCATTCCGTATTCCCCGATTGATACGATTTTCATATGTTCCCATCAATTTTTTATCCGATTTTCGTGCATAAACTTTTTATGTTCAGACAAATTTATAACTTTATCGGAAAATTTAGATAAAAAACAGGAAGAGGTGGTCATATGAGAAAAATGACAGAAGAAAATTTGAAAAGTGCCTTTGCCGGTGAAAGCCAAGCGTATATGCGCTACATGATTTTTTCAAAAAAGGCGGAAGAAGAGGGTTTCCCAAACATCGCTAGACTTTTCAGAGCCATAGCCTACGCAGAACAAGTTCACGCTGCAAACCATTATAACATGTTAGGGATGATTCGCGCTACTACCGAGAACATACAAGTAGCAATAGACGGAGAAACCTATGAGATAAATGAGATGTATCCATCATTTAACGCTGTGGCTAAGCTTCAGGAAGAAAAAGGCGCTGAAAGAACAACTAATTGGGCTCTTCAAGCTGAAAAAGTTCATGCTGGTATGTACCAGAAGGCCAAACAAGCCGTGGAGAATAATAAAGACATAAAAATTGGCGCCATCTACATTTGTGACATGTGCGGCTATACGGTTGAAGGTGAAGCGCCGAGCCGATGCCCAATATGCGGCGCCCCGAAAGAAAGGTTCAGAAAATTCTAGATGCGAATGTAAAATTATATGGAAGGATAAAGTGTGGAGGAAAATTTTGAGGGGAAAGTAAGATGTTAGGACTTATGCACGCGCATACAAGAAGGCTACGAATGCGTAGACTGGTTCCTATGCAAGAAAAAGCTTGTTTAAATTAAAATTAAAGGTATCTAAAAGGCGTTGGAGGTGAAAATTTGACACAGAAACTCTATGCGAACGCGAAGTTGGTTAAGGATTTGCGAATAGCAGTTGACGACGGAAGAGCACACAGCGTATGCCTAGACCTTCCGCCAGAACTTGGAACGGATATAGGTCCCACAGCACTTGAGCTTGGCGTTATGAGTTATGCAGGATGCTTTGCGACGATATTTGCTCTGATGGCGAAGAAAATGCGGATTCAGTTAAAGGATTTGGAAGTTAAAACTGAGGCTATAAAGTCTGAAGAAGCTGGTACAGTAACGGAGGCAAACTTTGACATAATGGTTAAAGCTGAAGCACCTAAAGAGCGTATTCAAAAAATCTTTCAACTAACATTAGAAAACTGTCCCGTAGGAAAACTCTTCGAAAAAGCAGGGGTAAAGACAGGCTATAACATCAAAATTGCACAGTAAACACAAATACGAGGGAAGCTTCCGCTTTAACTCGGAAATGGACATGTTTTTGTTGGACAACCACCAGCATATTCTGACTCTGCAGTCACAAACTTAGCCTCTTTAGCTTTAACTTCGCCTATGTATAGCACTTGTTCTGGTTTGCTTCCATAACGAAAGACTGTTATCCCCTTACATTTAAGTTTCCAAGCAAGCTCATAAACCCTCTTGATATCTTCAACAGTGGCGTCTGTGGGCATGTTAACAGTTTTTGAAACAGCGTTGTCCGTGTACTTTTGGAAGGCTGCTTGCATCCGCACATGCCATTCAGGCTTAATGTCCAAGGCTGTAACGAAAACTTTCTTAACGTCCTCTGGAACTTCATCAATTTTTTGAACAGAACCCGTTTTGGCAATTTTTTCCAGAAGCTTTGCGCTGTAGAATCCTCTTTCTTTTGCCATCATTTCAAAAAGTGGATTTGTTTCAAAAAGCCTTGTTCCGCCTAAAACGTTTCTTATGAATGAAATGGCGAATATTGGTTCAATTCCAGAAGAACAGCCGGCAATTATGCTTATGCTTCCCGTCGGCGCTATTGTCGTTACAGTGGCGTTTCGCATAGCGTTATATTTGTCTTTCCAAATGCTATTTTCAAAGTTTGGGAACGAACCTCTTTTCTCAGCTATCTCCATAGATTCCCTGTGAGCTTCTTCATCGACGAATTTCATGAGTTTTTCGGCAAGCTCCAAAGCCTCTTCAGAGTCATAGCGAATTCCAAGTTTTATGAGCATGTCCGCAAATCCCATAACTCCCAAACCTATCTTCCTATTTGCTCTTGTTATGGCTTCTATTTCTTTTAGGGGATAATTGTTAGCGTCAATAACATTATCAAGGAAATGAACAGCACTTCGAACGGTTTCTCCCAATTTTTCCCAATCTATTTTTCCATCCTCAACCATTCTTGAAAGATTTATCGAACCCAAATTACAAGACTCATAAGGCAAAAGCGGCTGCTCACCACAGTTATGCACGATGAACCCGTTGGCATCAAACGCATTTATTCCAGGAATCTTGGCATCAAAAACCTCCTCTTGATCATGGAAAACAATATCTTCTACAGTGGCTAGGAAACGTTCTCTGTTCATTTTTCTCCTATAATTGTTAAGAAGTCGTTCTAACCGTTCCTTCTTTTCCAAGTCTCCAAATCCAATTTTTTGATTGAAATGCCAAATATTTTCATTAGAAATAACTAATTCATATTGCGGTGCGTGTGAGTAATCTCTAGTTCCGCCTTTGCCGCTTGGCATTCTTGAAAATCCGCGTCTTCTTTTATGCGCGTAAATTTTTGAGCATATCCCGCACCTAAGGAGGATACGTTGAACTGCTTTTAAGAGTTCTATGCTGCTTTGTGCCAGCCGTACGCTGATGCCTTTTTGTTGATTTCCTTGAACTGAACCGTCAGAGTCAAATAATCCTCTAATTAATCCTCTACAGAAATCTGAAGAGGCTTTTTCCATCAAAGC
>Ga0078972_1010842_pt1 | contig 16697 bp, 10 predicted proteins | sample YelNatPaOPGAMG01_FD_67568 | JGI IMG/M metagenome (GOLD analysis project Ga0078972, IMG submission 67568) | Hot spring thermophilic microbial communities from Obsidian Pool, Yellowstone National Park, USA - OP-RAMG-01 (SPADES assembly) (version 2) | ecosystem: Environmental > Aquatic > Thermal...
CAGGGGGCCCTCACTATCCTGGCCGGCAACAGCTTCTATCACGAGCGCCTCGCCGGGCGAACCTTCCGCATCAGTGCCCCCTCTTTCTTTCAGGTCAATACGTTGCAAACTGAGCGCATGTTGGAGGTTCTGGGCGAATATCTTGCCCTTCAGCCTCACGAGAGGCTGCTGGACGCCTATTGTGGCGTGGGGACCTTCGCGCTCTCCTTCGCAGCTCAGGCGGCGCACGTGACCGGCATTGAGAGCTCGCCGTGGTCGATTGACGACGCGTTAGCTAATCGCGCCGATCAGGAGACGGTAGAGTTCATCCAAGGCAACGTGGAAGAGGTTTTGCCCGCTCTTTCCACCTCTTACGATGGCGTCATCCTAGACCCGCCCCGAGCGGGGTGTGCCCCCAAAGCGCTGGAAGCTCTGGCGCGCTGCGGAGCAAGCCGGATCATTTACGTCTCTTGTAACCCGGCAACACTAGCCCGGGACATAGCCCGCCTAGCCGCCTTGGAGTATGAGCTGGTGGAAGTGCAGCCCATTGATATGTTCCCCCAGACCTACCACCTGGAGTCCGTTGCCCTCCTGCGACGAGCACAAGGACGGTAAAAAGAGGGCGTTTACAATCGCTGCGTAGCTTGGCGGCCTTCCTAAGCGACACATGTCCACGTACTTGCACCTTGATCCCAATGGGCCTACAATGCATTTCAAAGCGTATCTAGGCCATCGTTTGGCATAACGATCCGCGAAGGAGAAAAAACATGAAGATAACCAATGTGCGTTGCCGTGATCTTGTGGGCACGATGGAGTTCCGCGGTGAGTTTTGGGAGGAACGCCTTTGCCGCCCCATAGACATCTACCCGGAACACAGGGCTGAGGGGCCAAACACCTTGCAGCGGATCGGCGAAGACAAGTATCGCTTGCGCGCCGTCTTCGTGGAGGTGGATACCGATGAGGGGATCACCGGCCTTGCCGGCCCGATATCCAGCGGCGTTGCGCGCATCATTATGTCCGAGTTTGAGGACCTACTTCTGGAAGAAGACCCGCTAGCCGTGGAGCTGCTCTGGGACAAGATGTATCGTCTGGCCGTACATGGCCGCAAGGGTCCAACGATGATGGCCATCAGCGCTTTGGATTGCGCCTTTTGGGATATTCGGGGCAAATGGGCCAATGCACCCGTTTACCGGCTCTTGGGCGGGCCAACACGTGAGCGCATCCCGGCTTATGCCAGTATGCTGGGCTTCTCGGTGGAGCCGGCACGTGCCGCCGAACGGGCCAAAGAGTATGCTGCACTAGGCTACAAGGCCCAGAAGTGGTTCTTTCGCGCCAGCCCCGCCGAAGGGCCTGCGGGCGTGGAACGCAATGTAGCCCTGGTGAAGGCGGTGCGCGAGGCGATCGGCCCCGAGGCGGAGCTGATGCTGGATTGTTGGATGAGCTGGGATTTACGCTATGCCCGCTTGATGGCTCCGCGCCTCGCACCCTACAATCCGCGTTGGATTGAAGAGCCCGTGATGCCCGACAAGTACGACATCTGCGCTCAGATCCGCCAGGCCGTGCCTTTCCCCGTCTCCAACGGAGAGCACGAGTATACCCGTTGGGGATTCCGCCGCCTTTTGGAGGCCGGCGCGCAAGACATCTTGCAGCCTGATATCTACTGGGCCGGAGGCATTACCGAGACGCTCAAGATCTGTGCCCTGGCCTCGGCCTACGATGTAGAGGTCATCCCACATGGCCATTCCACACCGGCCACGGCCCACTTGATCGCCTCCCAACCGCCTAACCTGTGCCCGATCCAGGAATACCTGGTCAAGTGGAACACGATCAACCAGTTCTTCCTTAAGGACAAGATCCAGCCGGTGAACGGCTACATCGAGCTACCTCAAAAACCCGGCATGGGCATGGAGCTGGACGAAGAGCTGATTGAGGAAGAGACGATCCTGGATTAGCGTCCCAGGAGGTGCTATATGGCTAAGGAGAAACCGGTCAATGCGCGGTCGCGCTGGGGCATGATAGGCGATCTGATCCGCTATCTTCGGTTAGCCTGGCGGCTCTTCAAGGATCGGCGGGTCCCTATATGGCTCAAGAGCATCCCGCTTCTGGCCTTGGTCTACCTTCTCTGGCCCCTGGATCTTCTGACCGATCTTGTCCCCGGCCTAGGGCAAGTTGACGACCTCACCTTGCTCCTCATGAGCTTGGTGTTGTTCGTCAGCCTCTGCCCGGCGCAGTTGGTCACCGAATACCAGGGATCAGGCCATGCTCTGAAGCCGGTGGATGAGCCATTTGATGAACAGGTCATTGAGACGACCTTCCGCGTCGTGGACGATGACCGGCAGCGCTAATGGTTCTTCGCGCGCTCACCCTACTTCCAGGAGCATGAAGGATGCGCGTGGAGCTTGCCTATGGCCAGGAGGGGCTTGAAGTTGAGGTTCCCGATCAAGCCACAGTCTTGCTCCCCCAGGAAGTCCCGGGGCTACCCGACGAGGCAAAGGCCATCGCCGAGGCTTTGCGCCGACCCCTAGGGTGTGCACCCTTGCGCGAGCTGGTGCGCCCCAAAGATCGTGTGGTGATCGTCTTCAGCGACATCACCCGCCCCATGCCCAATGCCCGCGTCCTCTCCGTCCTGCTCGCCGAGCTAGACCACGTGCCCCCTGAGAGGATCACCTTGCTCAACGCCCTGGGCACCCATCGGCCCAATACCCCCCAGGAACTAGAGACCATGCTCGGCCGAGAGATCGTGGCCCGCTATACTGTTCAGCAACACAATGCCTGGGATGAGGCCTCTTTAGTGGACCTGGGGATGACGCACTTCGGGCATCGCGCCCTGGTGAACCGCATCTATCACGAGGCCACCTTCAAGATCCTCACCGGCTTCATTGAGCCGCATATGTTCGCCGGGTTCAGCGGAGGACCTAAAGCGGTATTGCCGGGAATCGCCGGGTTCGAATCCATCATGGATAACCATGGCTACCAGATGCTGGATCATCCCCTAGCCACCTGGGGACAGACCGAGGAGAACCCTGTTTGGGAGGAGGCGCGCGAGGTTGCCGCCCTTACGCCCCCCGATTTCCTGCTTAATGTGACCCTCAATCGCCGGCGGCAGATCACGGGCGTCTTCGCCGGGGACATCTGGCTCGCCCATCGTCAAGGGGTGGAGTTCGTCAAGCGGTTGGCGATGATCCCCGTAGAGGAACCCTTTGATATCGTGCTCACCACCAATAGTGGCTACCCTCTGGACATCAACCTCTATCAAGCCGTCAAGGGGATGTCCTGTGCGGCACAGATCGTCAAACCAGGGGGAAGCATCCTCATTGCCGCAGAGTGCCGCGATGGTGTGCCCGATTACGGCGAATACCGCCGCTTGGTACACGAGGCAGGATCAGTTCAGGGTATCCTAGAGATGATCAGCCAACCAGGGTACCGGCGGCATGACCAATGGGAAGCTCAGATCCAGGCCAGGGTGCAACAAAAGGCCGAGGTCTATCTTTATAGTTCCTATCTCCCCGATGAGGAAATTCAAGGGATGTTATTGCGCCCATGCCACGACATTGAAGCGACTTTGGCCGAGCTCTATACCCACTATGGGCCGGGGGCGCGCCTTTGCGTCCTGCCCGAGGGCCCCCAGACAATCCCCTATCTTCTACCAAGGTAAGGTGACCTTTCGCTTCCCTCGCCTGTTACTCCTCCACGATCTTTTCCACGACAATGGAGCAATTGGAGACCAGGGCCGCAAAAGCGCCTACGGCGGCCAAAACCGGCGCAAGGACGACGCCAACAGCTGCTACGGTCAGGGGTAACTCCATCACCGTCTGGCCATCCTGCTTGATGACGATGCGGCGGATGTTGCCCTCGTGGAGCAGCTCCTTCACCTTGTCCAATAGCTCCGAACCTGAAAGCTTGAACTCTTCGCTTTTGACCTTGGGTTGCTCGCTCATGAGACGCCCTCCTTTTATCCTCGCCCACTAAACCTTCCGCCTAGCTATCCTATAATACGCCTGACCCGCGCGCAGGTTGCACAGAAACGCAAACCGGCCCATGCTATCTGAGCAAATAAAAACCCGCCTCGGCAATTGAGGCGGGTTTTCGCTACGTCAGGATTGGGGGCCAAAGCCCAGTCCAAGGCCCAGCCCAAGGCTGGGTGGGAGCGAGACGGATTCCTCACGACCAAACTTGATGCTTTTGCCGTTCTCGTCAAATACCTCAACAGAGAGACCCAAGGCTTGCAGTTCCTTGACCAAAACGCTGAATGACTCGGGCACACCCATCTCAGTAATCGGCTCGCCCTTGACGATGGCCTCATAGGTCCTGACGCGTCCGGTTACGTCATCAGACTTGATGGTTAGCATCTCCTGCAAGGTGTAGGCCGCACCATAAGCTTCCAAGGCCCAAACTTCCATCTCCCCAAAGCGTTGACCACCGAATTGAGCCTTGCCGCCCAAGGGCTGCTGCGTCACCAGAGAGTAAGGGCCCGTGGAGCGTGCATGGACCTTGTCCTGCACCAGATGGGCCAACTTGAGCATATAGATGATCCCCACGGTTACGGGCTGATCAAAAGGCTCTCCCGTCTTCCCATCGTAGAGGATCATCTTGCCCGTGGTAGGCAAAGGCAGGCCGGTCTGACGGCTGACTTCTATCGCCTTGGCGTGAACCTCCTCCCGAGAGAGCCCTTTGTCCTCATAGCCCTCATCGCGAAGCCAGAAGCGCAGGCAAACTTCACGCGCTAGATCGTTGGCTTCCTCAAGCTGCTTACGCGACAAATTGTTGTCCTCATAAACCATCAAATCCTCGGCCCTATAGCCTCGCTCTTCCAGCCAATACTTGAGCCACACCCGTCTGGACAGAGTGCGATTCGCCAAGATGTGCTCGATCTCATCAGGGGGCACCCCTTTTTCGCTCAAATAATTCCCCAGATAGATCGCTCTGGCCTCGGCATCATCCCACAAAGCGGTCGTATCTACCCCGTGTTCCTTCAGCCAAGGCCACATGCGCTCGTCCAAGTCGCGCTGAGCGCGGTCAATCAGCCAAGCACGAGCCAGTTCGGCGGCGATCTCGTTCTCATCGGCCCCATCCGAGACCGGAGACATCGCGCTAAAGCCCAAACGATCGGCAGCCCAGCCCAGATGTGTCTCAAGGATCTGGCCCACATTCATGCGCGCAGGCACGCCCAGGGGGTTCAGGATGATATCCACCGGCGTGCCGTCCTCAAGGTAGGGCATATCCTCAATGGGCACCACCTCCGAGATAACCCCTTTGTTCCCGTGACGGCCAGCCATTTTGTCGCCCTCGGTAATCTTGCGCCGTTGGGCAACGCTGACGCGGACTTGCTTGACCACCCCAGCAGGCATGTCTCGGTGCTCGTCGCGTAGGAAGACGCGCACATCCACTACCTTGCCCTCCTCACCGTGGGGCAGGCGCAAGGACGAGTCCTTGACATCTCGCGCCTTCTCACCGAAAATGGCCCGCAAGAGCTTTTCCTCAGGGGTTAACTCGGTCTCACCCTTGGGCGTTATCTTGCCCACCAGGATATCTCCAGCCTTCACTTCAGCCCCTATGTAAACGATCCCCTCCTCGTCCAAGTTGCGCAGCATATCCTCTCCCACGTTGGGGATGTCGCGGGTGATCTCTTCGGGGCCAAGCTTCGTATCCCGTGCGTCCACCTCATGCTTCTCAAGGTGAATGGAGGTGAACTTGTCCTGCCGTACGAGGCCTTGACTGATGACGATGGCATCCTCGTAGTTGCCACCTTCCCAGGATAGAAAAGCACAAAGCACGTTCTGACCTAGGGCTAATTCTCCCCCTTCGGTAGAGGACGAATCGGCGATGACATCGCCCGCTTGGACCCAATCGCCCTTGTTCACGATAGGGCGCTGATCTATGCACGTGGATTGGTTCGAGCGATTGTACTTGCGCAAATAGTACGTTTCCGTCCCGTTCTCACCTCGGATGACGATCCGATCGCCCTGAACGTTCACCACCTCTCCTGAGCTAGCGGCAACCACGAGGTAACCGGAATCCAGGGCAGCCTGTCGCTCGATGCCTGTCCCCACCAAGGGCGCCTCAGGCAAGACCAAAGGCACCGCTTGACGCTGCATGTTAGAGCCCATGAGGGCACGGTTGGCGTCATCGTGCTCCAGGAAGGGGATCAGGGCAGCCGATACGCCGACCACTTGCTTCGGCGACACATCCATGTAAGAAACCCGGTCAACGGACTCGATCAGGAAGCTCTCATAAACGCGGGCCGAGACGCGATCGGTCAAGAATTGGCCCAACTCATCCGTTGGCGAGTTGGCCTGGGCGATCACATACTGCTCTTCCTCATCTGCAGAAAGATACTGCACCTCGTTCGTCACATAGGGCTGAACGCGATACTGCTCCTTGCCGAGCTGAGCCAACTTTTGGGCCAACTCCTCACTGATGACGGTACCGCTGTCGGCGATGATCTCTCCCGTGCGCGGATCTACCACCCGCTCTCTGAGCGTCCGGCCGCGGAGCTTGGCCGGATCGGCCGGAACGGTGCGCATCACACGACGGTAAGGCGTCTCGATGAAGCCGTACTCGTTCACTTCGGCAAAGGTGGCCAGTCGCCCGATGAGGCCGATGTTCGGACCTTCTGGAGTCTCAATAGGACAAATGCGTCCATAGTGGCTATAGTGTACGTCGCGCACGTCAAAGCCGGCGCGCTCTCGCCTCAGGCCTCCAGGGCCCAGCGCCGATAGAGTCCGCTTATGAGTCAATTCATCCAGAGGGTTCGTTTGGTTCATGAATTGCGAAAGCTGGCTGCCGCCGAAAAACTCGCGTAGTACAGCCACTACCGGACGAATGTTGATGAGAGCAATAGGAGACAACTGCTCCGGATCGCGGATGCTCATGCGCTCGCGAACGACGCGCTCCATCCGCAGAAAACCTACGCGAAGCTGGTTCTGGATAAGCTCGCCAACCGTTTTGATCCGTCGGTTGCCCAGATGGTCGATATCGTCGGCGTCTTCAACGCCATTATTCACTTGGATGATGCGCTGAACGATATTGACCAGATCGCGTTTGGTGAGCGTGCGCCGCGTAATCGGTACATCTGCCCGCAGGCGACGGTTCAACTTGTAACGCCCCACCTTGCCCAAGTCATAGCGGCGGGGATTGAACAGCAACGACTCGAGATAGTTGCGCGCGTTCTCCAACGTGACGGGGTCGCCGGGGCGCATCTTCTTGTAGAACTCCTCAAGCGCCTCCTCAGCGGACTCGGTTGTATCATGGTCCAACGTGGCCCGGATGTAAGCGTGCTCGGGCATGTTGTCTACCGAAGCGAAAAGCTCCAATAACTCTTCGTCCGAGCCCTCCTGAATGGCCACATCGTCTACGCCATCCGAAACAGCGCCCATAGCGCGCAACAAGGTCGTAATGGGCAACTTGCGCTTGCGATCCACCTTAACGGCGATCACATCGCGCCGGCTGGTCTCGAACTCTAGCCAGGCGCCACGGTTGGGAATCAGCTTGGCCATGCAAAGCCGGCGCCCGGTGATGGGGTCCTCTTCGGTCGTGAAATAGGCTCCAGGAGAGCGAATCAACTGGCTGACTACGACCCGTTCCGCCCCATTGATGACAAAGGTGCCGTTGGAAGTCATGATGGGAAAGTCGCCCATATACACATCTTGGACGATGGACTGGTCCGTCTCCCTGTTATAAAGGAGTACCTTTACGTAAAGGGGAGCAGCATACGTGGAGTCCCGGTTACGACATTCCTCCGGCGTGTAAGGCGGGGCTTCAAAGCGATAGTCAAGTCCGAATTCCTCGTTCAGCTTCTGATTAAAACCCGGGAAGTGCAGCTCAAGGCTCTTGTTGAAGCTGACTATGGGCGAGATCTCATCAAACAACTCCCGCAACCCTTCCGTCTGAAACCACTCAAAGGATTCCATTTGCATCTTGATGAGATTCGGAAGGGGCAAAACGTCCGCAATACGCGCATAAGACTTACGCGGCCTCCCCATGGAATTAGTGCTCCACACAGTGGTTGCCATCCCTGAAACTGTCATAAGTTTCCCTTCTCCTTGCTGCAAACCCTGATAGCTGCTGCTTTGAAGCGAGGACTAACGGTTATTGCTCAAAAATGAGGATCGTTAAGGATACATAGCAGAGATCCCTTGCCTGACCAGTACAATTGCCCTCCACACGACCGAACTAGGTCGTGTTCAGGCTCTGGCCCAAGGCCGGGAATCTAAAACGGTGAAAACCAGCCACATTCTGATGGCTCCACCGCTTGACGAGGAATGATCTTTTTACTCTAATGGCTAATCCGTTCATATCAACAATTTACCAGTATAAATCTGAAACCAAATTCTGTCAAAATCTTTGATCACCGATTGACATACCTGGCATCTCGCATTATGATCTTAGTCAAGATTTCTCACCATCTCGCTCCCAAGGGCGTCACGATATCCATGTTGCCACGGATTCGGGCAAAGCGCTGTCTATCCCATTCTCACCAAATGCCTTGAGGCGACCAACGACCATGAGCGATGCCCTTTACAAGATCATTCGGCTCCTAGGTTCCCCTTTCAGCTATCGCTGTCTAGGGCTGGAGAACGTCCGTCACAGTGGGCCGGCGATCTATGTAGCCAATCATGTGGGCAGCATCGGGCCGGTAGAGATCATCTTGTCGCTGCCAGCGCGGTTGTATCCTTGGGCCATCGCCGAAATGACCGATATTCGGCGGGCGCCCTCCTACCTCTATGACGATTTCATCCATCCGGTCTGGCGCTTGAGCGGCCGGCTGGGCATGGCGGTCTCAGCAGTTGTCTCTCGCCTGGCCGTGGGGCTTATCAACGGTCTAGAATGCATCCCGGTGGATCGCAAACAGGAGCGCTATATGGAACCCTTCCGTCGCAGCCTGCCCTTACTCGACGAAGGCAAGAGCCTGCTGATCTTTCCCGAAGATCCCGAGGGACCGATTGATCCCGTGACCCTGATGCGCCCTTTCATGGGCGGCTTTGTCTTGCTCTGCTTCTTGTACCAACGCCTTACAAACAGGCTACTGCCCGTTTACCCTGTGGCCGTTTCCAGTCGGCATAGGACGATCTCGGTCGGCAGGTCGCTCTTCCTGGAATCCCAAGGTAACCGCCGGCACGATATCCACAGAGCTTGTGCTCGGGTACAAGAAGAGGTGAGCAAGCTATACAAGGCCTTGCAAAGGGTACGGCCTAGATAGGCTGGGTTTGTGCTGGCAAAAATGTCAATGATGAGGACGCGGGTGATGAATCGTCTCGCGTTGATCCTAGCCGTGCTGGGCATCTTTTTTCTTTGGGCTGTCCCTGGAGCTTGGGCCGCTCCCAACGATTATATCGTCGTCCAGGGCGATACGCTGATCGGCATCGCCTCTCGTCTGTTAGGCGATGGCAGCCGCTATCCGGAGATCGTCGAACTCACCAATGCTCGCCATGCCATAGACTCTAGCTACGCGCGGATAGAGGACCCCGCCTTGATTCAGGTCGGCTGGAAACTGGCCATTCCTGGGCCGGAACAGGCCCCATTCCCCTCCTTGTCGGCCAGTGTCGCCCCAGAGCAGATCAACGATACCATCCCCCCGGGGACCACTCCCAAGGGCATCCTCAAATCCATCGACAAGCTCGACGACTACACGGTCAAGCTCTCCTTCTATCGTTACCCGCAGGGACTGCTGAGCCAACTGGCCATGCCCATGTTAGGGATGCACAGCCCCACTGCCCTGCGCAATTGGGGTCGGGAATATCTCTATCACCCTGTGGGTACAGGACCTTATCTCTTCCGGGAGTGGACCTTGGGAAACCGAATCGTCCTGGAGGCCAACCCGGATTACTGGGGAGACAAAGCCCAGATCAAGCGGCTCGTTTACCGCGTTATAGAAGATTCGGCCACGCGCATCTCCGAGCTGCTGACGGGCACCGTAGACTTGCTGTATCCTTTAAATGCCGAGGATCTTGCCACCGTTAAGGCAGATCCTAACGTGGTCATCTTCTCTATCCCGCCGACAAACGTCGGCTATTTGGCCATCAACAAAGATTGGCGCGATGCCAACGGAGCCAAGATTTTTGAAGATGTGCGAGTTCGCCAGGCCATCTCGCACGCCATCAACAAAGAAGCCATCGTCCAAGCCCTTTACCCCGGTACAGCCATCGTCGCCAAGAACTTTATGCCCCCCCTCGTGTGGGGCTATAACGATGACTTTGAGGACTATAACTACAATCCCGATCGCGCCCGTGAACTCTTGCGTGAGGCGGGCTATCCACGCGGCTTCAAGACCACCCTTTGGGTCATGCCTATAGGGCGCAGTTACTTTCCAGACCCGCTTAAGGTGGGCAAGGCCATCCAGGGAGATCTCCAAGCTGTGGGAATCGAGGCCGAACTTGTCACTTATGACTGGGATACCTATCTGAGCAAGATAGATGCCGGGCAACACGCCCTGGCCCTGTTGGGCTGGATCGCCGATTACCCCGATCCTGACGCCTATCTCTTCCCGCTCTTTGGCTCTTTTGACAAGCAGTGGGCGCAGGCCGGCCCGCCGGATGGGCGCCTTTACCAGCTCCTTCTGCGCGCCAGGTCGGAGATCGATCCTCGGGTGCGCGAGCAGCTTTACTACGAGGCCAACGCGATCGTCCACGGCATCGCCCCCGGAGTACCCATCGCGCATAATGGCGCCCTGGCCGCAGGCCGACCAGGGCTTGACCTCAAGCCCTCACCGCTTTACGACCACTGGAATGGGCTCCGTTACGTCACCGAGACGTTGACTGTAGCCCTCGCCCAAGACGTGGAGGGCTTGGATATCGCCGATGAAACCGATTTTGAATCCCTTTTCGTGGGTGCCCAGCTATATGACGGACTAGTGGCCTTTGAGCCGGGCACCAGTCGCGTCGTGCCCGCCCTGGCCGAGCGCTGGGAGGTCTCGGCAGATGGCTTGGAGTGGACCTTTTACCTACGCAAAGGGGTGAAATTCCATGATGGCACGGATTTCAATGCCGACGCCGTGTTATTCAACCTGGATCGCCTCTGGGATAAGAGGCACCCCCATCGCGCCGGGCATAGACAGGAGTTCTATTATTTCTCTTGGTTCTTTGGGGGATTCAAAGGGGAAACCGTCGAGTGAAAAAGCGTATTGATCCCCCTTTCAAAAGGGAACACATCGTAGCAGAGAGGATGAAGAGACGATGATCCTCTCTACGGCGAACCTTATCTCTTCTATCTCTTTGAGGGGCGGAGGACGATTATGAGGATTTCCAAACGCTTTGCAGCCCTTGATGAGCGTCCCATCAACAAGGACTCCTTCGTCCACGAGTGGCCCGAGGTGGGGCTGATCGTCACCGATAGCCCCTATGACCCCAAGCCCAGCCTTTCTCTCAGCAAGGGCCGCGTGGTGGAGATGGACGGCGTGCCCCGCGAGGAGATGGACATGATCGACCGCTTCATCGCCGACCACGCCTTGGATCTGAGCGTGGCCGCAGAAGCCATGTCCACCCCTTCAGAGACCTTTGCGCGGATGCTCGTGGACATCAACATCCCCCGCCAGGAGATCGTGCGCCTGGTGGGGGGCTGTACGGCGGCCAAGCTGGTGGAGATCATCCGCCAGATGAACGTCCTGGAGATGATGGTCGCCCTGGCCAAGATGCGCGTGCGCCGCACGCCGGCCAATCAGGCCCATGTAACCAACCGCAAGGAGCACCCCGCGCTTTTGGCCGCCGATGCGGCCGAGGCCGCGCTGCGCGGCTTTGCCGAGAACGAAACCACCGTCGGCGTGGCCCGCTATGCGCCCTTTAACGCCTTGGCCATCCTGGTCGGCTCGCAGGTGGGGCGGGGAGGCGTGCTCACCCAGTGCGCCGTGGAAGAGGGAGTTAATTTGCGCCTGGGCTTCAAGGGGCTGACGACGTATGCCGAGACCCTCTCCGTCTATGGCACCGAGGGCGCTTTCATAGATGGTGACGATACCCCCTGGTCCAAGGCCTTCCTGGCCTCGGCCTACGCCTCGCGGGGAGTCAAGATCCGCTTCACCTCAGGCACCGGCTCCGAGGCGCTGATGGGCCATTCGGAGGGCCGCTCCATGCTCTATCTAGAGGCGCGTTGCCTCCTGGTGACGCGCGGCGCGGGCAGCCAGGGAGTGCAAAACGGCTCTATCAGTTGCGTGGCCCTGCCCGAGTCCCTGCCCGGTGGGGTGCGTGCCATCCTCGCCGAGAACCTGCTGGCCACGATGCTTAACTTGGAGTGCGCCTCGGGTAACGACGCCCTGGCCAGCCACTCGGATATCCGCAAAACGGCCAAGCTGATGTGCCAGTTCATCCCCGGCACCGATTTCATCCACTCCGGTTACAGCGCGGTGCCGCGCATGGATAACCTCTTCGGCGGGGGCTGCTTTGATGCCGACGAGCTGGATGACTATAACGTGCTCCAGCGCGATATGCAGATCGACGCCGGCCTGCATCCCATCCGCGAGGAAGAGGCTTTGGCCATCCGCGAGAAAGCCGCCCGGGCCATCCAAGCCGTCTATGCCCGCCTGGGCTTCCCGCCCATCAGCGACGAGGAGGTCGCCGCGGCGACGACAGCCCACGATAGCAACGACATGCCCGATCGCGACGTGGTGGCCGACCTGGCCGCTGCCGATGCCTTCCTTAAGAGTAACCGCACCGTGCTGGACGTCATCCGCGCCCTGGATGAGGCCGGCTTCAGCGATGTTGCCGAGCGAGTTTTAGAGATGAGCCGCCAGCGCGTCCTGGGTGATTACCTCCAGCCCGCGGCGATTTTTGATGCCAACTTTCGCGTCCTGAGCGGCCTCAACGACCCTAACGACTACACCGGGCCGGGCACGGGCTATCGCCTCAAGGGCGCGCGTTGGGCGAAAGTGCAGGATATCCCTCAGGCCAAGGACCCTGCCGATTACCTGCAGGGCCAGGGGCAACACCCCTCTACGCGCTTGCGAGAGCTCGGCCCGGCGGCCAAGGGCACCTCTTGCGAGGTGGTCGTGGCTGTGGGCCCGGCCTTTGGCCGGGAGCTTACCGAGACGATCGGTGGCCTACCCCACGAGCAGGTGCTGGAGCAGATCCTCACCGGCATCGCCGAGGAAGGCCTGAGCGCGCGCCTCGTCAAGGTATATCATTCGGCGGATTGTGCCTTCATCGGCTACGCCGGGGCGCAACTGAGCGGCTCGGGGGTGGCCATCGGCCTGCAATCGCGGGGCACCACGGTCATCCACCGTGCCGATTTGGCCCCGCTGAATAACCTGGAGCTCTTCCCCCAATCACCCAACCTGACGTTAGAATCCTATCGCCAGATCGGGCGCAATGCCGCGCGCTACGCCAAGGGGGAGCCGGTACAACCTGTGCCTGTGCGTGTTGACAACTGGGTGCGGTTGCGCCTCATCGTCAAGACCATGCTCCTCCATCGCCGGGAATGCGAACAGGTGGACCCCAAGCGGCCGCCGATAGAACTACATTTTGACTGGGAGCCGGAGACAACATGACCAACTCATCCTTCCCTAAACGAGCCGTGCACCTGGACTTTCACACTATGCCCGGCGTATACGACGTGGGCCGCGATTTTGACCCCGAGTTATTCGCCAAGACCCTGCACGAAGCGCGCATCGACTATATCACCGTGTTCGCCAAGTGTAACCTGGGCTTTGCCTACTATCCGACGAAAGTGGGCATTATCCACCCGGGCTTGCAGCAAGAGCTCTTGGGGCCGATGGTCGCGGCCTGCCATAAGTATGGCATTCAGGTCGTCGCCTACTTCAACACCGGCCTGGATCACGAACACGCCCTGCGCCATCGGGATTGGTGCCGGTTGAACGCTAACGGCCAGGTCTATGAGATCCATACCATGGGGCACTTTTTCCGCAAGATGTGCCTCAATACCGGCTGGGGACCTCACCTCCTGGCCATGATTGAGGAGGTCCTGGATGGATATCCCGTGGACGGCATCTTCCTGGATTGCTTCACCGTGACCCCTTGCTATGGCGTGGAATGCTTGGATGGGATGAAGGAGCTAGGGCTAAATGTCGCCGATCCTCAGCAGGCCGAGGCCTTTTGCTGGATCGTGACAGAGCGCTTCACCGAGAAGGTGAAGCAACTGGTACAGCGCAAAAGGCCCGGCATCAAGGTCTATTTCAACGGCCTGCCCTATCGGATGCAGCCGACCCACGTTGAGCTGGAGGTGCTCCCCACGGGCGGCTGGGGCTACGACTACCTTCCCTGGGCCATTCGCTATGCTCGCACCCTAGGCAAGCCCTACTTCACCATGACCGGCCGTTTCCATATGAGCTGGGGGGATTTCGGGGGGCTGAGGCCCTATCAGGCCCTGCTCTATGACTGTTACGACTCCATCGCCAACGGCGGCACTTGCTCCGTAGGCGATCACATGCACCCCAGGGGGAGGCTGGAACCCGAGGTTTACCGGCTGATCGGCCAGGTTTACGCCCGCACCAAAGAACTTGACCCTTGGACAGAGGGGGCCAGATCACTCGCCGAGATCGCCGTCGTCGCCCCGACCATCAAGCGCCATCCGCAATCCGGCTTTGAGCGCGCGAGCGTCGCCGGGGCCAGCCGCATGTTGATGGAGCTGAAGCAACAGTTTGATGTCTGCGACGATGAGGCGGATCTCTCCGCTTACGCGGTCCTGATCCTGCCCGATGATGTGGTGCTCGACGAGCGCCTAAAGGGCAAGCTGGAGGCACACCTGGCGCGCGGGGGTGCGCTCATCAGCTCGGCCTCCGCCGGCTTGGATGCCGGGCGCTCGGCCTTTGCCCTACCGGGGCACCCGGCGACTTATGAGGGCCCCGAGCCTTACGATCCCTCTTTCTTCGTAGCCGAGCCTGAGGTCGCCCGCGATATCCCCCAGATGCCCATCACCATCTATACCCCTGGCGTGGCCCTGCGCGCCCGCGAGGGAGCAGCTATCCTGGCCCGGCTTTACAAGCCCTATTTCAACAAAGGCATCTGGGATTGGCGCCACGAGAACATGTACATGCCACCGGAGGCGGATTCCGGGCGGCCGGCGCTGGTGCAGCGCGGCAACTTCTTCCACTTCAGCTTCCCGATCTTCAAGGGCTACTTTGAACACGCCGTGGTCGCCTACCGGACGCTCCTGCGCAACTGCCTGGAGCGCGTCCTGCCCAAGCCGCTGGTCATGGTCGGTAAGGCCCCCTCTTTTGTTCAGGCCACGCTGACCCAGAAGGGCCGGGAGAGGATAGTGCATCTCCTCGCCTATGTCCCGGAACTAAGGGGGGCCAAGCTACAGATCATCGAGGAGCCGCTCACTGTGGAGGGCCTTGAGCTGGCCCTGCGAAATGACGGTCACAAGGTGCAGCGGGTTTACCTTGCCCCAGAGCGAGAGAGCCTGGCCTTTAGTGCCGAGGGAGATTACACGTATGTTACCGTGCCCAAGATGCAGGGCTATCAGATGGTTGTCTTCAGTTCGTAGCGGGCCGGGAGAGTTTTAGCGCCCTATGGCCCTATTGAAGACACGGCATTGACCGTAGAGGGAGTTACAGAGGGCACAAAGGAAACACGGAGCAAACGAGGCTTTCCGGCATTTCCCCTTGCGGCTCTCTGCGTACTCTCTGTGTAAATCGCGGAGGGAAGAGAAACGTGGCTACGTATCGCTATCCTTTGGGCGAACATGAGAAAGAACGGATCATCTCGCGCACAGGACGGGCGCTCAGCGAGTTGACCCTGGAGAACGTGCGTGCGGGGAAGGTAGGGGCAGAGGATTTCTCCATCCACCCGGATACGCTTCGCGCCCAGGCGGAGATCGCCGAGGAGGCCGGCTTTCGGCAACTTGCCGCCAACCTGCGCCGCGCCGCCGAGTTGGCGACCATGCCTAATGAGAAGGTGTTGGCCATCTACGAGGGCCTGCGCCCCTATCGCCTGACTTATGCGCAGCTCCTGGCCCTGGCCGAGGAACTGGAGCGCGACTACCAAGCCGTAGAGAACGCGCGTTTCATCCGCGAGGCTGCGGAAGCGTACAAAGAGCGTGGATTGGCTTGAGGTCAATCGGCCCAAAGGATTACTCCAGAGGTGATTGACCGACCTTCGGCTTGAGCGCTATTCCCATTAACTTGCCAAAAAGAGCCCTAAACCCTATAATGTTTCAGCTTAAATCCATGTTTCTTGAGACACTAGGGGGAGGTTCATGCTCATGACGAAAAAATGGGTTCTCCTGTTTTCGGAGGGGAACAAAGACATGCGTGACCTGCTTGGCGGCAAGGGGGCAGGCCTCGCGGAGATGACGAACGCGGGGTTACCGGTGCCGCCTGGCTTCACGATCACCACAGAGGCTTGTTTGGCCTATTTTGAGGCGGGCAAAAAGTTCCCCGAGGGGATGTGGGAACAGGTCCAGCAAGCCATGAAAGTCGTTGAAGAGCAAACCGGGAAGAGGTTCGGCGATCCTCAAAACCCATTGTTGGTCTCGGTGCGTTCTGGCTCGCGCCTTTCCATGCCCGGCATGATGGAGACGGTGCTGGACGTTGGCTTAAACCAGGAGACGCTCAAGGGTTTGGCGAAACTGGCTAACGACGAGCGCTTCGCTTACGACTCCTATCGCAGGCTGATCTCTGGCTTCGGGCGCATCGTCAAGGGGATCGATGGCGCGCTGTTTGATAACGTTTTGGAGGCGTACAAAGAGCGCACCGCCGGCGGCCGCGATACGGATCTCACCGTAGAGATGCTCAAAGAGATCTGCGACGAGTACAAAAAGATTTACAAGGCACA
>Ga0078972_1010844_pt1 | contig 16696 bp, 13 predicted proteins | sample YelNatPaOPGAMG01_FD_67568 | JGI IMG/M metagenome (GOLD analysis project Ga0078972, IMG submission 67568) | Hot spring thermophilic microbial communities from Obsidian Pool, Yellowstone National Park, USA - OP-RAMG-01 (SPADES assembly) (version 2) | ecosystem: Environmental > Aquatic > Thermal...
TGACATACTCATCTAATCGGGCATTTGTTAAATTCAACTCCTTTCTTATCTCCTCAAACTGCCTGTTTATTGCCTGAAGAGTGTTAGTAATTTGCTGGGAAACAGATGTCAAACCATCTGCGGCCTTAAGAAACTTTTCACTTGCAACACTAATCTTCTCAACAATCTTGTCTAAATCCTTTTCAGGTTTTGACTTAAATAGCCCAAACACCATTTCCACCACCACATTAATATGAAATTATGGAATGTATAAATATAAATTAATTCTATTTTAGAATAACGCTAGTTGATATCCAATCACACTAAGTATATTCTTAAGCGCCTACCCGTAGCTTACTATAGAAGAGCCGTCTTCAACCTTACTGACACTTATAACGTTGGACGCCTCCTCCAAGCCAAGCCCATGATGTGTAACAATTATTACTTGATCAACTTTCTTTGAAATTTCGGAAATGTAGCTCATAAGCTGGGGAAGGTTTTCCGAGTCAACTCCATACGTTGGCTCATCCATTATCATTAGGCTCCTGTCCCCCAGAACATTCAGCAGAGCCACCCTCAGAGACAAGGCTATAAGAGTCTGATGCCCTCCACCAGTTCTGTTGGCATTCAAGTATCCGTCACAGTTCGTCTCCTGAACTTCAACAGTATAGTCTTCCTCATCTATCCTGAAAGCCTTGTACATCCTCTGGTCAGTAAGTGTCTCGTACACTCTCAACGCCTCATCGGCTATACGCTTAAGCCTCAACCTCCTCTGACCCTCTATTCCACTTTCAAGCTTCTCCACAAGTTCCTTGCAAAGGTCAGCTTTCTTCAGCCTCCTCTCGACCTTCGCAAACTTGCTTTCAGCTTCATTCTTCTGATTCACTGCTTCCTCAAGCTTCTGCTTAAGCTCATTAAGTTGCGTCCTCTTCTGCTCCAGCTCCTTCTCCCTCCTCTCCAGCTCCTCAATATTGAATGGAATCTTTTCCGTGATCTTGGATTTGAGGTCTGGATCGTCCGCTTTAAACGGTAAGGCTAAAGCCTTCAGTCCACTCTCGATTTCACGCTTGCATGCATCAAGACTTTTATTCAGGGATAATATTCCATTTTCTAGTTCTTTTAAGCTACCAACATCTTTTTCAAGTTTTTCTTTTTCAACTTTAAACTGGGAATTATTGTCACGCATACTCTTTAATTCGTCACTAAGTTTCCTGAAACTTTCTTCGACTTCCTCAAGATTCTGCTTTAATTCCTCTAACGTGTTGTTCTTCAGCAAATCTGCAATCTTATTACATGTTTTCTGAAGGTTTTTTACATTTGACTCAAGATCTGATATTTTATTCCTGTAATCTTTAATAGTCCCATTCAGGCTCTCGTACTGCTGTTTTACTCCAGCAAGGGTTTTCTCTATTTTCTTAACTTCCCTTTCTTTAGTTTCCATAATCTGCTTAAGCATGTTGGCGTCAACGTCTTGTCCACATGTCGGACATTTTGCAACCTTCCTCTTCAACAGATCCTTGTGACCCTTTATCTCCTTTTCTAGCGCAGACTTCTGTCCCTCAAGTTCACTCTTGCGCTTCCCTATTTCCTCAAAATTTTTTTCAGCGTCCTCAAGTTTTTTCCTCAGGTCTTCTAAGTTCTCCTGCTCAATCTTTATTTTATTTTCAAGATCTTGAAGAGATGATACTCCAGCGTCCGAAAGATAGGTTTTCACGCCAGATATTTTTCCGTTCAACCGATCTCTTTCTTCGCTAAGCCTAGACTCTTTTTCCTCATCCTTCTTAATACATTTTTCAAGAGAAGACATTCTTTCAGCTAGTATCTCAATCTGTTTCTCGAGTTCTTCAACATGTCCAACGTTCCACCTTTTTAGGATGGTCTGCATACCAGCGTTTTTCTCACCAATGTCTTTCTGCAATTTTTCCCTCGAGTCCACCAACTGGATAAGTTTTCTGAACTCCTCTGACTTCGCCTTCTCCACGATTCCCTCCAATGCTTTAACATCCTCGGAATAGTTTTCAACCTCTTTTGCCAGAAGTTTTATCTGGCCTTCTAACGTTGGAATCTGATGTTCCTTAAGCTGGCTAAATACTGTTCTAGCATCCTTTCCCTCAAATATTTCAAAAGTTTTTTTAACCTGGTTAAGCTGCTCCACAAGCTCCTTCATAAGAGATATTCCAAGGATAAAGTCCATCTCATCCTTTTCAGGCTTCAAGATGCTTGTCAGCTTACCTTGTCCCGCGTAACTTAGGTTCACGAAAGTTTTCAACCCTATTCCCATCAGCTCACGAATCTTTTTGTTCAAGTCCTCTTCCCCGCTTACTGGAACCTCTTTCCCATCAACCTTTAACCCCAACCTTACAAGTGTGAACTTTCTTTTTTCACCGCTTTTGCCAACCAGCTTCCCCTCTCTCAAGATTTCAACATGCTTTCTGGAAACTTCGGCTGAAAGTTTAACCATAAGGTTTCCTGACGCGCTTAGAAGCCTTGAGGGTAGGAGATTTTTTTCGACATCTGGTACTGTGCCATAGAGTGCGAAAAGTATGGCGTCGAGGATCGTTGTCTTGCCAGAAGAATTTCTTCCAGTTATAACGTTTAATCCTTGAGCGAATCTTATTTCAGCGTTCTTGTAGCCTTCAAAGTTTTTCACTTCAAGACGTTCAAACTTCATTCTACTCACTCTCCAATATCTTCAGCCACTCTTCCACGAAAGGTCCTCTGTCCGTTTCCTTAAGCAGGTTCGTTTTAGAACTTGCCTTCTCCTCTAGTATCTCACGAATCTTTTCAGCCAAAGTAAGAGCTTGAAGCATAAATTTCTCGCCTAGGACGCTGAAAACCTCCCGCAAAAACTCTTCTCTTCTAGTGATCTCTGAAACAGGCACTTCAGGTAAGGATATTTCGTTTAAACTGTTGTCGACTTCAACATGAATTATGTGAGGATTCTCTTGGATTAAGTTTCGCACTCTTCTCCTAACCTCATCTTCGAGATCAAATCTGTTTCCATCCAAAATCCCTCGCAGGGCTATCCGAAGTATACCCTGTCTCCCCTCCTTCTTAATATGGTCCGAGAAACTGGCTACAGCTTCATCGACCCTGCTGATAAACCAGCTTGGGTTTTGAACTACACCACCGCTGTCAACGATCTCGTTTCTGATCATATACAGAGGTTTTATTTGCACAAACTTGTATCTCACATTATTGTCTATTTCGAGGACTGTAACCCCATGGGGATAGTCTTCTGAAAGGTCAGCTGCCTCCGTTGAACCCGGTGTCAGCATGAGCAGGTCCGACTTTTCCTCAAGAGGCAGATGCTTATGATAGTGTCCTGCAATCACAAGGTTGGCGCCAAGCTCTTTCACAGTATTAAGAGATGCAATCTGATGCTCTGGTATACTTGGGGGAAGATCCTGCCCTTCCATGAACATATGTGCTAGAAAAATTTTGTGAGCAGCCTTGGAAGCGTCAAACTTTTCCCGGATCAGGTCCCTGACTTCATAAAGCCTCGATGAAACAAATGGAATGTACCCTAAGCCTACTATCGCCAAACCTTCCTCCTCGAAAACTTCAGGCTTCCTCTGCAGTGTTCCCTCACCTAAAAACGTCAAATACTTTGCTAAAGGATGCAGAACATAGTCGATAGCACTATTTTCTGTTGTACCATCATGGTTCCCTCTAACCACAACTATCTTAACCTTCCCATTAAGCGAGTCCACAAGCCTCTGCAACTCCTCTTTGACGAAAACTGAGTCAGAAGTCCTCATACTTCTGGCCTCAAAAATGTCTCCAGCATGGATCACTAGCTCAACACCCTCTTCCACTAGAATGTTTACTGCTTGAGTGAAAGCATGCCTGAAAGCCTCGCGCCTGTATTCGGATATAACGTTTGGAACAGATCTACCAACGTGAGTGTCGGCTAAAACTCCAACCTTCACCATTTCTCTCCCGTCGCCTCCTCTATCATCTTAGAAATTTTACTGTTAATCAAGCTCAGATTCGGTGTAGCACCGTAGTGGACAGTCATCCTCTTAGAAACCTTAACTATTGCAGGAAGTGGGACAAAAGGTCCGACCAAAACCGCTTCACCCTGGTTTAAGGCTGGAAGATCTTCTATAAGCCTGTGACTAAAGCTCTCACTTGCACTCTCAATCATATTCTGGTCTTGGGCGTTGGTTATGCGCAGGACGGCATAGTTTCCCAAGTTCGCCATAACATCCTGACTTATACTCCTCGGCCTCTGGCTTATGAGAGCCATGAAAACTCCGAATTTTGCTCCTTCTCTAATAGCCTTAGAAATCACTTTAGAAGAATATGGGCTTCCACTTTCCGCTGCCACTCTGTGAGCTTCTTCAACGAAAATGAACACTGGTGGAGCTTTCTTGAGGTCTCCAAAATTGGACACATTATTTCTATAGATTAAGTCCACCAAAATACCAGTGTACGCTTCCTGTATTCTAGAGCTTAGTCCACGCAGGCAGATTACGTTCAAAGTTTTAGGCCTAAGAAACTCTTGAACAGGCGTCCCCTCAGGAGGAATTTCAACATCTTCCTCAAGATCCTCGAGTCTCATTAGGACACTAGAAAGACGTTTTCTGTCCTCTGAGCTTAAGTCACTTTCTTCGTCTCTAAGCATTTGCTCTATTTTGTCGGCAACATCCCGTAAACCAAATTCTCTCTTCTGTCCCATAAGATCTTTTATAATTTGTTTAACCAATATGGTCTGAAGCTCTCCAAGCCCACCAATGAGATTTAAGAACCCTTCAGAAGTCATCTGTCTCAAGCTTATTTTCAAATCCTTTGTCTCAGCGGTAACCCCTTCCATGTGCGGGGCCTTAGGTGGATAATATACTACAACATTGAATTTGCCGTGTTTTTTGTCATCGTTCACACTCCTGTCCATCATAACATAGTCGCCGTGAACGTCTATGACTATCACAGGAAAGTTTGTGTTCAAAAGAATGTTTTCCATGATTGCTCCAGCGAGATAGGATTTTCCCCCCCTAGTCTGTGCAAAAACTCCAAGATGAAATGAAAGGTCTTGAACGTGGATTGGAACCTTAACGTCGTTCCTGTGTATTAGAGTACCAACGTGTATTGGAAGCCTTCCATCGTCGCCATTGTAAAAATTCTGGAGTGTTTTAGTGTCTGCCAGGTAAACTGGAGTGTTAGGTTTAGGAGCATACTTTGGCCTCATAATTTTCCCATTTTCAAGGTAGCCTAGAACTTCAGCCACAGCCACCTCGTAACCGTATATGCCTGAGTCTTTAGTCGTGTAATCTGCAATATTTTCTCTCGCAAGAGGGTTTCTGGCTCCAACTCCAACAACTTCAGCTAAAACAGTTTTTCCTTGAACGTTGACGCTCACGTATTCGTGCAATGGTATGCTCAAATCTTTAGCAATCTTGAATGGAAAGCTTAAGGGGCCCGCGCCGTCCAAAACAGTGCCGATCCCATTTTTAGTCTCCATCACATTCTCACCGCCATCTCTCTAAGATCACGTTTTGTTAAAAGAGGCTTTAGTCCAGCTTTTTTCAAAGCGTCTACGATAATAGGCTCATAGCATTCCCTGTAGACTTTAACCTTGAATCTAACAAGGTCGTCAACGTCTAGGAGGGGTTTGACGGCGAACGGTTCTGGACTTAAGCTGTTTAACAGTACTATAATATGCTTGAGTTTTTCGACGCTTTCCTCCAAAAAGAAATCTGCTTCGGTCAAGTTCCATTTTGAGTTTAGTCCGAAAAAGTGTCCGCACACATCAAGTCTGTAAACTCCAACTCCATGATATGGTCTCCAATATGACATCACTACAGGAGGTAGCTCATAGATCCTATCCAAGGCTTCGACAACGTGGTCGAATGGTGGCCCGGCCTTCAACAGCCTTTCCCTGATTTTTGCATCAGTCCATTTTTTTGTTCCCGCTCTAACTTCTTCACTTAAGCAGAGCGGTTGAGGAGCCAAAACAAGAGGAACTGTGAACCCTGCTTTTGAAGCAAATTCGTCTAAGGTTTCCTCGTCAGAGGAAAATGACATCCTATCCACCTCCCGAAGGTAGACGTCACGATTTTCAAGCTGAGATTTAGAAATTTCATCTCTTAAACTCGCCATACTTCTTAAGCGCTCAAGCCTCTTACCCAACTCAGGATTTTCTAGCGAAATTCTATCAGCAAGAACCCTTGCGGCAAGATAGTTAACGAAGCTGTCCTTCGTAACCCCAACAAGCACAATATCATGTTCAATTGCAAACTTGTAAAGATCATAGAAAGAGTTCAAGTATTCTTTGTACGCTTGTACCTGATGACTGGTAAATTTTACCAAAAGCGAGTGAAGAGTTGGATAGAGACTGCCATCGTATAAGGCTACAGTCACTCCCTCATACTTTTCAAGAGCCTTCCTTAAACACTTGAGCTCCAAAGCACTCATAAAGAAGGATTCACCTTGAAGCCTCTGCCCAACTCTAACATCCACGTCGAAAACGTTACCTACAATATTCCAACCTTCGTAAACGTTAGCTAAAGCCCTAACACAAACAACCTTTAGGCCCCCGCGGAAAGTGGTTGAACCACGACTTCCATCAACCACTGCAAAAACAGGTAAATTATCGGTCTTTTCAGCAAACTCTATCCAGCACGACATGTAAATGTCCCTAAAGCTGTCATCGAACGAAAAACTTAGAGATTCCAAGTATGAGACAGAATCTATAAAACGTTGAAAAAACATGTCTTCAGACAACGCTCAACACTTCAAGATAAAAGTTTCTACGTTCCAATATTTAAAGATTTAATACATTTTGTTGCGAGCACTTATGGGCATTCTATGAAAAATATATGATCCTACGACATTCGACTACACTATGAACAAAAAGTCACGTTCAACAAAAGTAAAAAGAAGAATGTGAAGGAAGAAATTGGAAGAGTTAACTCTTGACGTGAGAAGAATGAGGAAAATATACCTTTAACTTAAAGTGTATATTTTCGCCAAATCTCATTTACGATGTACAAAAGCTTCTTTATGAAAACCTAACTTCTCAAGTGACTGAGGTAGTCCTTACATTTTTAGTTCCTTTTACACTATCATGCTAAGGTTCTTTATTCTCAGAACCTAAACCGATATACTATCCAATAATTTCTTGAAAGAGGAAATGAACCGATCTACATCATCTTCTGTAAGATCACCTTCTCGAGTACTGAAATAAGGTTCTTTGAGTCTCTCAAATCGGTCTGATAACTTACTAATTCTGCTAACTTCCGATAGGAAGGCTGCACTTGCTTCTGGTGAAATTCCGTTATTTGGATTTAAATTATATTTCAAAATCGTAACTGTTTTACTCCAAATCGTAATAGGACAAAATTTTTTAGTCTTTGTGATAACGTAGTAGCCAAAAGCCTTGGTTCTCGGTTTTAATTCATGTTTTTTCGTATTCGCTAACTCTTTAAGTTGTTTAAAGAGGACTTTACCCGGCTCTTCACATGAAGCAAGAAACTCGCTTTCGGTAATTATTTTCCCCCTGTCTTCCTCTTCTTCAGACTCTTCATCAGGCGTAAATATATTTTCAGGAAGTTTGAAAATTAATTCACCTTCCTTGCTCGTATATTTTTCAACTTCTAAAATTTTAATATCCCGCCCTAAGCTGTCTGCCCAATCTTGTAAATCTGCAGGTATCCCATCAATAGGAATTGCGATAATAGGCGACTTTTCCATAATATCTTCGATTATCTGCTGTATCTTTATCTCAGGTATGCTTAGTTCAAAGAACTTATGCTTTAGCTCTTCAGATTTTTCTACTTCATCAATAATAGCTTTTATTAAGATACTTTTAGTGGCCTGGTTATCTGCTGCAACTATTTCTTTGGTTACCTGGGGAACAATATGTGTCCACGTACCATGTTCAGCAAGCTCTACTTCTACAATATACCATAACTTGTCCCGTAGATTTATTATAACTAAATCAGGTATGCTACCAACACCACTTGATGTTGCAATAGATCTTTGAGGAAGGTAGAGTGAATGTTCACCAAAAATCACTTCATAAAAAGATGCCACAACATTTTCAAGTTCCGATTCATCTTTGAACGGAGATTTGGAGAACCTCTTTGAACCATAGATAATCAAGCAATATAACCTCCTACCATTTTGAAGATATAAAGTAATGCTTATAAATTTTTTAAATTTTTTATCCATTAATTATTTATCATCACAAGAAATTACAAACAATTATAAGTTAAATCTTTGGAAGTATTTTTGAATACTTGTCCATCCTTATCATTTTTCCTTCTGGCTGTATTAGCCAGGTCATCCAGCAGAGCTCTATGGGCCTATACCCGCAGGCTAGAGCAACTTCTTCAGCTTTTTTAATGAATTTTATGTCATCGTTTACAGGCTCTAATTCGGCTTTAACAAAAATCTCGTTTATCACCCTCTTAACTATCTTATCTGGCATAACTGTGTCTATGCCGCCCATCATCCTAAGATATTGGAATGTTATTAATCCAACACCCTTAATCCTTCCAATCGGATCCTCTCTCCAACTTTCAAGCCTAGCATTACTTGCCCAAGTTCTAAGAGCTTCCCTATCATTATAGCTAAGAGTTGAAAGATATGAGGCGATTTCCCTAGCTATGGTCCAAGACCTAATATTCTTCCAAACAGTTCTCAACTCGTTCACGTCCGCCTTCGCAAGATCCTTAAGATTCCTTATCCTTCCGCTTTCAACAAACCTTCCATTAAACTCTTCAACCTTTGGAACGACTGCAGTAAAATAGTTTAAGCCTATGGAGGTGAAGGCTGCATCAACAACCATCAAAACAACACTGCCACCCCATCTCTCAGTCCTAAGGCATCTTTCACAATATTCCCTTAAGCCTGAAACCTTCTCCATGTAGCTGGCAACGATCTCCCTAAGCATGGACATAAAGATACCATTAGGTTTTAATAATTTATTGCTCTGTCAACTGTACAACTAAAAAATTTAAATGAATCCATATACATAGTAGTGTTGTGAATGACATCAACTCAGGAGGATGTTAAAAACCTGCTCAAATGCCTCTTTAACATGAGCCCAGCGTACAATGGGCTCGTACAGATGCTCTTCCTCCTCCCTCAAAAGGCTAAAGCACTTATGGGCATGTATCCTGAGCTTATGGAGAATGAAGATGATCTGATGAAGCTCTTTTCCCTAAGGTACACTGATAAGGGCTTTATGGAGACAAGCAGTTATCCGAATTCGTTGGGACTCCATTTAGCAGGCCTATACCATTCGCTTTTCAAGACGTTGATGGACGCTGAGGGGAGGAGAACCCTGCTTAAGCTCGCGAACCTTAGCGAGGACGAGTTTAAAGATTTTGATCCCTTACGGGTTTGGATAGCGATTTCGCTCGAGTTTCTAGCGAAGGAGGATAGGGATGCGTTAAAGTTGCTGGAGGTGGTCGTGTCCAAGCTTTCTGGTAAGAGGCCTGATGAATTTGTGAGCTGGGATGAGGTTAAAAGATCGGCGACGGACATCAAAGACTTCGAGGCCTCGATGAGCATCCTCAAATGCTTCTTCCTTCTCTCATACGAATCCCCCTTCGGAATTTATGGAAGGGAATGCCCCCTACTATTAAAGGTGTATTCTGACCTGAAGGCAAAGATGAAAGAATGGTGAGGTAATGCTTCTTGGCGGTCGAGATAAAGTATTGGGATAAGGGGGCTTGGATCAGCTACCTGAAGGATGACATCCTCCCTTTCTACGAATCTCTACTCGCCATGCTGAACCTGTGGAAGGAGCTTAAGGAGACCGCGCACGGAAAATTCCTTTCAGATGTCATAAAGGACGCGCCCAATCTGGAGCTAGTGTTCGCTGCTGGCACATCACCACCGGACAAGTATGAGGAGGAGGGGTTAGCCCTAGTCTACAAGTCATTGTTTGGCACCAACATAAAGCTCCGCGAATACTATTTCCTCAAATCGCTAGGCAAAGAGCCCAAAACGATCTGTGCGGTGGAGAAGACAGCAGTCGTAAACTATTTGGATCATATGTCCGTCCTGGTTGAACGCATATTATCCCGTGCAAGCGAACTCGAACTGATAACACAGGCAGAACTTCAAAACATTCAAGAGGAGTCCAGGAAGGTTGTCCAAGTAGTGTTAGCCAATCCGGAGAGTGTTTCTGAAAGGTTCACAGAATTCTTAAACAGAGCACTAAGATTGACGGTGGCCTACAACGAGTACACTAGGTTCATATGGCACTTACGTAAAATACCTAAGAAATACGTAATGGAGTTCTATCCCGAACTGCTGAAGCCAAATGCTTTCAAATTCATTCAGGAGTTGTTGGGGTTAAGCGAATACATAGTTCCACAGGTTGAAGACCCCGAGATCGTGGACATGTACACGATGTTTTCATTCGATTATGCTACAAAGGTTACGGAGCCTACACGTACAGGATATTCTACTCTGGACGGAAGAGAAGTTAACGTGTATACGTATTTTAAAGGAGGTCTCCCACCAACCTATGATCCATATAAAACCATTGGAGGATGCATGTGCAGGGTTAATGAGCTCATATGGGGACTTTTTAGCGATTATCCAACTAGTGAATATTTGAAGCTGGTTGTTAGTGAAGTGCCAAACCCCTTTAAGGAGTGGCAAAGTGCAGTGGCAAGCGAACCTCCAACCCGGTCCGAAGTAAATTATCCGAATTGTTACGAGGATCTGAGTGTACTGGATGAATGTTTGCCCTCGATATTCACGGGCATGGCTGAGCTCGTGAAAGGGGAAGGTAGGATACTCTATATATTTAGAAGGTGGTGATGTGTGTGAGCATGATAAGCGAGGAAAGCTCGCATAAAGAGGAGGAGATCAAGAGGAAGTTAAAGTCTAAGCCTACGCTGCCACAGATTAAAGCTCATAGGCCAGAGGAAATTCCTACCGTGAGAATGCGACCAGCTCCTAAAGCCAAAACTGGTATAGGTATGGTAACCGTGGAAAGGCAATTGCCTCTCAAGCCATGGATACAGTTAAGGCCCGTCGAGATTAGGACTGGGAAGCCTATCCCTAAAGAGTTAAGGGTAGTGGTTGGTTTAAAGAACCTGGGGGCGGCGACGCCTAAGGCAATAGTTAAGATTTCTAAAGAGTGTGAGGTGACCGCTGAGCTTAAACCAAAAATTCTGAAGGTTGAATCGCTCAAGATTTTGGAGCCAAGTGGAATTGGTGTGTTAGCTAGGCCGTTGCCCGAGGAGGGATTAAAGCCCCATTTAAGGCCTCTAAGGCGGGTGTCGCTTGAATCCATCAGAATACCTGTAGTTAAGCCTCCAGAGTTTGTTATAAAGCCCGCGACACCGGCACATCTGAAACCTATAGAAAGGAGTCTACTAACTGAGGAGACCATAAAGTCTACTAAAACCATGATAGAGGAGCCTCCAGAGATATCAGAAAAGGATGTTTTTATCCCTCCTTTTTTAGAAAAGTTGAGTTTTGCCACTGAAATTACGGGGAGACCCATATGTGTAATACTTTCAAAAGGGGCGGATGATTCTTTTGTTCACTCAGTTGCCCTCATATGCAGAGAAATTTATCGGATTGTCAAAGGCGGTAAACCAAGCCCTAGATGGATTTCGAAAGGGTTAAAAGAAGAAATCGAGAGAAATTTGAAGGCTGAAGATTCGATTTTTGTAGTTGATGATTCAAAATGCGAATTCCTTCCAGATTTTGGCGAGATTCGATTAGCTTCAGAACTTCTCGAGAAAGTTAACATTGACATGGTTTATGATAGATTGCATGAATTCTTCTCACAAGACTTTGGCTTCATAATTTTCCATGTTAATAAAAAATGGGCAAGCGAGTTCGCTAGAATGTTACAGGAGAAGGTTGGAGCTTACGCGAATATAATTGAAGTTCTATCTCCTAATTGGCAACAAGAAGTAATGGTGGCTGTAGCCGGAGCTTGCTGGGGATTCACAGAAGAGAAGGGCCAAACTTTCGATGAAATTTTTGGACGATGTGAAAAAAGTTTCTTCAGCGAATTGGAGACAGCGGGTAAAGATGATAAACTTATTCACTGGATAAAAGAAGATGAAAGCGCTGGCTATGAGCATGAAGGTATGAAGGCTATCGTCGTCGAATGCTTGGCAAAAGAATTGGGGGCCACAGGAAAAGATGATATCGTGCGAATGTTAAAGGATAAGACTATCGAAACGGAACGAGAGTTAGATGGCGGAATGAGGATTGACGTATATTTAAGTACACAGTCTATCCACAGGGCTGTGGAGATTGAAACTTTTTATGGAAGAGGAGATCCTATCAAGAGGCTTGACAAAGACACGTTATCAAAGTATAAAGGTGGGGATCGAGTGGACGTTGTCCTTCTTACAGGTGTCCAGGCGCTCCTCTATGCCCGTAGGTTAATTGAGTTAGCAAACATTTACCGTAAAGATCGTAATATAAGAGTGAACTTTTACTTGCCTAATATAAGGGAGAGAAAGCTTGTTCCATTAAGAGATGTATTCCACATGTTAAAGAATGTCGTTACCCCCTCAACAGAAGATGATGATAAATGCCTTTGGAGTGAATTTTCCCAGGCACTACGCGAAAATGGAATAGATCCCTCAGAATATAAAAATTTCTTTGCCCTAACGCTTGACCGCTCCAAATCCTATCAAGAGAACCTAAGCTTCATGCTGGAGAAAATTAAGCTTGAAACTAAGTTGCTGAAGGAGCAGAAAGGGGAGGTGGTTTGATTTTGACGTTAATTTTGGCGTTAAAGTGGGTTGTTGAGGGTAAAGAGGGTGTTGTCGTCTCCTCCGATTCTAAGGCGACGGTCGGCCCTGTAAGCTACGAGGTTAGGAAGGTTTATCCAATCGTTTTAGAGGCTGATGGGAAATATGTTCCTCTCGCTGTTGCTGGAGGGGCTGGAGAGGCTTCTCTTATTAAGCAGGGGTATAGGGTTTGTGAGAGGGTTTTGAGGGATTTGGCTGTTAGCGATTGGGGCAAAAGGACGCCTGGCTTTGAACAGTTTGAAGAGGCTGTCGGGCGTATCGAGTCATCTTTTATCGAGAGGTTTAGGGAGCTCCGGGAGCATGGGCTGGAGCCCAGCTTCAACATGGTTCTCGCAAGCGTTGACCCAGCTGGAAAAGCGTCCATATACCTTTTCGACGACAGGGGCTTAGCTGAACCCGTGCACGACAATCCCGGCTTCGCCGTTATAGGCACAGGCTTTGTTACAGGAGGAAACCTCCTTCTAAGGCTTCTAGGCTACTCTGTGGAAGAAAGCTACACCGTTGACGTCGGCGCCCTATCAACATTCATAATAGATGCTGTGAGCGAAATTGATCCTGCAGTAGGCTCATTTGTCGGCGAAAGCTGGTACATGAGGGTTGAAGGAAAGGAGGTGCTACTTGGGCCGCTGAAAGAGGAGGCAATCAAAGATTATAAGATGAAAGTTCAGCTCAGAAAAGAGATAATGCGCAGACTATGGAGACTTTTAGACGTAGCCGGCGAAGAAAAGGTTGAAGCCACAGTCCGCAACCTTGAAAAAGAGACGCTAGAAGAATAGTTAACGACCAACACTTGTAATATTTATTCTTTACGCCCGAGGCTTACTCAGCGAAATAAAGTTTATGATGGTGACTTACCTCTATGAGAAAGAAAAAACATTCTTTCATTTTTGCTCTTTTTACGACATTATATTCTATTTGGAATGTGATAAAAGGTGTGTCTCAAGAATTTAGCATACCTTTTCCAATACTGTTGGCGATTGTCTTAATGATCTATCTTGTTTGGAGAGAGCAAGATTAAAGGCAGGGGTGAAAAAATAGTTTTTCTTCTTGAATTGAGAAAATTTTCTTCTAAGACACATAAATTTGATTCAAAGGCTTTTCGGAGTTGGTCTTAAGATAATTCAATAGAGTCGCCAGAAATTATCTTTGTTTTCAAGTATAATTCCCTCAATTTTCAGTAAAGAGCAGACGCTATTTAAACTTAAAGGATATGCTTTAGGTAAGAAAATAAGCTAGAATTCAAAAACTTCCGGCACCAAATATAGGGGAAGACTACAAAGTTTTCGGGACGCTTACTTAACCTTTCCTTCCCTTCCAAACACTAAACATAGTGTTGTTCCTAAACCAATGAGAGCTAGTCCAGAATAGAGGTATATGTTGCTGTTAACCTGCTTGGAAACATATTCTGTATTATATTGTACTTCATTTTTAATTTTTGTCACCGTTTCTTGCCATGTTATTTCTGACTGGTAAAAGATGATTTTCACTTTAGTGATAAGGCAGTTTGGGTTATAGATGACGACATAGTATCTGCTGGTGAACGTTATTGGATAAGAAAATTGTCCAGACATTCCAGAACCACTTTTTAGATTCTGGGCAAGTCTAATGGATTGGAAAATGTTGAACTGCGATTCCGTCATAAGGTAAACTATAACAGTATTATCTGCCTGCCATGATATTGTTACAGTTTTACCTGCTTCAAGATTGTATCCGGAGTAAGCATATTCTCCAATCCAATAATTTTCAGCCCGCTCCAGCCGCTCTCCTCTATTTTCTATTTCTTGATATGGAACTTGAACAGTGCGTGTAACTGGAACCAGCTCATTAACGGTTATATTATGAGGTGAAATAAAATCAGCTACACAGAGGATACCTCCGAGAACATTTAACATGATTCCAACTAAAATTAAATACTTCATTCACACCCCATAAACTTCACATTCTATCCCATTTATTTAAGCGTTTTGCACAAGGTCTTACTCCAGCATGTCAGCCGATGCTATGAGAAAAATCAGCCGCCTCCTTCCCCCATAAGATCTTGGTTGCGTCCTTCTATGATTGCCGTCATATGCTTTTTTGCGTCTCCTTTGGTTATTGTTGTATGATTTAATTGAATCCTTTTATGACACTGCCATATTCTCTGTCCGGTGGCTCCTGTCATGTACTAAATTCTGCGGTGGCAATCTTATGACGTTCATCCGGGTTATTCTGCGGCTAGAGTCTTGTCTTCTCGGGTGGTGTGTTTTCTTATCCTATGTTGTTGCTTTGCAAAGAAAAAATTGACAAGAGAAAATTAAGGGTTATAATGTAACTTCTTATAAGCTGATTTAAATTAATTAAAAGATATGATAAAATCTAAAACTCATCTGAATTTAGGCTGAATGTACTAAATGAATATAGGTTTACTAGCGTTCAGCTAGAATCTGGCTAAAACAGGCACTATTAATCGTTCTTGTATTACTTTTATCTCCGAAAGACTTAAATAATTTGAAGTATTACTATGATCCAGTGAGTAAAACAGTGGGAGTGGAGTATCCTTACATACTTAACACAGGTAGACTCAGAAGTTTTCTGGAATCAATATCTAAAATTGGAGTACGGAGAAGATAAACACCAACACTTTACCAAGATTAGGATATAAAAGTAGAAATGATCGCCCGATAGTTAAGATTCTAAGATTTATCGATTTTATTAATGCAGATGGTGTTCCTAATCAGAACTACAAAGACTTCAGAGACACAAGTAAGGCTAAAATTGTGATGGCAAATGCCGTCAAAAAAGCTTACTCCGAACTTTTTATGATGTATCCCGATGCATATAAGAAAGATGATGAAACCTTAAAGAATTTTTTAGACCAACCACGAAAGCTGGAGAACAGGTGGTAGAGAGGATGGTAGATACATTTAAATTGTTATGCAGTTTCGCTGATTTCGAAGCCACTCCTATTAGTGAAGGTGAGGTAAAGGAACATGAAAAAATTGAAAAAATGAAAGGAGTGGAAGCATTACCCTCAGGTATCACCCTAAATTTAAATATCCAAATAGTTCTTCCAACAACGGATGATGCATCTGTATATGACAAAATATTCAAAGCCCTCAAAGAGCATATTCTCTCTAGAGGCTTGGGAAGTTTCTCCCAGATTATTTTAAAGAGAAAGCTTATATGCGACTTCAAAAAGTATGGGTCCATAAAATTATCGGTTGGAGGAGAGGAGATTGAGGTTTGAGGTTGTGGTAGAGTTTCATAAAGATTTTGTTAGGGTTGATGGAAATAAGATTGTTGTGGGCTTGACTTCAGCGCCTGAGAAGGGTAAGGCGAATTTGGAGCTTATTAAAAAGTTGGCGAAGCATTTTAAAGTTTCATCTTCTCAGGTGAAGATTGTTGCGGGGTTAAAGTCGAGGGAGAAGGTTGTAGAAATAGTTGGGGTTTAGTATTTAGTTACAGCTTTTCTATTTTTTCTCTACTTGTTGTTGCATTGAGCTTTTAGAAAGTGCATCAATGTGGAGAATTCTTTGGTTTCAGATAAGTTTTTGTTTAACTTCTGCTATGTCACTTCATTTTTCATGAACTGATTATGCTGTCAAGAAGTTTTTATTCACTCACTTTTTTCTTGGACCATTAGGATGTTTTCCCAGAATGTCTATTTTATGCATTATTCCGATAGTAGGCTAATATTGAAGTATGCTTAACCCGCTTTTTTTGGAGTTCTATAGGTTATGCAAAATTTTTTAAACTGGTTTAAGGTATAATTGGATAAATTTATGTTCGAATTGGGACTCGTGATTAGTCAGCTTCAGACGTCAATATATCTGTATGGTGTCTTATATTTGGCTGAAGGATTTGAGTCTGCTGGTTTTCTTGGGAGATGGATAGGTTTTGGATAAGACTTCTTTCTACAATCCGCTTGAGCTGACTGATAGGGTTAGGAGGGCTGTTATAAGGAGTAGTTTGAATGGTGTGGAGGAGCG
>Ga0078972_1010846_pt1 | contig 16690 bp, 17 predicted proteins | sample YelNatPaOPGAMG01_FD_67568 | JGI IMG/M metagenome (GOLD analysis project Ga0078972, IMG submission 67568) | Hot spring thermophilic microbial communities from Obsidian Pool, Yellowstone National Park, USA - OP-RAMG-01 (SPADES assembly) (version 2) | ecosystem: Environmental > Aquatic > Thermal...
AGGGGGTGTAGTTAAAGTTAAATGTGTTTTATTTCGACCATTTTCTTTAACTTTAACACCCTCTCTTTATTTAGCCAATGAATTGGCTTCAACTGTACCCTATGTATCCGACGAGTGCAACAAGGTCTTGACAAATTTGAAAGAATATGCTATACTCTAAGTATCAGAATAAATGAAGGAAAAAGCGGAAAAAAGGTGAGGGTCTTGACAAGATTTTATATATATGTTATAATACTGGTGTAAGAAAAAATAAAAGATTTCTTAAAAATTTTTTTTAAAAAAACCAGGTATAAGCAAAAAAAAGAGAAAATGCATAAGTAAAGCGCAGGATGAATAAATTAGTCATTAGATATCTATTGACTAGACTAGTCGCTAAACAGGCGGCTCTCTCCGAGAGCCGCCTGTTTAGTTTAAAAATATGAATGCACCTTAAAAATAATTTCCTCTCTGACCAGAAAATCTGGTAGGGAGAGGGATGGAGGAGAGAGTCCCCGAAGTAAAAAAATCACTACGGGGTAAAAATCTGGGTCTGCGGAGACCAGCCAAGAAATTTATCGCTGGTGTAAGAGCCGTTAACAAGGAGGCTACTTACCATAGCTGCCCTGACCTGGAGACATAATAACTTCTCCATCCCTCTCTCTGTCAAAAGAGGAGAGAGTATCGCACCTTAAAATAAATTTAAGAAGCCTAAGTTAATAATCTTTCTCAAATTGAAAAATTTGGGAGGATAAATGGCTCAACTTAGGCGGTAAGTTCTAGCGCAGAATTCTGAGCAATTCTGCCGGCTGAGTAGGGTATGAAGTAGTTAAAGAATTGTCTTGAGGAGAGAACAATTCTTTGATGAGATCTCCCGAAAATCCAAAGCCGTAAGGCCGAGGACCCCGTCCTATAGAATAGGCCGTGGGGCGACTTACCAAAGGCAGTGATAAGAGGCCTGATTATTGGGGACTAACCCACCTTGGTAATCTTAACTCTTATCCCTCAACCTCCAACTTCGTAAAATTACGAGGTTGAGGTTGGGGAAAGTTCTTTGAAAATCTCCCCACCTCCCCTTAGCTAATTATAGAAATAGTTGGTTAAGGGGAGGTGGGCGGGGGTTGCCTGGATTTTTTCGGCCTAACCCCCGCCTCGCGCATGCCGGCAGTCGGAGGCCCAGAGAAGGCGCCAGGGCCTCCGGCTGCGTAAGTGCTACCTTATCCTCCTTAGGGAGGATAAGGTAAGTCAGGCGGGGGAATGCCCCCGACCACCTCAAAGGTTTTGGAAGCCCGAAGGGTTTCGGGCTTCCCTCTCTTTTTGAGCCCATTCAATTCAATGAGTGGACTGAAAAAGGGAAAGTTATTTGAAAATTTAAATAGATTCTGTCTTGATTTCTTTGATGCGCTGAAAATGTTTGATGTTTCGAGTAATTAAGGTGGCATTAAAACAAAAGGCAGTGGCAGCAATTAAGGCATCAGCGATCCCTAATTGATATTTCTTATAAAATTTGGCAGCCACTCTGGCAATTTCCGAGTTTACATTTAGCGAAGGGAAAATTGAGAGAAGATTATGAATTTCCTTTTCTACTTTTGGAGTGAATCGGCCGCAAAGAATTTCGTACTCAGTAATTACTGAGATGAAAACTTTGATTTCGCCACTTTCTACTCTATTTAAAAAACGAGTGACTTTGAGGTCACCCCGCAAATGATCGATTAAAATATTAGTGTCAATTAGGTAAGTCATTGATTAGAGATTCAATCTTCTGAATTCTTTGTTCCACTTTTCCCTGATTGAATTTTCAAATTTTACTCCAGAAGGAAATTTTTTGCCTAAAATTCCTGAAGTTCTTTTGACAATCGAGGTTTTATTTGCCATCTTCCTCAATTTCAAGAATGTCTCTATCTTTAAAGTTAAGAGTTCCTTTTCCAAATTTTTCATTTTTTTTAAAAGAGTTAAAGTTGAGTTTGCCATATCAATTTCATTCTATCAATTTAAAAACCAATGTCAAATACTGATCGGGCTTCCTTCTCTTTTTGAGCCCATTCAATGAGTGGGCTGAAAAAGGGAAAGTTATTTGAAAATTAAATATGGAGTTTTGGTTTGGATTCGAGAGTAAAAGTTAAGGGAAGTTTTCGTTTCAGAAATTGAGAGATTAACTGAGAAGGGAATTTTCGAGAGGCATCGAGAATTTCAATCCCGATTAATTTACCATTTTTGTCATAATCAAAAATTATCCCTTCTTGAATTTCTTCACTTTTTTGATAAGGGCTTTCGCTAAACCTGATATAGAGAGCATCTTCTTTTTTATCGTAATGAAAGCGCATGTTATTTTAAATATTTTTTGATTTTAGAAGTTAAGAAAGCGGTAATGACCTTTAAGGATGAATTTGTTTTGCGATAAATTACTACCATTAAATATTGCTTTCCATTTTTCTTTACCAATTTTACTGCCTGAAATTTTCCATGAGATTGAGGGATAATTTTGTTGGGTTTTAAAACAGTAGAAATTATCTCAGATTTAGAAAGGTTTCTTTCCAACATTTGATGTTTGGCGTGTTCGGAAAAGACAATCTCCATACTCTTTTTAACAAAAGATTATTATTGATTATTTAATCCTTTCCCATTCAGCTCGGACTTTTTTTAGATGTTTTTCTAGTTTCCTTTTTTGTGCCGTAATAAACCAGCAGCTTGAAGAAGGCTTTTAGGTAGGGTTCTTCGCAATTTTGGCAGTTCTTCAATTTTAATAATTGTTGCTTGTTTATTTATCATACTAATTTCAGTATAAGTCATTAGAAATTTATGTCAATAAATTCTTTTCTCTTTTTGATCCCAGAAAGAAAATTTTCTGGGTTGAAAAAGGGAAGATAACTTTCCGGGAGGTCACTGGAAGTCCCGGCGCCGGGAGGACCGGAGGCCGTCGGACTCGTTAGGGACCGGAAGACCGAGGCGCCTCGGTGGACCGGATGCTGGCGAGTCCGCCCGGAAAGTAGGTTTTTTGGAAGCCTGAAACGGGGGTTCCGGGCTTCCCTCTCTTTTTGAGCCCATTCAATGAATGGGCTGAAAAAGGGAGTGGTTCTTTGAAAAAATTTTCACCTCCTGTTTCTGTTGCCAATTTAGTTCGTCAGTTAATTCTGGCGGATTGGATTGGCGACGGAAAAATTTAAAGAAAGGGGGTGAAAAAAATGCGGTCTTGGATGAGAATTTTCTTGGCAATCACCTGTTTGGCGATTGCCAATTATGTGATTCGGGTTCCCGAGTCCGAATTTTTCGGGCCGGGGAGCCCGAAAACTTATTGTATTATCTATTTAATTTTAGGCCTTATTCTTGTATTCAATGACATTATCGCCAGAAAAGGGCGATAATGTCATTGAGAAAAAGCACCGTGCCTGAACAGGGGATAGGGCACGGGAACATAGAGGTTCCGGCCTCGTAGAAAAAACCGGTTGGTGGGCCCCTACAAAGAGCCGACCCACCGCAAAACAAAGGCAATTGTCCCTGCCCCCATCCACCAGGGGCAGGGGAAAGGAGGAAATATGATGAGTAAGGGTGGAGGCGGCGGCTGGTAGCCGCCGCCGGGTTGGAGGGCAGAGAAGGGTCTCTGCTCTCCATCTAATAAATTAATCAGGAAACTTGAGATTATTTATTAAAGTAATTTCAGGTTTCCTGGTTAAAAGAGGAGAGAGTCCCGAAGTCCAAACTGCGTTTGACTACGGGTAAAAAAAGTAGCGGATCGCTAAGGCGATCACCGGTTAAACCAGGAAAAAGGCTCTTAAAAATTAAATAAGGGCTGACCTTCCTTAATAACTCTTTAAGTAGTAAAGAGGTTTAAGGAGGGTCTGTATTGATGTATCAGAACATCAGGATGGAGAGCAAAAGAAAGAAAATTAAGTCTAATAATTTTATTCTTTGAGAGTTCTTAATTTTTGCAAAGCCAATTTCCAACCAGAGCCTTTTTGGAAAGTATTGGAAATAGATAGAACAGTAGAAAGAGCAAGTTCAACTTTTTGAGCAATTTTTCTGTAGGTGATATCTTGGTTAAGCATTTTAACTGTTATCCAGCGCTTTCTTAGTTTATACATTTCTAGTCGGGTTACGCCGTCGCGGAAAAATAATTCTATTTCTTCTGCCTTTTTACAGGAAGCCAGAATTTCAAATAATTCTTGAAGCGGATTATCAGTTTCTCCCTTAGATTTTTTTAGAAAAAATTCCCAGCCATAGAAATCATCATTTAATTTTTCATTGGCGTGTTGAAGAAGGGAGAGGGAAAGACCGGTTTTTTTAACAATTTCCCGATAAGGAGAAGTTTTTCTAACCCATTTTATTGCCAACCAGCGGTTTTGAAAGTTTTGGAGTTCTTTTTCAGTAAAGGCGTCTCGAAAGAAAAGTTCAATCTCTTTTGCTGTATTAAAAGAGGCGATGATTTTCAAAATTTCCTGAAAATCTGGTGAGGCAATAATCTCTTCTAAGTGGGCTCTAGTAATTTGTGGCATATATTTATTTTAGCATCTGTATTGGAAGTTGACAATTATTTTGAAATTTGGGAAACGGCCTCTAATCGGATGAAGGTAAGATAAACTCATTTAAAAAAACTCTCTCCTCGTCTTCCTTTCGTTCGTTTCATTTAGAGGCCAGTTCCCAGATTTGAAAATTTTCACCTTTGATAAGCGGGCTGAATCCGATAAGCGGGCTGAAAAAAGGAGTAGTTATTTGAAAATAAAAATTTTCACCTCCAGTTTCTGTTGCCAATTTAGTTCGTTAAGTGATTTTGGCGGATTGGATTGGCGACGGAAATAAAAGAAATAAAAAAGGAGGAAAAAAAATGAAAAAAAAGATAATGAGGGTCCTCCAGCAATTTCTTGCTCTTTGTAAAGAAGAGCAAGAGAGGAAATTACATCCTCCAACCTTATTTAAATGAGTGGTGATGAAGAGTTCTCCTAGAATTCTTCATTAAAATCAGGAGACTTCAGAGAGGGAAATTTGATCTTTAAAAATTTTCTCTTCAACCTTCCTTTATAAGACGGGATTAAAACCGGATTGAGGGAGGTGGCGGCTCCTCAATAGACCCAATTTATTGGGCTCCAAGCCGCTAAGGAGGGAAAATGAAAAAAGTTCAAATTATTAAATACTCTTTTATCACTGACGAAGAGTCAGTGGTTGAAGAGTACAAAGTGCCGGCTGAGGAGCATCTAGAGCCTATTCTCCGTATGGCGGAGATTAAGGCTCGCTGCTCCACTACTCCATCCGCGGACTTTTCTGTCCGTGTGGTGGAAGAATAAGCCGACACAGGGAGAGCTTTTGCTCTCCTCCCTCTCTGAGGTCTTGTGATAAATTTCAAAGTTTTAAATAGGAGTGAAGAATGAAAATTAGTTCTTTGAAAAATAAAGGATTCCTTGCGGGGAGCAAATTGGTCGTTATTCGCGAATCTGTGCGAATCTAAAAACGAATTTTTGCGAATAATGGTCAGCTTGTTCCCTGTAAGGGAAAAAATTTTGCTTGGGACTTCCCCAAGCAGGAAAGGAGGAGAGAAAATGAAGATAGTCCTCTGCGGACCTCCACGGTCCGGAAAGTCCTGCTTGAGGGAAGGCCTCAAGCAGGCGATACGGCGTATGCCTGGGGCGCCGTATCCGTATGTCATAACCGCGTGCCCTGACGGGGAGGGCGCGTGGTTCCAGGAAACAGTGAACTTGGACCCCGAGTTGGCCAAGCAATTGAAGGCCAACTATAAATCCAAGTTTACACCGGAGTTCGTAAGGCGCGTAGCGGACTCCGTAAAGAATTGCGCGCTTCCGCTGACCATGGTGGATATTGGCGGCATCCCGTCAGCGGAAAATAAACAAATTTGCCGCCACGCGACTCACGCCATAATCCTGGCTGGCGATATGAGTCGTGTTGCCGAGTGGCGCGAATTTTGCGCGGAGCTCGGACTCCGTGTAGTAGCGGAGATTCATTCTGACTATCACGGCCAGGAAGACACTGTTCCGGTTCTCGGCGAGGACGGTGTCTGGAGGGGATCGGTTCATTACCTCGAAAGGGGTGAGCCGGTCCATGAGCGCCCGACTGTCAAGGCGCTTGCCGAGATACTCGTGCGGCTTGTAGCCAACGAGGAAAAATAAATTTTGACAGTCGTCGATCGGAGACGTTAAACCATAGGGGGCTGAAAAAGATTCTTAAACTCCCAACCCCTTAGCGCAAGATTGCCATTTGGCTTGCGTGAAAAAGGAGGTTAAAATGGCATATTATAATATTTCTTTGGAGGAGGGAAACCTCCTCCGGGTCGGGTTCGGCGACCCGGCCCAGAATGACCAAATTTGCCGTGACGCCGCACGGCAACTTGAGGAGCTCGTCTCCTCGGGGGCCTTGGCCGGTGGCCCCGTCATCAAAATCAACGGCCCGGCATCGTTGCCGGTCGCGTGCGTAATCGCCCATGCGGTTGCGCACTTGTACGGTGCGGTCGCCGTGTTCGACCCGAAGCTCGGGAAATATGTTGTGGCTATTAGCCACGGACCCGAGTTGACGGTCGGCGACCTGATCGACTAGACTAGCCACGGTCAGGAAAAAATCTCCGAGTGGCGCTCGGAGTTGCGGTAAAACCCTTCCGCGTAAAAGCATGGGTCATCAGTTTGGTATCACGGGTAGGTTCTGATGAAAAACAAAAACCACACACGTGAGCCCGCCGGAAGCAGAGTCGGCCCCAGCCATGGGTTAAATGGCAGCACTCATTATGGTTTTTGGGAGAGATGCTTCGGGTGCACATCTCTCCCCCTTTATCCGAGCCCATGTATGCGAACAGCGCGCCTCCGCAAATCTTCGGCAATGCGAAAGCGCACATGCGAATATGTGGGTTCAGAAGAAGGAAAAGTTCTTTGAGAATTTAATGTTAAAATAAATCACGCCCAAGATGGAAAGCCAAGGACAGGAAGGAGGTGAGGACCATGAGCAGGCCAGTGAGCGAGCTCGAGGTGCGGGCGACTCTGCCACTTTCTCGCACTCCTCAGGAGTTGCGGGGAAAGTGCGTAGAGATTGCTCGGCAGAAGTCGCCGAGCGCCGCCTTTGAGTTGGCGAGCCAAGCCGCGTTTCTTTCCGGTCTTAATCAGTTGGAAGCGCTTGGTGTCGCCAAGGCCACGAGGTGGCTGGCCGTAATCCGACGGGATTACGGCCAGGAGAAGTTTGAAGAAATGGTGAGGACGCTCACCACGGCCAAGGGGTTGGGCGCGAGCCCAAATCCAAACCCCACGGCCTAGGAAAGGAGAGAAAAATGACGGCATTGGAGAAGCTCCAGATGATCGCGCTGGAGTTGAAAGATTTCGCGATTGAGCGCGAGGACGAGGTTGACACCGCAGTCTGCGCGCTTCTGGCTGGACAGCATGTGCTTTTGCTTGGGGCTCCGGGCCTCGCAAAGTCCATGCTCGCGCGGGAACTCTGTCGGCGGGTCGAGGGGGCAAGATACTTTGAGTATTTGCTCTCGAAGTACACCACCGACAAGGACCTCTTCGTCGCAGTTACCAACATCGAGGAGAGAGAGGCGGCGAACGGGGGTAAGTCCGTGCGGTTCGTTCCTGATGTGACCGGGATGTTGCCCGAGGCGCACATCGCCTTCTTGGACGAGATTTTCAAGGCGAATAGCGCCACCCTGAATGCGTTGCTGACGCTCATCAACGAGCGAAAGTTTCACATTCAGGGCAAACCCGTAACCTGCCCGCTCATCTCCATGTTCGGCGCTTCGAACGAGATTCCAGAGGCGGAAGAGGGGCTCGATGCCCTTTACGACCGCTTCATGGTTCGTTTCGTCGTCGAGCGCGTGAAGGAGCGCGGCAACCGGATTCGGATGCGTCAGCAATCTCGCGTTCGCCGCGCCAAGCAATCGACTGGCGCGCTCAATCCGACCACGATCACCCTTGCGGAGCTGGAGGATCTGCAGAAGCAGGTCTATCAAGTGCAGGTGCCGCAAGTGATCGACGAGCGGATTGAGGAGTTAATCGAGAAGCTGCTCGCCGAAGGAATCATCATCTCCGACCGGCGTGACGTGCGAATCGATCCGCTCATCCAGGCGCATGCGCTGATGGAGGGTCGGAATCAGGTTAACGAAACCGATCTCACCATTCTGCAGCACTGCTTCTGGGCGCAGCCTTCCGAGATCAAAACGGTACAGCGTGTCGTCCTGTCCATCAGCAATCCGATGGAAAACAAGGCCATTGAGCTGTTGGATCAGGCGACGGAAATCCGGGACAATGCAGTGCAGGCAGCTGATGGCGCTGCCGGCGCGGAAGCCAATTCCAAGCTGAAGAAGCTCGTTGTTGCGATTGATGAGCTGATTCAGCAGGCCCAAGCGCAAGGCGCGCCAACCACCAAGATTGTTGAGGTCAAGGCGAAAATCCAAGGCTTCAACAAAGAGGTGGTTAAGGTTTGCCTAGGGCTAGACATCTAAGAAAGGAGGTAGAGGCAATGGCAAAGAAAAGGGGGTGTTTGCCCCAGCTCAAGCGCGGGCAGCAGCACAAAACAGCTGTTGTCTGCGACAGCTACGATCAAGCCGCCTTTGCCTCCTTGAAAGAAAAGTCAACGAAGTTGTTGGAACTGGAGGAAAGTGGAAGCCAAAAACTTTCCACTTTTCCTCCTCTTATGCAGGACGTTTACTCGTCCTTGTATAAGACAAGTCCCAAGCTTCGGGAGGTGAAGGCAATCGTTCCATCACATCGGTACAACCGGTCGCTTATCGAGCAATTGATGAAGACCGAACAGTTCAAAGAGTTGAGGACTTATACCCAGCTCGATGAATTCACCAGCGCGATGGCAACACTCTCGTTGGCTGCTTCGGCCCTCGAGCTGATTCCCGAGAAGACGAAAGAGAAGCTTCAAGAGATGAATAATCTAGAGGAGCAATCCGAGAATCTTCAGGATCAGTTGGACGGGCTGCAAGGGGCGGCGGAAGAGGCACGACAACAGGCGCAAGGACTTCAGCAACAGGCACAGCAGGCCAAGGGCCAAGGCAACCAAGCCGAAGCCCAAAACCTGCAAGCCCAAGCTGACCAGCTTTCTTCTCAGGCGCAGAACCTTGAAGCGCAAGCTTCAAAAGTTCAGATGAGCCTGGAGGAAGCGAAGTCAAAGCTCGAAGAGCTTGACGAGGAGCTCGCCGAGGAACTCCAGAAAAACTCGCCCAAGCTTCGACAGGCGGCTCGCAAGGCAGCTGAGGAAGCGCTGGACGAGGTGAAGGAAACCTCGGAGTTTCTCGAAGCGTGGGGTTCCGAAGCCGGCGAGGTGCAGGAACTGCCGTTTGAGGAGAAAGTCCGGCGCGCAGAGCTGATCAGGACATCTGCCAAGATGCGGGAACTTTCCAAACTGGTGGGGAGATTCAAAAGGCTCGCCCTCAACACCCAGAAGACCAAGGTAAAAGAAGCAAAAACCGAAGTCTTCGACGTAGTACGAGGGTCTGACCTAGACCGTGTGCTTCCCTCTGAACTCTATGGCCTGACGCATCAGATGATGCGACTCGATTTCTACCGACGTTACGCCGAGGGAAATCTGCTGCTCTATGATCTGAAAGGCAAAGAGAAAGAGGGAAAGGGGCCGATCATCATCTGCTGCGACAACAGCGGATCGATGGAAGGTTCCAAAGAACTCTGGTCAAAGGCAGTGGCGCTGGCGCTGTTGGAAATCTCCAAGCTCCAGAAGCGGAACTACGCCTGTATCCATTTCGGCTCCGAAAGCGATCCCATAAAGATCGTGGAGGTTCCGAAGGGTCAGGTTAGTTTCGACAAGGTGATGGAGATCGGCAGTTACTTCCTTGATGGCGGCACGGACTTCATGAAGCCGCTCACGGAAGCGGTGGCACTCATCGAAAAACAAGAGTTCAAGAAGGCGGACATCGTCTTCGTGACTGACGGCGAGTGCGCTGTGACCGACGAGTTTCTCGAGCGGTTCCGGGAAGCCAAGAAGCAGAAGGAGTTCCGCGTGATCTCGGTCCTCGTGGACATGGGGTCAAACACTCCGGCTGCAGTTCGGGAATTCTCGGACGAGGTAAAGTTCGTCTCCGAGCTGTCTGGCGAGGAAGCTGGGGAGATCTTCGAAAAAATTTAAAGGAGGTGATGTCATGATTTCGGCCGAGAAGATAAAAAAACTCGTGGAGCTGTTTGAGGCCGATTCAGACCTCACCTCCATGAGTAGTCAAACTGGATTTGGGTTTTTGATGGAGGGGTCAGTACCCAAATTTCAGAAGATTGAAAGGGGGAGATTTACCCCCAAGATTATCCACCCAATGTATCTGTATTTGGATCATTGGGGTGGTAAATCTTTGAGAGTTTATTTCTCCCAAAAACTGACCCCGCTGGTCGGTGACCTTTCCGAGCTCGGGTCTAAGCCTGGGTTCGAGTATTGGACGCCGGCCAAAAATAGTCCGGTAGTCGTGAAGCGATATCTCAACGCTTCCGACTACGCGGACGAGGCCTCACTCGAGGCAGCGATTCAGGAAATGCTGCGCGAATGCGCGCGTATTTACCTGACCGCTTGCCAAGAGTGGGGCGGATAGGGTTAAAGGGAAACCTGGTTTGGGTTTTTAGGTTTCCCTCTCTTTCTCAGTTTATCAATATGAGAAAAGCAGTGCTTTTCAAGGAGTAGGAGTTTTGGTAAACTGAGAGAGGAGAGTAAGCTCTTTTAAAAAATTAACATTTAACCCGTTCTTTAATGAAAAGAACGAAAAAAATAAAGGAGGTGTGGAATGAAAGCACGAAAGAAAGCACGAGGGTATATTCCAGGAATTAGTTATGAGTTGAGGTTCGGAGGGCCCTATGGCTCTGACGAACATGGAGTTTGTCTCTACGGAGACATCAATCATCCGGCTGCCCACTACGCATGCGAAGCGGCTGGCTACATTGAATATCCAGATCAAGCAGCACTCAGCGACCACCAGAAAGTTTCTTTTTGGTTCAGGTTCAGCGACATCCGACCCTACGGGAAAGTTCGTGGTCTTTTCAACAGAGTTGCCGATCTGTTAGAAAAGGCGGGCTGGAAAATGGCTCCGGCCATTGACAACCTGCCCGACACAGGCAGCAGCATTGGCGGTCTTGAGGACACTACGCTCTGGCCAAACTACCGTGACGAAACGGAGTTTCCGGCTGAGCCAAATGCTTATGGTTACAATGCGGCAAGGGAGTTTTGTATAGTTGTCGAGAAATTGGGAACAAAGCCGGAATTTACTCCAGGTGACATCAAAAGCATTCGGTCGCTAGCCAAGAAAGCTGCTCGTATCGTTTACGGACAGAAGCTCGAGGAAAACAGAGCAAAATAGCACTTTTAAAAACCAGGGAAACCTGATTTAGGTTTCCCTCTCTTTTCCAACTCAGAAAAAATTCTGGGTTGAAAAGGAGTTCTTTGAAAAATAAAATCTCGCTTTTAGCGAGAAACTTGTTTCGCTGAGTTACCCAATTATAATCATAAAATAAAAATCCCTTTTAGGGAAAAATAAGAGAGAACGAAATATTAATTTTTACCTCTGTTTTGCTTCCAGTATACTAACTCTTCTTTCCAGAGCAGCAAATTCATCCCGAGAGACTTTCTGCTTGAGTTCATTTTTGATGAATTCGATGTCAAGTTTGATTATTTCGAGAGTTTCATCAATTTTGTTAAACCTTAAATCATGTTTTTGTAATTTCTCATCAATTTTGCTAAACCTTAAATCATGTTTTTGTAGTTCCTCATCAATCTTGTTAAACCTTAAATCATGTTTTTGTAGTTTCTCATCAATCTTGCTAAACCTTAAATCATGTTTTTGTAGTTTCTCATCAATCTTGTTAAAACTGAAATCATGTTCTTGTAATTTCTCTGTATTAGCGGCCACTTGTTCAGCAATAATCTTAAGGTTATCCTTCAAATCTTCAGCCACCACATCAAAATGCCGTTTGATTTCCTCTTTATAATCTTCTAAAATTTTCTTAATTGGGACCCATTCGTCTTTTGGCGAATGGGGAGATGTGGTGGATGGGCTGTAGTCAGGCATAATTCTATTTTCATTATTGGTTATTTAAAAAACTATGTCAAGCAATTTATAATTGAAATGAAGATTTTTTTGAAAACAATTGAACTCTCTTTTTGAGCCCATTCAATGAGTGGGCTGAAAAAGGGAGATGGTTCTTTGAAAATAAAAATTTTTAAAAATTAAATTTAAAAAATTAAAATAGTTTTTCTTTAGGGAGCTGTCAGTAAGTTCTAGCCCCTCCCCCAAGAGAAGGCTAGATTGCTAGATCGGGCATTAGTTAGGAAGATTGTTTCTGCTGCACTCTTGGCAGAAACGAAAACACTCTCTCCTCTCTTCCAAAGCTGATGTTCGTATTATCCTAGCACTTGCTGGCAGCTTTCTGAAGAAAAAATAACATTTGTTTATAAATGGACCAGCAAGGGGGGCGGCGAAGCCGCCCCGCTTGCTGGGTTTTATATATTTTTCTGATTCTTCTACCTTTTCTATCTTTCTTTTCTACCTTTTCTGTCTTTTTTATTTTCTTTTATTTTGTTATATAATAAAATAATGGTTAACATTTTGACTCAAAAAATTTTTTCTTTTTGGCTACAATTTCATTTTTTTGATATTCCCAGCAGAATTTTAGATGGTTGGAAAAATTTTTTGAAATTTAATCTCAATTATTTTTCGCTTCCCTTGTTGCTCAAAACATTTTTTGCACCGTGGCGAAAGTATAAAATGAATTATGGAAAAAGGTTTGATCTCTGGCTATACTTTCAAGCCTTTGTTTTTAATTCTTTCTCAAGAATAGTTGGCGCAATTTTGCGCCTTTTTATTCTTTTTTTGGGATTTATTTTAGAGATTATTATTTTTTTTGCTGGTCTAATTATTTTCTTTTTTTGGATTTTTTTACCCTTATTTTTAGCAATTATTTTATTTTTTGGCTTAAAAATGATTTTATAAATTATCATTGATGAATAGCCAATTAAAAATGAACGGCGAATTAAAGAGATTTAATTTTAATATTAAAGGAGCAGTAATTTTTCCGGCTATTTATTGGCAAAAATTTCCCGTTTTTAAGTTTGCTCATTTTTTAAAAAAAATATTTTTTATTTTATCTTTTCTTTTTCTTTTAGTTTTTCTTTATGGTTTTGCCATTGGCAACTTTCCCCAATTTGCTAATAAAAAATTATTGGGTTTTTTTCTTTTCTTTTTATTTTTTTGGCTATTTTTCAAATATCTTGAATTCTTTTTTAATGAAAAATTAAAAAAACCAAAATTAAAAACTAATCTGAAAGAAGCCTTGGCTTTACCAGACAAATACAATTTGGCTGACTTTCTCAACTTTGAAACTGGCAAAGCGGTTTATCAGTCAATAAAATTTGTTATTTCGCGCGAATTACCAATAATCAATTCCGACATTTTATTTTATTTTATTTTGAATGAGAGTTTGAAAATTAATTTTATTTTTAATCGTCTGCTTTTAAACCCGAAAGAGATAAAAAACTTTTTAAGAGATTATCTTTTTAAACTTCCGCCTGAAAAAACAGTTGAAAAAAGAAAAGAATTTACAATTGATTTTCAAAAAACAATTATTTTAGCAATGGAAATTGCCAAAAATAAAGATAAAGAGAGAGTGGAGGAAATAGATATTTTAACCGCTTTATCTAAAGAAAATGATTTTTTTCAAAAAATCTTAATCAAAAGCAATTTAAAATCAGAAGATATTGAAAATTTGGCTTATTGGATAGAATATTTGGAAAAAAGAATAAGTCAAAGAAAAAAATTCTGGCAATATGAAAATTTAATGCAAATGGGCACTTTGGCTAAAGAATGGACAGCCGGTTACACCATTACTTTAGATAAATACGCAATTGATTTGACAGAGAAAATAAAAAGAAATTTTCCAGAAATTATTGGTCATGAAACCGAAATAAAAAGTTTGGAAAGAATTTTATCCAGAAGAGAAATTAATAATGCTCTATTGGTGGGAGAACCAGGTACGGGCAGAAAAAGTATCGTTTATAATTTAGCCAAAAGAAGTTTATCAGGTCAAAGTTTGCCCGAGGTTAACTATAAAAGAGTTATCCAGTTGGATTTGCCTTCTCTTTTGGCTGAATTGCCAAACAGCGAGGAAGTAGAAATTGCTTTGGATAAAATTTTTCAAGAAGTAGTTTTTGCCGGCAATGTTATTTTAGTGATTGACGAATTTCATAATTATATTGGCCAAGTTGCCAAACCGGGGATTATTGATATTTCCGGAGTTTTAACTTCTTATTTACACCTACCACAATTCCAAATTGTGGCAATAACTACCTATGAAGGGCTACACAAAAACATTGAGCAAAACCCCTCTGTTATTGGTCTTTTTGAAAAAGTTGAAGTAGGCGAGGTCTCAAAAAAAGAAACTCTTATTTTGTTAGAAAATTTAACTTTTGCTTTGGAAAAAAAATATAAAATATTTATCTCTTATCCGGCAATAAGAGAAATTATTGATTTGACTGAAAAATATATGCCAGCCATTCCTTTTCCAGAAAAAGCAATGGATGTTTTAGACGAGGTGGCAATTTATGTTGCTCAAAATGTTAAAGAAAAAATTGTCTTACCTCGCCATGTTGCCACTATTGTTAAAGAAAAAACTCAAATTCCAGTTGGCGAAATTGAAACAAAAGAAAAAGAAATTTTGCTAAATTTAGAAGATTTAATTCATCAAAGAATTATTAATCAAGAAATAGCGGTTAAAGAAATAGCCACTGCCTTACAGAGAGCCAGGGCTCAAATTTCAATAAGAAAAGGGCCAATGGGAGGATTTTTGTTTTTAGGACCAACCGGTGTTGGTAAAACTGAAACGGCCAAGGCATTAGCTGAAATTTATTTTGGCGGAGAGAATAAAATGATTAGATTAGATATGTCAGAATTTCAAGCAATTGAAGATATTCCAAGGTTGTTAGGTGCCCCAGGCCAAGAAGGTTTGTTAACCACGCCAGTCAGGGAAAACCCTTTTTCTTTGCTTTTACTGGACGAATTTGAAAAAGCCCATCCCAATATCTTAAATTTGTTTTTGCAGGTTTTAGACGAAGGCCATTTGACTGATGGACAGGGTAGAAAAGTTGATTTCAAAAATACCATCATTATTGCCACTTCCAACGCCGGTTATCAAATTATTTTAGAGGCATTAAAAGAAAATTTAGAATGGCAAGAGGTTAAAGAAAAATTGTTAGATTTTATTTTCCAAGAAGGAATTTTTCGACCAGAATTAATAAATCGTTTTGATGGAGTGATAGTTTTTAAACCTTTGAGTAAAGAAGATTTATTGAATATTGCCGAGTTGTTGCTTCAAAAATTAAAGAAAAATCTCTCTGATAAAGGAATTGAATTTTTGATCACTCCTGGATTAAAAGAAAAAATTGTTGAGTTAAGCTACGATCCAAAATTTGGCGCCAGAGAAATGCGAAGAGCCATTCAAGACAAAGTGGAAAATGTTTTGGCGAAAGCGATGTTGTCTGGCAAAATAAAAAGAGGAGGTTTAATTAAAATTGACCCCAATAATTTTGAATTAAAACTATAAATTAAAATTCTAATTTTCTAATAATGATAAACGAGGCCCTTCTCTTTTTTATTGTTTGAAAAAAATGTAGTTTATCTTTTAAGTTTTCAATAATGAAAATTGAAAATCTTGACATTTTTCTTTATAGAATATATAGTAGATAAAAAATTAAAAATTGTATCTTTACAAGTAAAAAATGAAGAGAGGTGAAAGTTTAAAGGTTTATATGGCAAAGGTAAAATTTTTTAGATATTAAAAAAAGAAAGGAGGTAAAAGAGATGAGAGATTGGAAGTTTTTATTAATAAATCTAATGGTTTTATTGTTAGTAGGTTGTGCAACGGAAAAAAGTTTTTGGGAAAAAACTGTTAGAAGGAATACGATTCAGGCTTACGATGAATATTTGGCTAAGTATCCAAAAGGTCGGTATGTACGGGATGCTCAGAATAGGAAGTTAGAAGAAAAAGCTTGGGAGAAGGCTAGACAAATTAATACTTTTACTTCTTATAGCGAGTACATTAGATCATATCCTAATGGTCGTTATGTTGAGAAGGCTCGGGAAGAAATTGCTAAATCTTATTTATTAAACGATCAAGAAATTGATCAGTTGGAAGAATTAATAAAAAAAAATCCAAAAGAAGCGCAGAAACTAGAGTATATTGATAAGCTTATTTTTACTGGAGCGTCTTGTCTTGATCAAATGGCAAACTGGATAGACCGGGTAAAGGGAAGAAAGATTTATGATTTACTGAAAAAATATAATAGTCAAATTTTAATTGATTCTATTGAACGGGTGGTTTTGGTTAAAATTGATCGACTCAAAGTACTTTTTTTAACTGTTAAATTAGGAATTTCAGGTACAGAAGAAGCTTTAAACAATCTTTTAATGAAATACGGTGATAAAAGTATGGCTGAGGATTTTTTGAATTCTGGTTCTCGTAGACTTCGTGAGGGCGGAGCAGATTGGGCTAGGGCTAATGGTTATCTTATTGGGACTGGACCAGGGAGCCATAGGGTTTTCTGGGGAGTATTTTAGTTAAAATTTATTAAAAAGCCTTGATTAATTTAATCAAGGCTTTTTTATTAAAATGATTATAAATTAAATTTTACTCAACCCTTCTGACATATTCGCTATTTTCTGTATTAATTTCAATTATATCGCCTTCTTCAATAAAGAGAGGAGTATTAATTTTAGCTCCAGTTTCCAGGACAACCGACTTGTTTC
>Ga0078972_1010848_pt1 | contig 16687 bp, 11 predicted proteins | sample YelNatPaOPGAMG01_FD_67568 | JGI IMG/M metagenome (GOLD analysis project Ga0078972, IMG submission 67568) | Hot spring thermophilic microbial communities from Obsidian Pool, Yellowstone National Park, USA - OP-RAMG-01 (SPADES assembly) (version 2) | ecosystem: Environmental > Aquatic > Thermal...
CCCCGACGGGGGCGGGGAATACGGGAATGAGGGGGTTTGCGCGGGCGCAACGCGCCCGCGCAAACCCCCTTTCACTGCTTCTCCCCCTTCCCGCGGGGCGGGAAGGGGGCCGGGGGGATGGGCGCTGCACCTAAAGCCATTCGCGCCCGGAGTTTTGTTAGGCACTCTTGACACCAGGCTGCTGCCCCTGGTCGCAGCAAGTTCCTTTACCTGGCACAGGGCTGCACAAGCCCTGGAGCACTCACCTGGCCTCCGCCCGCGATCAGGCGAAATAGCGCTTGAACCAGTTGGTGGCCAGCTCGGCCACCTGTTCGAGGGCGCCGGGCTCCTCGAAGAGGTGGGTGGCGCCGGGCACGATCACCAGTTCCTTCTCGGTGTTGAGCGCCGCGTAGGCTGCCTGGTTCAGTTCGATGACCATCGGGTCCAGCTCGCCCACGATGAGGAGCGTGGGCGCGACGACGCGTGAGAGGTAGGGCTCGGCCAGGTCGGGCCGGCCGCCACGCGAGACGATGGCGGCGATGGCCGGCCCCAGGGATGCCGCCGCCTGCAGGGCTGCGGCTGCGCCGGTGGAGGCGCCAAAGTAGCCGATGTGCATGCCCTCGGGCAGGGCTTGTTCGCGCAGCCAATCGGTGGCCGCGAGCAGCCGTTGGGCGAGCAGGTCGATGTCGAAGACTTTGGCGCGGTCCTGCGCCTCATCCTCGGTGAGAAGGTCGAAGAGCAGGGTGCCGATGGCGGCATCCTGCAGCACCTGGGCCACATAGCGGTTGCGGGGGCTGAAGCGGCTCGACCCCGAGCCGTGGGCAAAAATCACCGTGCCCTGCGCCCCCGACGGGATGTGCAGATTCCCCTCCAGCCGCACCGTGCCCGACGGGATCTGTACCGTGCGTTCCCCGGCGATCAGCTCGCCTTCCCTCGTCATCGCCGCCTCCTCCTGTCGTATGATGCGCCGGTGCGCAGCCAGCAACTCTTGGGCCACAAGCCAAGGGCGAAGCGGACGGAGCCGAGGGGCAGGGGAGAGTGGCCTCCGCCCACCCGGTTGCCGTCCCTCAGTTCCCCCAGTTCCTCCAGTTCCCTCAGTTCCCTTCAGTAGTACACCGTCCGTGTGCGGTGGCGGGGGCGGGCCTTGTACTGGGGCTCGTGGCCGCGGTTCCAGAGCAGGTAGTCGAGCTGGTGGGCGGTGACCTCTTGGCCCGAGCGGCGCAGCTCGGCGACGATGAGCTCCACCGCGTGCACGGCGCAGGCGCGGATCTCTACCTCCTCGGGCGAGCCCGCCGGGATCAACTCTTCGCCGTCGATGCGCGCCGCCAGGCCCGGCTCGTAGGCCAGCACCCCGTCGACCCGCAGCACATGGGGCACCAGGTTATCGGCAAAGATGGTGAGCTGGTCCAGGTCGGTGAAGCGGCCCAGCCCTTGCCCGCCGAAGGCGATGGAGAGGTCGGCGGCCGAGAGCTGGGCGCGTTTGAAGAAGGGGACCTCGAGCCCGTCGTAGGCCTCGATGTCGTTGAAGTAGGGCATGGCGCTCAGCAGCCCGGCCAGCCGCTCGGCCGAGCCTTGCGCCGCCTCGACCAGGGCACGGAAGCTGCCGCCAAAGCGCTCCAGCAGAAAGCGGCCCAGGTCGTTGAGGGCGATGGCAAAGTGGCCCATCAGCTCGTGCATGGCCGGGTCGGCCAGGTCCTGGGCGAAAATGCGCGCGCAGTCCTCGGGGGTCAGGGCTGTGAGCTGCCCGGCCGAGAGCGGGCCGTGGGCGCGGAAGTGGTCGTTGAGCGATGCCGCGATGGTAAAGTAGCCCGAGAGGCCCGGCCGCTTCCTGAGGCGCGGAAAGTAGCCCGAGCCAAAGTTGATGGCGTCGAGGGTGAGCAGGAAGGCGGCGGTGTCATCGCCGTGGCCCAGGTAGTGGGTGGCGGGGTCGATGGCCGGGCAGACTGCCTGCGCGAGGGGCAGCGACGCCGCGTAGGCGGGGATGTGGCCCCCTTGGATGTGCACGTAGCGGGCACGCCGGGCCACCTGGGCGCAGCGCGCGCGGACTTGAGCCAAAAGGCGCATGGCAAGCTCCTTATCGCTCGAGATCTCTGGCGGCAGGCGGGCGCCTGTGCCGCGTTCGGCGCTGCGGCGGAGCGACTATGCGGCTTTTCGGATAGGGACTTGTACCACAACCGTACTTCGTCCAACCTGCACCCGGCAACAGCCGGCAAACCTGCTCCGCGCCTGGCCGGCACTGACCCCCCTGAAGGCTTCCGCTCCGGTCACATGCGAAGCGTGATGCCCGGATGGCATGTACGGCCCGATGGACAAGTACGGTTGTAGTACTTATCCCTGCCCGTATTCGTTCAGGTAACGCCGGCGCAGGCGGGCCACCATCTCGTCGGGGATGGGCAGCGGCGTGCCGATCTGCATGGCCAGCCAGACCGTGCGCGCCACATCCTCGACCATGACGGCGGCCTTGATGGCCGCCTCCACCGTCTTGCCGATGGTGAACACGCCGTGGTTCTGCATCAGGATGGCCGGCGAGTCGCCGATCGAGCGCAGCACCTCGCGGCCGATCTGCTCGTCGCCGATGGGCGCGAACCCGCCCACGGGGATGGCCCCGCCAAACTCGTCGCACATCGCCGTCAGCACGGGCGGGATGGGCTTGCCGATGGCGGCAAAGGCGGTGGCGTAGGGCGAGTGGGTGTGGACCACGCCAAAGACATCGGGGCGATGCCGGTAGATGTACAGGTGGGTCCACACATCCGACGACGGCTTGAGCCGGCCCTCCACCACCTGGCCCTCCTCGCTCACCACCACCATATGCTCGGGCCGCAGCACCTCGAAGCGCACCCCGCTGGGTTTGATCACCACCAGGCCGCTCTCGGGGTCGCGCCCACTGGCATTCCCCGACGTCCAGGTGACCAGGTGGTTGCGGGGCAACTCCAGGTTGGCCTCGCAGACCTGGGCTTTGAGTTCCTCCAGCATGGTGCCATCCCCCTTCTCTGCACAATGCGTGCCTGCAGGGCGCCGTGCTACGCCTGCCCGAGCAGGCCGAGTTGGAAGGTGAGCGCCGCCACCGAGAGTGGCGGCAACAGCGCCGTGGCCTGCCCGGTGGCAGCGGCCACGCCATCGAACGGCCGCGCGCGGACGGCATGCGGCGCCTCGAACGAGTTCATGGCCTGGGCGCAGGCCCCGGTCAACACCTCGGCGCTATCGACGGCCACGATGGGGCGATCGCCGAGGGAGACGCGCAGTGGCGCCGGCTCCTCGAGGCTGCGGTTGACGGCAAAGACGTGCAGGCGGCCGCCGTCGAGGATGGCGCTGGCATCGACGTAGGGCACGTAGCCATAGCTCTTCGATTCGTAGCCCGGCCCATCGAGCGCCACGCGCAGCGAGGTGCCCTCCCGGCGCGCAGAGAACATGGCAAAGGGATAGTAGATCGACTGCACGAGCAGCTCATCGCCGCGCGTGAGGAGGGGCGCGATGGCGTTGACGATCTGGGCCAGGTTGGCGATCTTGAGCACGTCGGCGTGGCGGATAAAGCTGTTCAAGAACCCCGCCACCACCAGGGCGTCCTCCAGGTTGTACACCTCCTCGATGAGGTGCGGGGCGAACTGCCCGCGGCCATCCTCGAACTCTTTCGACGCCGTCCGGTACCAGACGTTCCACTCGTCGAAGCAGAGGTACACGCGCTTCTTGCTGCGCCGCCGGGCCTGCACGTAGCGGCAGACGGCGTCCATCTCTTCGATCTGGCGGTCGACGCTCGCGGTCACGGCCAGGTAGTCGGCCGTGTCGCCCGAGCGGTTGCCCACGTAGCGGTGCAGGCTGACATAGTCGGCCAGGTCGCCCATGTACTCCAACACCTGCCGGTCCCACTCGGCGTAGGTCGGCATGCCGATGCTGCAGGAGCCACAGGCGATGAGCTCGATCGACGGGTCCACATCCTTCATCATCTTGGCCGCCTGCTGGGCGCGGATGGCATAGTGCTCGGCCGGCACGTGCCCGAGCTGCCAGGGCCCATCCATCTCGTTGCCCAGGCACCAGAGCCTGACCCCGTAGGGTTCCGGGCTGCCGTTGGCGGCGCGCAGGTCGGCATAGCGCGTGCCGGCCGGGCAGTTGCAGTACTCCACCCAGTTGCGCGCCTCCTCGGGGGTGCCGGTGCCGAGGTTGACGGTGAGCATGGGCGTCCAGCCCATCCTGCGGCACAGGCGGATGTACTCGTCGGTGCCAAAGTGGTTGGGCTCGATGCTCTGCCAGGCCAGCTCGCGCACGGTGGGCCGCTGGTCGCGCGGGCCGACGCCATCGAGCCAGTGGTAGCCCGAGGCAAAGTTGCCGCCCGGGTAGCGCATGGCCGTCATGCGCAGGCCGGCCAGCGCCTGCAGCACGTCGCGGCGGCAGCCGTCGCCATCGGCGTGGACCGACTGGGGGTCGTAGAGGCCACCGTAGATGGCGCGGCCCAGGTGCTCCACAAAGCCGCCAAAGATGCGTGGGTCCACGGGGCCGATGGCGAAGCGAGAGTGCAGGGTGAGGGTGGTGGGTTCCAAGGTTGCCTCCTGGGGCGTACTGTGGCCAGGGCCAATGGCGCCGCCAACCAATCCTAACATGAAATGCCCAAGTTGCCAAAAGGGGCGCCACGTTGGGCGGCGGCCCAGCGAGAAGCCCGGCTGCAACCCAGGCGATACCGTCGCCGTGAGTCATTCTGAGTACCCCAGGGTCTGTTGGACCCTGTGCGAGGCAGAGAAACTTGTGGAGCCGCGTGTCATGCTGAGCGCGTTCTGCGAGCGTTTCAGCACGGCGAGCCGTGGCGCGCGAAGCATCCTTGTGGCGACAGCAGGACCTGCCTCGCCGTCCAGGGTGACAGCGGGAAGTTTCTGGATAGCGGCAGTGACGGCCAGGAGGCACAAGCGCGCCACTTCCAGGGAAGAATCCTTGCTTGCCGTGGTGCCAAACCACTCCCAGCCTGTCGCCATGGCCAGCGAGGATTCTTCGCTCTTTTGGCGCCGGGCCGAGAGCTGGCCGTGGGAGCCGCTCAGAATGATGCGTTGGTCTGGCGTCGCTGCCGAACGCGCGCCTTCGCCGACACTTGGCATGTACACCGACGATTCTGGGATACACCCGCGCCGGGTCGCATCTTGCCAAAAGCCGGGGATTATGATAAACTCACCGCGGCCTGTTGAGGCCGACTCTTCATAGGGGGATGGCGTTTGACGCTCGTCGACACCCACGTGCATCTCGACATGGAGGCCTACGATGCGGACCGCGGCGATGTGCTGCGGCGGGCGGCCGAGGCCGGGGTCTCGTGGGTGATCGACGTGGGCGCCGACATGGCGTCGAGCCGGCGGGCGGTGGCCCTCAGCGAGGGCGAGAGCGCCGTCTTTGCGGCGGTGGGGGTGCATCCGCACGATGCGTGCACCTTGACACCTGGTGCGCTGGCGGAGCTTCGTGCGCTGGCGGCGGAGCCGCGCGTGGTGGCCGTCGGCGAGATCGGCCTCGACTACTACCGCGACCTGGCGCCACGGGGCGAGCAGCGCCGGGCCTTCGAGGCACAACTGGCCCTGGCCCTGGAGCTGCGACGGCCGGTCATCGTACACAGCCGGGAGGCGCGGGAGGATACGCTGGCCATCTTGCGGGCGGCGGCCGGCGGGCAGGGCGGCGCGCTCCGCGGCGTTATGCACTGCTTCTCGGGCGATGTCGAGTTCGCCCTCGCAGCCATAGGCCTGGGCCTCCACATCGGCATCGACGGTCCCGTCACCTATCCTCGGGCGACCGTGTTGGCCGAGGTGGTGCGGCAGGTGCCCCTGGAGCATCTGGTCCTCGAGACCGATTCGCCCTACCTGACGCCGCAACCCCGGCGCGGCCAACGCAACGAGCCCGCCTTTGTGCGCTACGTGGCCGAGCGGGTGGCCGAGCTGCGCGGCCTCTCGGTGGATGAGGTCGGGCGTGTGACCAGCGCCAATGCGCGTGCTTTGTTTGGTGTGAAGATGAGCTGAGGGGTGCCTGGTGAACTGTCTGCCCATATTCGAGCCCATCCGCAACGACCTCGCGGCAGTGGAGGCGCGGATGCTGGCCGCCGTCCGCGAGACCTACGAGCCCCTCTCCTCAGCTCTGGTGGGCCTGCTCACGAGCGGCGGCAAGCGCCTGCGGCCGGCGCTGGTCATCCTGTCGGCCCGCCTCTTCCGGTGGGATCCGGAGCCGGTGACGAACCTGGCTGCGGCGGTGGAGATGCTCCACACCGCCACCCTCATCCACGATGACACCATCGACGGGGCCACGGTGCGCCGGGGCCAACGGACCCTCAATGCTACCTGGAGCCGCTCGGCCACCATCCTGGCCGGCGATTACATGTTTGCCCGAGCGGCCGCCTTGGCCGCCGACACCAGCAGCACCCGGGTGGCTTCGATCTTTGCCCATACGCTCATGACCATCTGCCAGGGAGAGCTCAGGCAGATGCTCTCACTCTTCGACTGGCGGGGCAGCCGCGAAGACTATTACGACCGCATCTATGCCAAGACGGCATCGCTCTTTGCGGCCTCCTGCGAGGGAGGCGCCGTGCTGGCCGAGGCGCCCGAGGCTGGCGTCGATGCCCTGCGCGACTATGGGCGCTACCTGGGCATGGCTTTCCAGATCGTCGACGACATGCTGGATTTCGTCGGCGACGAAGGCCACCTCGGCAAACCGGTAGGGTCCGACCTGCGCCAGGGCATCGCCACCCTGCCCGTGTACCATTACCTGCGCGGGGGTGGCAGCGAGGCCCTGGTCGAGGCCGCTCTGGACCGCAACCTCTCTGACCCTGGCCGCAACGGGGCCGTGGGCGACCTGGTGGCTGCCATCGTCTCGTCGGGGGCCATCGACGAGTGCCGCCGCGAGGCTGCCGAGCTGGTGGAGCGCGCTCGAGGCTCGCTGGCCGGCCTGGGCGAGGGGCCCTACCAGCGCGCGCTGCGCGACCTGGCGGCCTTTGTCGTCTCGCGCGATGCCTAGCCTCGGGTGGCAGCCCACCGCCTTGGTCGCATCGCCGCTGCGGCTGCGAACCTGGATGGCCATGATCGATCTATCGATCGTGATTGTCAGTTGGAATGTGCGGGAGCTCTTGCGCCGCTGCCTGGCTTCACTGGTGCGGGGCGCCGCGCCTTCGCCGGGCGGCGGCTTCGCCCTGCCGGATGGCCGCACCTTTGAGATCATCGTGGTCGACAACGCCTCGGCCGACGGCTCGGCCGAGATGGTGCGCCAGGCCTACCCGAGGGTGGAGGTCGTCCCAAGCGCCAACCGCGGCTTTGCCGCCGGCAACAACCTGGGCATCGCGCGCAGCCGCGGCCGGTACGTGATGCTGCTCAACCCCGACACCGAGGTCGTGGGCGGCGCCCTGGCCACCCTGCTCGACTATATGGATGCCCACGCCGACGTTGGTGTGGTGGGCCCCCGCCTGCTCTATGGGGATGGCCGCCCGCAATCCTCGCGCCGCCGCTTCCCCACCCCCCTCACCGGCTTTTTCGAGTCGACGCTCCTGCAGCAGTGGTTCCCCCACAACCGCTGGCTCTCGCACTACTATGTGCTCGACCGGCCTGATGATGCCGAGTCGGATGTGGATTGGGTGGTGGGGGCGGCCATGCTGGTGCGGCGCCAGGCGATGGAGCAGGCGGGCCCGCTCGACGAAGGCTATTTCATGTACTCTGAAGAGATGGAGTGGTGCCGCCGCATCAAGGCGCAGGGCTGGCGGGTGGCCTACCTGCCGGCGGCGACGGTGGTGCACCATGAGGGGCGCTCGAGCGAGCAGGTGGTGGCGGCGCGCCACATCTACTTCCAGACGAGCAAGCTGCGCTACTATCGCCAGGTCCATGGCCCGGCCTGGGCGGCGGCGCTGCGGGCGTTCCTTCTGGCCGGCTATGCCTACCAGTGGGCCATGGAGGGCGCCAAGTGGCTGGTGGGCCACAAGCGCCCGTTGCGCGCGGCGCGCCTGGCCGCCTACGCCCAGGTCCTGCGCTCGGGCCTGCGGCCAGCCGGGCCGGGGGCGGCGCAGCCATGAGGGTGTGTCTGGTGACGGCCGAGTACCCGCCGCAGCAGGGCGGTGTGGGCGATTACACCCGCGAACTGGCAGCCGCTTTGCGCCGCCAGGGCGCCGATGCCTTCGTGGTCACCGGGGGCGCGCCCGTCGCTGGTGACGCAGCGGGGCCGGTGCCGGTGGAGCGCTGTATCCGCGGCTGGGGCTGGCGCGCCTGGTGGGACCTGGACCGCGCCCTGCGCCGGCTGGCGCCGCAGGTCGCCAACGTGCAGTACCAGGCGGCGGCCTACGGCCTGCACCCGGCCATCAACCTGTGGCCGCGCCGGGCCGGGCGGCGGTGGCCCATCGTCGTCACCTTCCACGACCTGCGCGTGCCCTATCTCTTCCCCAAGGCGGGGCGCTTGCGCTTTCGGGCCGTGCTCGAGATGGCCCGGAGCGCGCGGCGGGCCATCGTCACCAACATCGAGGATCAGGCGGTGCTCGCGCCCCTCCTGGCCCAGCCGCCGGCGCTCATCCCCATCGGTTCGAACATCCACCCCGCGCCCCCGCCCGGTTTCGACCGTGAGGGCTGGCGGCGCAAGGCGGGGGCGGCCGAGGGAGAGACGGTGCTGGCCTACTTTGGCTTCTTGAACGAGAGCAAGGGCGGCGAAGAGCTGGTGCGGACGCTGGCCGGGCTGCGCCAGCGGGGCCTGGCCGTCTCGCTGTGGATGATCGGCGGGCAGGTGGGCGCAAGCGACCCGACGAACCAGGCCTACCTGGCGCGCGTGCGGCAACTGATCGGCGAGCTGGGGGTCGAGCCCTGGGTGCGTTGGACGGGCTTTGTGAGCCCGGCCGAGGTCTCGGCCTACCTCCTCTCGGCCGACCTCTGCGTGCTGCCCTACCGCGACGGCGTCTCCTTCCGCCGGGGCAGCCTGATGGCCGCCCTGGCGCACGGCCTGCCCGTGGTGAGCACCGTGCCGCGCCTTCTGCCGCCCGAAATCCAGGATGGGCAGAACATGGCCCTGGTGCCCCCTGGCGATGCGGAGGCGCTGGCCGGTCGCATCGCCGCCCTCATCGGCGACCCAGCCGCGCGTGCGCGGCTGGGCGAGGGGGCGCGCGGCCTCGCACGCCGTTTCGAGTGGGATGGCATCGCCCGGCGCACCCTGGAGGTGTACGATGCGCTGCTTTGACCCACCGGAGGGCAAGGATGTGCCCCGGCGCCGCTTTACCGACCGGGTCATCTGGGGTGTGGCGGTGGTCTTCCTCATCCTCGGGTTGGTGTACAGCGTCGTCACGCCCCTCTTCGAGGCCTCGGATGAGCTGTGGCACTATCCTTTCGTGCAGCACCTGGCCGGCGGCGGCGGACTGCCTGTGCAGGACCCGGCCCGCCCCGGCCCCTGGCGCCAGGAGGGCAGCCAGCCGCCCCTCTACTATGCCCTGACCGCGCTCGTCACGCGCTGGGTGCCCTCCGCCGACCTGGCGCGGATCCTGGTGCGCAACCCCCATGCGGATATCGGCGTCCCGCGGCCCGATGGCAACGCCAACATGGTCGTCCATACCCCGCGCGAGGCCTGGCCCTACCGCGGGGCGACGCTGGCCGTGCACCTGGCACGGGCCTTCTCGGTGCTGCTGGGCGCGCTGACCGTGCTCTTCACCTACGGCATCGGCCTGGAGGTGCTGCCCCGCCGGCCGGAGCTGGCCCTGGGGGCGGCGGCCGTGGTCGCCTTCACGCCCATGTTCCTCTTCATCTCCGGCTCGGTCAACAACGACAACCTGCTGGTGACCCTCTCGACGGTGGCCCTCTGGCTGCTCCTGCGCCTGTTGCGCACGCCGCCGAGGCCGGCGGGGTGGGCGCTCCTGGGCGTGGTCATCGGCCTGGCGGCGCTGAGCAAGGTGAGCGCCTTGGGCCTTCTGCCGCTGGCAGCCGTGGGGCTGGCCTGGCTGGCCTGGCGCCGGCGTGACGGGAGGTTCTTCGTGTGGGGCGGGGCCTGCGTGGTGGGCGGGGCGGTGCTGGTGGCCGGCTGGTGGTACCTGCGGAACTGGCTGCTCTACCGCGACCCGCTGGGCTTCAACACCTTTGTGGCCATCGTCGGCGCACGCTACCCGCGGCCCACGCTGCTCCAGCTCCTGGGCGAGTGGCAGGGCTTTGTAATGGCCTATTGGGGCTTTTTCGGCGGCCTCAATGTGGCTGCGCCGGCCTGGTTCTACCGCGCCTTCAACGGGGTGGCTCTGCTGGGGCTGGGTGGCCTCGCGGTTGGCAGCGCCAGGCGGTTGGGCAGCCGGCTGTGCGCCAGGGGCGGGGCGCAAAGCGCTCCTGGGGATGCGAGCGCCGCTTTCCGGCTCTTCCTGATGGTGCTGTGGCCGCTCTTGGTCATGGCCGGCCTCGTCCGCTGGACCCTGCTGACCATCGCCAGCCAGGGCCGCCTCATCTTCCCGGCCATCGCCTCGTTATCGTACCTGCTGGTGCTGGGCTGGGCGGAGCTGTGGGCCATACTGCGTGCCGTGTATTGCGCACTGCGCAAGGTCGCCTTTGGCAGCCCCTGCGGCACCAAGCAGCAACACGCATCGCGTACTGCCCATTACGCATCACGCATCACGCATTACGCCATCCGCCTGGCCCCGCTGGCGCTCATGGCGGCGCTTGCCATCTGGGCCCCCTTCGGCGTCATCGCCCCTGCCTACGCCCGGCCGCCGCTCCTGACGGCCGAGCAGGAGGCGGCCATCCCCCACCGCCTCGACCTGGCGGTGGGCGACGGCATGGAGCTCCTGGGCTACGATATGGGCGCGAGTGAGGTGCGGCCGGGCCAGGACCTGGCGGTGACCCTCTACTGGCGCGCCAGGTCGCCCATGGGCGAGGACTATTCGGTGTTCGTCCACCTCCTGACAGAGAATGAGCTCATCGTCGGCCAGCGCGATGTGTACCCAGGGCGTGGGACCTTCCCCACCACCCAGTGGCGGCCCGGCGACGCCATCGCCGACACCTATGTCATTCCGGTCTCGCCCACGGCCTTTAGCCCCAGCCAGGCTGTGCTGGAGGTGGGCATGTACAACCAGGCGACGGGCGCCCGGCTGCCCATCCGCGATGCGAGCGGCGCGACCATCGGCGACCACGTCCGCTTTGGTCGGGTGCTGGTGCGTGCCGAGCCCAAGGACGGCATCGCCAACCCTCTGAGCTTCAACTTTGACAACCAGATGGCCCTGGTGGGTTACGACCTGGACCGCACCGCCCTGCGCCCGGGCGAGACTTTGCACCTGACCCTCTACTGGAAGGCGCTGGCGCCTATGGCCAGGAACTATACCGTCTTTGCCCACATCCTCGGCCAGAACAACTCGATCTGGGGCCAGAAGGACTCCTGGCCGCAGGACGGTGCCGCCCCCACCCGCAGCTGGCGGGTGGGCCAGCTAGTCACCGACCACTATGACCTGGTCGTCAAGCCCGAGACGCCCGGCGGCGTCTACGACATCGAGGTGGGCGTATACCTGGGCGAGACGATGCAGCGCCTGAGCGTCCTCGGCGCCGGTGGGCACGCGCAGGACAACCGCGTGCTGTTGAACAGGGTGCGGGTGGTGCCATGAGCGAGCGGGCGGCAAGGACAAGCCGGAGTAGCGCGAAGGCCGTCGGGTCGCCTTGGAAATGCCGATAGTCACGTTAGTTGACCACCGCCTGCGGTCTGTGTAGAATGTTGCACGTCCGCACGGGCCAATGAACGGAACCCAAGCTCTACGGCAGAGGTCTGGCAAGCGAGGTTACGTGCCTTACACCAAGCCTCAGGCAGTCGCTTTGCGTGATCCGTTCTGGGATTTGGAGAGCTACGTTGGCTATAATGCGAAAGCGGAACGAGGAGGGTCTGCCACATTGGGGAGCGCTGCCCCTGATTGTGGTGACCGCAGCAGGGTTGGGCCTGCGGCTGTGGAACCTGGGAGCGCAGAGTCTGTGGTTCGATGAGGCACAGACGCTTTCTGTGGCTACCCTGCCCCTGGAGCGGATTGCGCAACAAGCCTATCGGCCGCCCCTGTATCACTACATGCTGCATTTCTGGGCCATGATAGCCAACCATGGCGAGTTCTGGCTCAGGCTCCCGTCGGCACTCCTTGGCGCAGCCACCCCGGTAGCAGCATATCTCGTAGCCGCCAAGCTGTACGGTCGGAAGATAGGTCTCCTCGCTGCCGCCCTCGCTGCCATCTCTCCAACCCTGATCTGGTACTCCCAGGAATTGCGCATGTACAGTCTCCTCGCCCTGGAGTACCTGATTCTGCTCTACACCTTTGCGCGGCTCATTGTGGCGGGAGACCAAGGGCGCAAGTGGTTCGCCTTGCTCTTCCTGGCCGAGGTTATCAGCCTCTACACCCACTACTTTGCCATCCCCTTCCTGTTCTGGTTCGTAGCCCTGTCCATGGGGGTCCTGATCGCTCGCCGAGAATGGCGGTCGTTGCGGTCTTGGTTGGCGGTGCAGGTGGCAGCGGCGGTAGCGTTCGCGCCCTGGTTGGCCGTCATTCTCCAAGGGCGTGGGGGAGCCAGCGATTATGTGAACGCTGAAGTGCTGCCGGTCGTGACTTCCGTGCCGGGCCTCAAGGAATTCGTATCCCAGAGCTGGCTCTTCTATGCCACGGGTGCGATCACGGACAATCGGTTGTTGCGCACTCTATCGATCGTTGCTGCAATCTGTCTGGCAGGGGCTCTGGCCACACTCCTGCCAGGGGCGGCCAGGGCGATGTGGAGGGTGGTCCGCAACAAGGACGGGGACACCCACGGGGGTGACGCCTCGTGGAGCGATGCTTGTGTTGTAGCCCTTGCGGGAGGGCCAGCCGTTACAGCGCTCGCCATATACCAGTTGCGGCCCGGGGTCGTGCACCCGCGCCACATGATGATGGTTGCTGGGCCCTTCGTGATACTCGTGGCGCGGGCGGCAAGCCAGATGTTTGGTGGACGGCTGCCGGAGAGCAGCCATCTGGCCAAGTGGGCTGCAGCCAGCGTGAGACGGGTCGCAGGCGCAGCCACCCTTGTGGCGTTCCTGGCCACCTTTTTGGTGGGCCTGTGGCTGGCGTATCAGGGCTCTGGCCCCAAGCGCCCCGACGTTCGCGGGCTGGCACGAACGGTGCAGAACCTAGTAGGCGGCGAAGGGGTGGTCCTGCTGCCCTACCAGGACTATGCGTTCGATTACTACTACCATGATTCTGGTGCAGTGTACCGGCTAGAAACCACTGTAGGCGATGAGGGGCTCGCCGGGTGGCTCATCCCGCGCATACAGAATGCCAGGCGGGTGGTACTTTTGAACTGGGTTCAGGCGTTCGTCGACCCCCGCGGCTTTCTTCCCTGGCTCCTGCAGGTCAACGGCCGATTGACGCAGCGATTCTGGCAGGCGGAGCGTTGGGTGAGCGTCTACGATCTCTTTGGGCCGCTCTCGATGCCTGTATTCTCCGCGCTGGGTGTTCGGATGGACCCTTTGCGGCTGCGGGGGGTGTACTTTCCGGCGAGCGTCCCGGCCGACCAGGCAGTTGCAGTGGCCCTGCAGTGGGAGGTGGTCAACCGGGCGGCCGTGGACTACTCGGCGACGGTCCGGGTCCTGGATGCAGATGGCCAGGTGATCGCCGCCGATGACCGCGTGCTGCTGGGCGAGCACTCTTCCGTCGGGACGAGCAAATGGCCTCCTCAAACCAAGGCCAACAACTACTACCTCCTCCATCTGCCCCCCGGAACACCGCCGGCGACGTACACCCTGGTTGTGAGTGCTTATCATGGCAGCGATGGACTCGATGTTCTGAATGCTCAGGGCGCAGCTGTGGGAAGGTTCCAGATGTTGGGAACCTTCAAGGTGACTCCGGCCGCTGCCTACCCAGATACCTTTCCAGACTCGGTTCCCATGATCAGGGTAGGCAGACTCGCGGCGCCAGGCCTTGCTCTCGAAGGGTACAGTGTGGATCCGCCGGAGGCGCAGCCCGGCGAGTCGGTGGGGGTAACCCTGTACTGGAAAGCGCTAACCGCGCCGTTGCCAGCCTATCAGCCCGAACTGCGCGTCGTCTCCGCGGCGGGTACCCTAGTCGGCCGCCAACAATCGGCGCCTGCCTATGGCGAATATCCGTGTGACCGTTGGCGGAGGGGGGAGCTGGTCATCGACCGCCGCCACGTGCGCATCGCGCCGAGCGCTGAGGCCGGCCCTGCGACCATTGCCTTGTCGGTTGAGGGCGGAGGGGCTATCCCTCTCGGCGGCATTGCTCTCCGGGCGGCCGATCGGCAGTTCACCCTGCCGGCCATTCAGCACCCCATGGATGTTGCCCTTGGGGATATCGCAAGGCTGAAAGGCTACAGTGTGAACAGCGAAGCCGCGAGTCCTGGTGCGCCGCTGCAACTCACACTCTACTGGCAGGCGACCAACGACGATCCGGTATCGGTCAGCTACAGTGTGTTCACCCACCTGCTCGATTCCAACAATCGAGTGATTGCACAACACGATGGCACCCCAGGCGGAGGGAATCTTCCCACTACCACGTGGATCAAAGACCAGATCGTGGTCGATTCGCATGAACTCGTCTTCAAGAACGACCAGTATGAAGGTGAGGCGGTCCTGGAGGTGGGGATGTATGACCCCAAGACGTTTCAGCGGCTCGCTACGTCGGATGGCGATGACAAGGTCATTCTCCCCATCAAAATCACAGTCTCGCGTTGACGCCACGGCTCTACGTTTGAAGAGTGAGAGCGGCCGGGCGGCTGCGGGAGGCTGCACAGGCCGAACAAGGGCATGGGCCTGCCGGATGACGGCATCCGAGGAAGAGTGAGCATGTCCGAACACCAAAAGATCATCGTCGTCATGCCGGCCTACAACGCCGCCAAGACGTTGGAGCGGACCTACCGTGACATCCCCGCCGGCGTGGTCGACAAAGTGATCCTCGTCGACGACGTGAGCCAGGATGAGACGGTGGAGGTGGCCCGGCGCCTGGGTCTGCAGGTGGTGATCCACGTCCAGAACAAGGGCTATGGTGGGAACCAGAAGACGTGTTACCTGGAGGCTCTCAAAGAAGGAGCCGACATCGTGGTGATGCTCCACCCCGACTATCAGTACGACTCGCGCCTGGTGCCCGAACTTGTGCGGCCCATCCAGGAGGGGCGTGCCGACATGGTGATGGGCTCCCGGCTTCTGAACGGGACCGACCGAACACTGGCCGGGGGCATGCCCCTCTACAAATTCGTCGCCAATCGTTTTCTGACTATGGTTGAGAATCTCGTCTTGCGCCAGCACCTCTCCGAGTGCCACACCGGCTTCCGCGCCTACAGTCGGCGGCTTCTTACGACCATCCCTTTCCTGCTGAACTCGGATGATTTCGTCTTCGATACCGAGGTGATTGCGCAGGCAGTGGCCTACGGGTTCCGCATCGCCGAGATTGGCGTGCCGACGCGCTACTTTGAGGAAGCCTCGAGCGTGAACTTCCGCCGCAGCGTCGTGTATGGGCTGGGCACACTCCGGGTGATGGCCCAGTATCTCCTCGATCGTTGGGGCTTGATGCGTGTGCCGCGCTTCCGGCGCAGGCTCGACCAGGTGTGCAGCCGATATCACTGGCAGCAGATTGAGGCTGCCAGCAGGCATGCGAGCTGAGGGGCTGGCGATGCAGGCCGCGCATGCCGCATCGGGCAAGGTGTTTCCTCTCCGCCGCGCCACAGATCGAGCCATCTGGGCCGTGGTGCTGGCCTTTGTGGTGCTGGCAGCCACCTACAGCGTGGTCACGCCTCTCTTCGAGGCGCCCGACGAGCTGTTCCACTACCCCTTCGTCAAATATCTTGCGGATGGGCATGGGTTGCCGGTGCTGGACCCTGCCAACCCGGGGCCCTGGAACCAGGAGGGGGGCCAGCCGCCCTTCTACTATGCGCTGGCGGCGCTGGTCAGTCGTTGGGCGCCCAGCGACAATCTCGCCGAAATCACCCGGCGCAACCCCCACGCCAGCATCGGCGTCGTGCAGCCCGATGGCAACGCCAACATCGTGCTCCACACCGAGCGCGAATCGTTCCCCTATCACGGTGCTGCGCTGGCAGTGCACCTGGCCCGGCTGCTCTCGGTGGCGCTGGGCGCCGTCACCGTGCTGTTTACCTACCGGCTGGGGCTGCAGGTGTTGCCCCAGCGGCCCGGCCTGGCCCTGGCCGCGGCGGTGGTGGTGGCTTCGACGCCGATGTTCCTCTTCCTGGCGGGGGCGGTGAACAACGACAACCTGGTCATCGCTCTTTCCACCCTCGCCCTGTGGCAGATGGCGCGCCTGCTGCGCCGGCCGGCCACGCCGGCTCGCCTGGCGCTGCTCGGCGCCACCATCGGTTTGGCCGCGCTGAGCAAGGTGAGCGGCCTGGCGCTCCTGCCGCTGGCCGGCCTCGTGCTCGCTTGGCTCGCCTGGCGAGAGCGGAATTGGCGGCTCTTCATCTGGGGCGGGGCCTGCATTGTGGGGGCCACCGTGCTGGTGGCTGGCTGGTGGTACTACCGCAACTGGCGTCTCTATGGGGATCCCACTGGCCTCAGGGCTTTCCTGGGCCTTGCGGGCCGGCGCGACGCCGCGCCCAGCATCCGCGAGTTGCTCTCCGAGTTCCCGGGGTTCATGCTGAGCTATTGGGGCGCTTTTGGCTGGATGAATGTCATCGCGCCCTCGTGGTTCTACAGCCTGCTGAATGGCTTGGCTTGTCTGGGGGCGGTTGGGCTGGCGGCAGGGGCGGTCCGCCGCATTTCGCAGAACGAGTGGCCCGGTGGCGGCACGTGGGCCGTTGTCGGCCTG